>Ga0116227_10011957_pt1 | contig 14372 bp, 12 predicted proteins | sample S1TSphgellanicum_FD_89693 | JGI IMG/M metagenome (GOLD analysis project Ga0116227, IMG submission 89693) | Host-associated microbial communities from peat moss isolated from Minnesota, USA - S1T2_Fb - Sphagnum magellanicum MG | ecosystem: Host-associated > Plants > Peat moss > Unclassified... | reverse complement strand
TTTTTTTTTTTTTTTTTTTTTTTTTTTTTTGGTTTTTTTTTTTTTTTTTTTTTTTTTTTTTTTTTTTTTTTTTCATATGTGGTTTTTGTTTGGGAAGCCAATTGTTGAGTTTTAGATCAAATAGCATCACAAGTCATTAAATGCAAATTTTCAAGTTCTATAGTTTTTGTCCAAGACCAACCCAACAACATTTGGGTTGTTGGAACTTGCAATAATTTTTTTAATTATGATGTTTTGTTCCCATTCAATGTTTGTGTAGATAATTAGACATAATTAGGGTTTGTGACATGTTCTTGTGTTTTGCAAATGAAAAGGATGCTTATAAAAACAAAAAAAAAAAAGCCCTATAACAAAAGATTCCTTCAAGACCTAACCAACTAAAAAAATTGTGAACAATATTTCCAAATTTTGTTTATAAAGTTCATTAAATAAAAAATAAGCAAGATCGTTAAGAATGTCTTGCATGGCTCAATAATTTCTAAGATGAGAAAAACAAATGGTGTCATAGCACTAGGAAAAGACCAATTCATGTAAGTTAGTTTTTCCAAAAAAAGGCAAGACTAAGATGATTATATTCATCCTTTTTAATTGTGAAATAGATGTTAATTGTGTATTAAATTATAATTTATTTAATAAAAAAATGAAGGTCATGTCACGAGGTGAAAGTTGTGTGTGAATTTGAAGAAGCCCCACTTTGAAGACCTTATCTAGCACAAAAAATTAGAAGCACTCATGTTTTCACAATGTTTTTCATCAATATGCGCTAGGTTAATGACATACATGTTGTATGAGTTATTTTGTCATGTAAAGTTCAAAATGATAAAACCTTACATGACAAAAGAAGGTAGGGTAATTTGGTGCAATCCAATTATACTTTAAAATGATCACCAAGTTTCTATTAGATTATAAACTTCCTTTTAGAAAGGCTCATGTGATATACATACAAAGTGTTTAAAAAAACATATGGACCTCTTAAGTGAGGTATAGTTGAATTAAGAAGTTATCAATAGTGATAGTCAAATCAAGAATTTAATCAAAAGAAAATAATCATAGAAAATATGTCAATGAAGAAAAAGTTAACGCACATAGAATCCTATGATCTATATAGATTTCAAATTGCAAAAGAAGTTAGTTTTAAAAATTATAATTTTTTCCAAATTGTGGATTGAAGTTATCCCATCGAGCTTAGATGTGATCTATGTATTGTAATACCATTAAATATGGCTATGTAAAAGAAAAATAAAAACAAGTTGTTGAAGGTGATGAAGAAGACAAGTTATTGAAGAAATTTTGAAATGGAAATTGATGGGTAACAATGAAGGATTAGAGAATCTTCACAAAAAAGTTATAAAAAATTGTTGAATTGTTTGACATTGTTTTAAAAATAATAAATGATGGGACTTTGATCAACTTTCACATCGTTTAGTTGAAACAAGTCCACAATTTTATAAATCTCAAATATTTTAAATTGTTCACAGTTTTTTTGACGTCTTATTGTGTTACTATGATTCTTATGATTCTAACATGTACCAAGATGAATTTAATTACTTGCAAGGTGATATATGATTTTCAATGCATGTTTTTTATTAGTTTGCATTCCAAACATTTTCATATGAAATATGAATCTTGACTTACATGAGTGTGCATTGTTCCTATTGCTAAAAGATTATATTTTTTTAAAAAATCATTAGGAGTTTACCATTAAAACAAGATTTCATGCACCTTTCATGGATAGCTATATTTTCTTAAAACATTATATAGTCATATCACATTGTCAATATACAAACAGGTTTAACAATCCCTTCTTTTAAAACATGAAGCAATGACAAATGTGTTATGGAGTTAAACATTGTAGAAGGAGAACACATTGTAGATTCATAGTATTGTGCTACAAATATACATTTTCATTTTTGTGCCTTTAAAAGATTTTATCATCCTTTCTAAAATACCTAAATCCAAATGTTATTAAATTGTTATTGTGTTCATCATCCTTACTAATAAGAGCAATAGTTCCTACATTTTTTTTTCATAATATTTGTACCTATATTTTTTAATATATGTTTTGGTATGGGGGGACACCTAGTGTAAAGTTTGGGATCTATGTGTGTCAAATGATCATTATTTGGGGGGTATTAAATAATTGTCCAACCTATTTTTTATAACCCTATTATTATCTAATTTTAAATATATATACATATTAAAATTATCTTATATTAATTAATAATTCATTATTTTAGATTATTACATACCTTATATTATAATTATATTGATTATTTGAATAAAATGTTCCCTTTTAATCTAATTAACTTATAATTTTTACCCAACAACGAATATATTGCACCTTATATTTTTTACTCATGTATTTTTTACTTTTTTATACTAGTGTCCACCCGGGGTTTTGGTTCATTTTTTTAAAGATTTTACTATGATGTTTATCTATTTATATTTCATATAGTTTGTTTGGATGTTAAGGAGTTTCAAAGTTTGGGAAAGAGGTTATTGGATTAACACATTTCATGAATGTGAAATGTTTGTTTGTTGTTGGGGAAAACATGTCATTGAATTGATCTAGTTTTGAAAGTTTAATCAATTTTGTCACAATGAGGTGATAGGGAGGAAAATTGGTTTTAGATTTTCATAATATAATTTAAAGAAACATCAAAACAAATTCAATGAATTGAATGATGTTGAATCTTTGATTAAAAAAACACACAACTTTGAGTATGTCTATTAGGAATGTAATGAGTTTTTTAATCAACTGTAATCACATGTTTGATATTGGATTCATTCCCAAAAGACACATGATGTCGAAACACTAGCTTTGGCCTTGTAACAAATGCTAAAACATGAAAATAAATAAAAATAAAAAGTTCAAAGAATGCAAAGAAATGAGTCCCAACATTCCCAAATGAACACTCATTTTTAGAGTTGGAGTCCCATGATTTTTGGTACAAAATTACAAATAACAAACATTGTCCAAATCAAGTTTTTTTTAATATTGGTGTAAAGGTCTTGAAGTGTGGAGATTGAAAATGGGCTTACATTATTCATTTGGAGACCAAAAATTTAAGAAATTTAAAGAATAAAACCTCAAGGAAATATGAATCAAATGATGTTTGATTAAAGTGTTCTATGACATTAGAAATGTTTCTTCAAGGGTTAAGATTTTCCTTTGAAGGTTTCTTAATCAAAAAAAAAATTATGCAAGAGTATTGAGCCCACAAAATTACAAGATTCATAAAAAAAATAAATTGGGATTTTAATTACCATTTCAATGCAATCCCCATCATTAATCATAGAATAAAGTATAAGGAGCAATCTTATAATTCTTCCCAATTTTTGGACCATAATGAGTCTTGTGAAATTTGTTCCATGTGGTTTGTCCATGCACCATTTTGATTTCCACCTACATAAATTGCTTCTTTTTTTTGGTGCAAGTTGACTTCACCTTGAATTCACATTTGTGGGTTTTATTTTGTTTCATTTCAAAGTTCTCATCCCCTTTTTTTGTTTTGGGAGCCAAAGAAGACATCATGGGTTTGCACTTCATTGCAAAACTTATAATTGATTATACTTTTACCTCAATATCACTTAACAAACTTGAGAGTGCATCACATAGTGCATTTGCTTAGGATTCATCTTTTGAATGGAAGGATTGAACTTTGAATCCAATGGACATTATTTTACCAATTATTCATCATCATCAACAATCAACTTCATTGGATGCTAGTTTATATAAAATGTTTTAAGATTGTTGAAAAATTGGAAATGAATGAAAATATGACAACATGGGACAATGGATGGACACATGGACTAAAGTTAGCCCAACTTCTTTGAGAATATGGCCAATGAAGAAACTTGGGGAAATGGGACAATTGTTGAACTTGGAAAATTGACAGAAAGATGAATTTGGTGAAGATAGAAATTAGTTCAATTCCTTTGGGAATTTGGACAAAAATGAACCAAGAAAATTGGACAATGGAGGAACTCAAGGAAATTGACTAAGTTTACAAAGGAAGTTGAAAAATGGATGAGCCTAAGATAGAAGTTGGGCCAACTACCATGGGGAAATGGCATAATAAATGAAGTCAAATAAATGAAACAATAGATGAACTTGAGGAAGATTGACATGGAGCAACTTTTTCCAAGGTAGATGAACAATGGTGAAATGCCAAAAGTGAGAGAATGGATGCACCTTCAAAAATTGGGACAACGGATGAACTTAAGAAAGTTGGACAATGGAGTGAACTTGGGCCAATTAGAAATGAGAAATCACGAATACTTCAACTTTCCAAAAGGCCCTAGGTTCATCAATTGTCCAACTTTCCCAAGTTAATATCATCCAACCTCATCAAAATTCCAACTAATTCCATTATCATCCAACATCAAAATTTTCAAACATTTTAAGCTATTTAACACAAAGTTAACATCTTAAGAAATTTATTGTTGGGCAAGATGAATAAGTAAAACTTGTCTTTGTCATATTCAAATGTGAAACCTTAATAATTACCATGAAAGAATTAGTTTAAAATTAACATGCATAACATGTTTTTCATTGAACAAATCAAATTTCAATCATAACCAAAGGTGTTTATCATAAAGTCGAATACATTCAACAAATTTGGATATATATTTTCTTGTTGGGCACCTTATTTTCAATGACATTGAGCTTGATGAAAGATTGAACTGGCTATACACACGTTTCATGTTTGCATATGACTTCAACTACATTACGTGTTTGTTGCTTTAATAGAAATGACATTCAATACACATCATAATATGAATTCACATGTAAAGTTGCAATTACCCAATTCCACATTGTGTCTTTGATACAAAGAATTGTGTTCATTGTCTTGTTTTTGTACATTGTTTTTCACAAATTTCCCCCATAACTTTAAAATAGAAATACATGGTTGGCCATGTACGCCATATTAAATTTTTTTCACCAAATTTAAGGATTATTGCTTATTCTTTTTCCAAAGTGCTAACCTCCTATTTACCCCACATGGTTGTAATTCATTTTCATTTAGTAAAACTTTTACCATGGTTGGGTTGGGTATAATAATAATGATTATAATAATAATGAAGGAGATTACTTTAAGAATGCAATTCCCAGTTCCATTTACATGTGGGAACCAGGACCAGAGGTAAATCCGATTTTCAGAATCAGAAACAAGAACTGAAACCAGAATTCAATTTTTTTTTAAGAACCAAACCGAGAACCAGATTCCAGATTCCAGTTACGTGTGGAATCAGAACAAAGAAGAAGGAAAAGAAAACACCATCTTGGACCATTCATCACTTTAAAGACTGACCGGTGAATGAGAAAGTAGCATTTCAGATCTAGTGGTGTGTTTATGGGTTCCGTGAGTTTCACCCAAGCAAAATCGTCATTGCAAAATTGGGCATATTAGGTTTACCCATCAGAAAGAGAATTCAGGCTTTCAAAGCATCCAACATTTGTCGGTATCGTGGAGTTTCCTCGTCAAAAATGTATGTCAAGGGCGACACCAGCACGCCACTGCCACCCGCCTGCAAGAGGCGCATACATTTCATTTTGTGTTCAGTACCACTTGAATACGATGAAGAACCCTAAACCCTAAAATACAATGAAGAGAAAGGATACTAATCAAGCGTTTCGAGATAGGAAACTAATCAGGCGTTTTGAGATAGGAAACTAATCAAGCACTTTGAGATCAAGCGTTTTGAGATTGGAAACTAATCAAGCATTTGGAGATCAAGCGTTTTGAGATTGGAAGCTAATCAAGCACTTTGAACTAGGAAACCAATCAAGTGTTTTGAGATAGGAAACTAATCGAGCAGTTTTGAACTTCTCTTATACTTCAATGATGCCATCCAGTTGTGTTTCTCAACTTAAATCATTCTCACCTTCTTCTTATACAACTTCAATACAATTTCTTTTCCAAGTGTGCAAGGAATACAGATTTCTACAATTCAATTTGTTTGTTGCAACCACCCATCTTGCAAGGCATTACAGATTTTCTACAAACCCATTGACCACAAACGCAATTGATTGGCAATTTTATAAGAATCCTCATTAAACAGACGCTAAAAGCAGACAGCATCGTTTGAAGTGTTACCATCAAAATACCACATACAGTGAATACACACCCATTGGGTGGGTGTCAAAAAACCGACAAAAAGAAAGCATCAACAATAACACATTAACCTTCAAATGTATGCTTGATAATGGGTTCAGAAAATAATACCTTCCTCAGTTGGCGCACTGCGTCGTATAGCTTTGGTTTTGGTACACAAATGATAATTGCATAGTAATCTACCTTGACAGATCCAGATGTCTTGGTGTAAACAGGACTTACAGTTGGCCCCTGCATCATTCATTCATTGCAGACAGAAACCTTTGTCACAACCGACCCCTTCCTTACATTTGTGAGCTACTTTCATGTTGACAGAAAAAATGAAGAATATAGAAATCAAAACAAAATTATGAAATGAAGTTTTGCAAAACCCAAGTGGAGATTGACATTGCTCTTGAAATAGCAGTGTTTTTGACCCAGCATAAAAGAAGCACTGCTTTTACTATGCACATTGAGAAATCTAGCACATATTAGATTAGTTCCTCTCCTAGAGAAATTAGAGGATTTATAACTTTCGAAAACAATCTGCAAAGACAAATGTGATGATAGACCTGTAAGCCTGGAAAGTTGGTATGATTCAATATTCGTTCTGCCACTTCTTCAGGTGAGCTGCCCCTCATGTTGGCCACTACCTGTCAAAGATCATAAAACATGAACCCACCAAGGAAGCTAATTTCTCAGGTCGATTTTTTTTGTAGCTTTAGTTCATCAAACAATCCACTGCATATAAACATTGCACCTAGCAGTAAGTTATCTGCACCAAGTCCCCCTCTGGTATCCCCCCCCCTCCCCCACCCATGAAAAATCTGACAAAACACAGATCAAGGCAGTGTGAGCAAACTAAGATCACCAAAATGTTTCATATGCACCAGAAGAAGTGCGTCTCTGAAATTACAAGGACGACAACACAGCAGAATATAAAAGAAAAGTGCAGGTGAAGTGTATTTACGGTAAATTGGCTTTGGGCAGTTAGATGAGCTTCGAACCGTTCCAGCAGTTCATGGGCTGTATCAAGTACTTCCTTACGCTCCAAAAGAGCTCGCTTGTTTGCCACAAAGACCCCCTTTTTATCCACACAACACAAAGCCCCCACCATCAAAGCAAAACACAGACAAGGGGGTCAAAATTTCTTTGAAACAAAAGAACATTCCTCATCTAGATGCCTTGATTGCAGCCACCCAAGAAACTTCAACACCTGATTCAGCTGAAGATTTTCCATAATGCAATTATGGATCTAAAACTGTGAACTGAAAAATGCAACTAAATACACAAGACAGGCTTTCACAGTGAGACTGGTATGTGTATATATATATATAATATACCTGGCTACTAAGCACAGAGCCACCCGAAATCTCCTTCAGGTTGTTTTCACGTAGTGTTGTTCCACTGCTTACGAGATCCAATATCGCATCAGCTGTGCCCATCTGCATCAGAGGTCTAAATGAGGACAAAATTCTTCTCATGATCAAGCAGGGCATGCTGCCATCATCCTCAAATTCTAAAAGGCAACAACATTATGCTGCAGTATACTTAAGAACTGTATATAGAGAAGAAAGCCGGCAGATTTATCCCTGTTCTGCCCTTCTAAGCCCCATAGATGTTACATAGAATCATGACAAAGAGGAAGCTTCAGCCAATGAAAAGCATCTATGCAACTCAAATAAGATGGATTCACTAAACAATTCTGTGGTGAAAAACTATTGTTCTAGATAGATGCTTACTGCTGGTGCCGCCTCTAATGCCCCATCGGCAGTCAAGATCTGCACGTGTTTCAATCCATTCTCTTGCAAAAATTTCTGTCCCAACTGAGGTCCTCCAGAACAACACCCAATCCATATGGATACCCATGACAAATTTGGAATCTAACAAGAGGGTAACATATGAACAAGAGATTTACAAAAAAGAACAAAACCCAATATTGACCCTCCTTATGAGCAAGGTGAAATAGGGCATACGTAAGTGTAGCCTGTAACAACTCGCAAAGGCCGATCTTCTGTCCATTGTGGCATAGCTGCCAGCTGACTTATGCTTGAAATGTTTTCAAAAATTCCGTATGTAGGAACCTGTGTGTGGATAGATGCCAAATGAGCATTGGATTTGAGCATTACACTTGCCTTGATCAACTCAAAGTTGGCATGGAATTCTTTTCCTTGATAGGCAGAAGAATTTTTTACCCAGAGCAACAGGAAAAAGTTCCAGAAAATCAACAGTGTAGCAAAGTTGTTGACCCTTTTGAATGTTCCTCAGACCTCTCATACAATGCAACATACGCACTAGTGTAACAATCTTATGGGAGTTCATGTGCCAACGAGAAGGCTTACTCCGACTGCAAGGTGGCACTCTCCATATCCAAGAGCATCATGAATAACAATGAGATCGTCATCATCCTGATCACATGAAAGAAACACAAGATTTATTTTTCTGCCCCATGTAAAGCAAACAGATATGCATAAAGACATGATCCCACAGACATGTTGCCTTAATAGGTAGATCTCCTGCATGATCAGACAAACTGTAGTGCCTGTTCCAAACTTTTTTCCTGGGTGAGAAAAAAAACACTAACCTCAAAATGTTTACACGTGAAGTTAGAGATGCTCACCTTGCCGTACTCTCGAACCATGTCATACCCAACTATGCCCATATCCACATCTCCAGACCGTAACTTGCGTACCACATCAGATGCTCGCTGAAACCAGACCTCAACATTCTTGAGCTGTGTGACAAATAAATTGAAAACTCCATGTTTTAGAAATTTGCATTCAAAAAACAACAGCAAGAGATCAAGTGTGGTTACAACAACCTTGTCAGTCTCTCAAAAAGTACCACCCAGACCATCACCACCTTCATTGAGAAAAGCCACATGCTTGAATGAGGAGAAACACATGAACCAAAGCCAAAAAGATCACCACAGGGTTCTTAGTCTGAATACAATGAGCTGCATGAATGGACTCACTTCCGAGATATCAGCAATGTACTGGCGGGGGTTGAGCTTGCGAACTGAAAGTTGGCAGTCCTGTTAAATCACACAGGAAAAAAACCAATTCATTTTGCACTATTTTCCAAAGCAACAAACTCTTCAGAAGGACTTGGTTCACAAGTCTATTAGGTAAAAAGAAGTAATAGAGAGTATACAAAAAAAAAGGATTTAAACTTTAAACCTTAAGAAGCACAAGCGTGTCTTCAGCCATTCGCCCTTTGCTTGGCAGTGCCAGTCGCACAGTAGTTCGCTCCACAATGCGCACCTCCTTCTTCGGACCTGAACAGTCCCCATTTCCAATTCCCATCATCTGATCCCAAAGCTCATAGTTTTCCATATTGAGTCATCTCCATCTCCATTTCCCATCAGCTGATCCCCAAGCTCATAGTTTTCTTAGTCCCCATTTCCATTACCCATCATCAACCCCGAGCTCATAGTTTTTGTGCACATCTCCCAGTTTTTGTGAACATCTGAGCATGAAAAGTGACAAGTGCAAACTTCTCTTAACAATCTATGCAACAAGAGTCTAAAAACCCTAAAACTGAAAGTGCACACAAGTAGAGAGGGACAGAGAGAAATCCAAAGTGGCATACAGAATCTCTGCAGTGGCATTGCTCTCTGAAGATTTGTAGAGAGAAGAAGAATTCACACACCTGTAACGTCAACATTCAATTGTGGAAGAGTGGTTCGACTTGAAGGAGCTGCTGCCTGACATCTGAGCTGCACATTTCTGTTGCTCTTTGAATTGAAGCTTGTGAAGTGTAAAGGAGAAGAGTTTGTTGGGAGTTGTAACCCTAAGTATGAGCTCTGGGAGAATGCCAACTGCCCAGCTGCTGCTGCTCCTCCTTGCATCATAGCTGGAGGAGTGGCCATTGTTGCTGCTGCTGCTGCGGCCATTGCACTTGCTCCTTAACCAACAATCCTCAGATTTTTTCCTCAAACTCTCCTTCTTTTGGTTCTAGAAAATTGATACCTGTGTGGCTCCTTGGATCCTCTTCCTCAAGACAAAAACTCTACAAAATTGTAGGATTCTTCTCCAGTGATCTATCTCTCTGTGCACATCTGTTTTTTCTCGCAATACACGTGCAAAACTCTTGGAAAAAAGCTTCTTGTGTTTCTCAATCCTGCTCTTCCACAAACCCAAAAAAAAATCTGCAAAAACACAAACAAAAAAAGGGTTTTCCATCAGCTACCATCAAACAAATCCCTAACCCACTTCTTTTTTTAGTTGACGCAAAAGAAGCAAAACTCTTTGCAGACGAAAAGTCAGTCAGTCAGTCCTTGGATGCTTTTTTCTTTCTTTTGGTCTCTTTCAAAACCCAACAACTCTTCTGAATCATTCCTTCACGCCATCGCTGCAAAGTCTGCAAACTCTTAACAATCAAACCCATCATTCATTTAGTTCCCAAATTCCAAAAACAGACATACATTTTTGCAAGCTAACAACAACAACAACCCATTTCGCAATAAAATCCATTGCAACAAGAACAACCCATTTGCAACAAAATTTCATTGCACCAAAATCCATTTCAAACAACAACCCATTGCAACAACAACAACAACCCATTTGCAGCAAACCCATTGCAACAAAATCCATTTGGAAACAAACCCATGATACCTTGAGTGATGATGATGCTGCTGATGCTCCAGGAGTTCAATTCAATCTGAATGATCAAGTTTTTCAGATTTTTGACTCTTGCAAAAGATCCTGTCACACTACTAAGAAGTAGTCAAAAATGACTCCAAGAATCATTTGCTGGGGGAAAAAAAACAGTACCTATCTGGTTTCTTTGTGGAATCATGCAGAGGATCTTCTTCTTCTTCTTCTTTTCTTCTCAAATTAGGACATTCTGAACTGAAATAAGCCATTCCAGTATCATTGGTTTCTGGCAAAAAACTTCTCAAATCAGGACATTCTGGATATGAAACAAGCTTGTTGCCCATATCATTAATTCCTGCCAAAAACTTATCAGGAGTAAAAAAAAAATTTAAGTAAAAAACATTCAATCCTTTGTGAGCATTGAGATCAACTGTTAGAATTCACATTCAATTTCTATTTGGATAACATGTATTTTGGCATCAGCATCATCACATTTTTGGCACTATTCTTTAGATTCCTTTGGCATGTTCCAAGTTGCAACACTTTTTAGTGTATTGAACAGAGTGCCATCATAAAGAACCCATCATTTTATTAGTCATATTTAATTGGTACCTACATGAGTACTACATTCACACTTCTCTCATTCCTACTTGTGATTTGTTACTGGCTGTTGGTAGATTAAATGATTTACTTTAAAAGTCTATACCTGAGGTAGACTTATTATATTCTTAGGATTGAAAAACAATATGTGTTTGTATGTGTTTGTCATTTTATCATTTGCAATGCATAGTGATCCATAGCTAGAGACTAGTAGAGTGCAAAGTAGTGCAGAGCCCAAGTACCCAAGTAAAGAAATTTTCTTCTTGATGTATTTTAGACATCCATTTTAGACATGCAACAAAATCCATTTCAACAATACCCAAGGCATCTTTAAACACATTAGTAATGCTTCAAAAACAGAAAGCACATTACACCAACAAGAGACAATAAATTGCAGCAAAATCATTTGACAATTTTCGGAAAAAGAAAATATTTTTGAAAAAATATTAAAATTAAAATTCAAAGGGAAATCGGAGTGCACTTTTGTCACAAGCCCTTGATGCGTGGGGTTGAATGGACAGGATTTGTGATTTTTAGACCTAATGTGTGTGAAAGATATTGAATTTTGAGTAATTTTTCTCATTGAAAATTCGGTGAAAAGCGAATAAATTAATTTTTTTAATTATTGAAAATTGGATTTCAGACTTAGGTTTTAAAAGGTGTATCATTTGCAATTTCAAAATTCATTACAATGTTGTGTGCTCAAGGGCACATGCCATAAGTGTATTTGTTCTTCATGTCCTTTCATTTTCTTTGTTGTTTCACTTATTGTTTTTAATGAAGTTTAAGAAGTTCACATCACCATCACTATATATCTACTTATATAATATCCTTGGGTGGTTGTCCTTTCCATCCATCCGTCCCATCATCCGTCCATTCAAGTTCCTCATCTTGGAAGAAGAAGATGATGAAACGAGAAGACGATGACGACTCATGGCGGCAGCAGCAGTTTATTCACATGTTCATGTGATCCTATTAGTGTAGTTTGTTTTAGCACTGCGAAATTGTTTTTGTGTGGTCTGCAAGAATTTAGCAGAGCGAACGATGGAGGGTTAACAACAACAAAAACCAAATGAAGGCACGGAGAAAAAAGGTACTAGTCCGAAGCTGCCGAAGAGGGGAGACATCTTGTGAGGGATCATCACACCAAAGGAGCTCAAAAGTAAGAGATGAAAAACTTTAAGGCAATACGTGGAAGCGCCTGGAGTGAAGTGGTCAAGGAAGCTTACCTTTGGCTGAAAACCATGTCCCTCGAGTCTCCCTACCTCGATTCCCAAAGATCATGGTGATATCCCGGTAACCTCTACTATCAACCATTTGAGCAATGGATCATCAAGGAGGAAGTCCTTGGCTGCGAGCTCGCAACACGGGCCTTCTTCTTCTCCTTCGACTGCAAGAGGAGAACCAATAGACAATGTTGGAGATGTATATCGTACTGCAAATAAATCTGTAGCAGCTTCACCCTTGAGCTCAGATGTATTTGTAGCCGGGAGCTTGGCTGCCAAGGAAATCTGCTTATTACGTCGATGTTCTTCCTCAGCCTCAGATTCCGGACCCTCAGAAGTTGCTCTACTGGTACTGTTCCAAGCTCAGGCAAGGTTCCAATCCTTCTTCTCTTCGGCTAATTCGGTACTAAGGCAAGTAGATCTCTTGAAGTCTCAGAATTATAAACTTTCTTCTCTTTTGATTTCAATAGATGTAGCACTGTAGCAATAGTTAGTGAAAGGGAGTGAAAACAATATTGAGCTGCCGCTATCATGTCGAATCTTTTAGAAACCTGCACAATAATATAACATTACTATTAAACTCACGAGCCTTGAGATTTTCGTATTTATTAATGGGGTTTCTACTGCCGGACAGGAAAGGTTTGTCGTGATCATGAGAAATTTTCGGCAAGTAGTCAGCTGATTGTGTGTAGTTGTGATCACAGTAGCCTAATGGAAAGAGACCTTCGCTATGAAAGAGAACTGTGCAACAATAGCACGGGTGTAGCTTAGCAACCATCAATCTGCCCAAAGATTTGATGGGTCCGAGATCAAAAGAGGGTCCTCAGATGGCTTGAGAGGTGGCTACGTCGATTTTGCAAAAACCTAGGACGTGGGCCCAGGCGCCTTGATCATTTCATTCCTACATACATTAAAACTTTGAGTTTTGAGCAACTGATGCAAAGGGGGGGCTGAAATGTTTGCGGTTTTATATAGTTAGCATCATTGAACCAGCTTTGGATAGTCTAAGGCAATTAAAGTGCCAGTATTGATGGGTTACAGTTGTGCAAAGCCTTTGGAAGAGCGAGCTTCTTCATAATGTTGCATATGTTGTTGTTATAGGGTTAGGAATTTTTTTATTACATATAAATTTTTTTGTACAGTGCAAGTGAGGGATGCATTGACGGCAACTGGGTTAGTAGACACAAAGGAAAACTGTTGGAGTTATTTTATTCTTCGATGCCGAAGCAACCTCCACATAATTCTAGTAATGTCTCCAGTTAGTGAGACTCTCAAGACACGTTGCTGCAACTTTCCAGGCCTGGTGAGTACCGGAGGCTTAATAGATCTTTGTCATAGTGCTCAAAGAATTCACAAACATTTATGGTTTGTACTTCACAAACTTTGAGTTTTTTGCTTTGAAATACTTCAAAGACATGCAATTTTCATTGTGTTTTTGTCAAGTGAATAATTGTGTGATTAACTGGCTTACTCCGTGGCCAGAATAAGCACTTCTATCTATGTGCACAGTGTTCTTAGCAGACATGGATATCCAGGAAGATTTGAGGCCCCTCATTTTAGACCATATTCTGATGGTGCATATGTCAGTTTGCAAGTTGAGCATCAAGTTTACACAGTAGACGCAACGCACCAACTATGTCACACCCAAGAACTTCCTTGATTACATCCTGACTTACCAGACATTTTTGAAAACCAAATGCATCCAAAATTCTGAGCAAGCTAAGAGTCTCATAGTTATGACATTCTTCATTTTGCACATTAAAATTCTTTAAAATTCTTCATTTAGCACCTTGTCATAACATTCTTTACCCGCGAATGTTTACCAAATTACACTGGTTGATCTATAAATT
>Ga0116227_10011955_pt1 | contig 14376 bp, 9 predicted proteins | sample S1TSphgellanicum_FD_89693 | JGI IMG/M metagenome (GOLD analysis project Ga0116227, IMG submission 89693) | Host-associated microbial communities from peat moss isolated from Minnesota, USA - S1T2_Fb - Sphagnum magellanicum MG | ecosystem: Host-associated > Plants > Peat moss > Unclassified... | reverse complement strand
AGTTACCTTTAGGAATCTATCTGGCCTTTGAGCTAGACTAGATGTGGCCCATTTGGATAAGGATAATTAGAGCAATCTTATTGGATGAGACCCATAAATTGGACCCGATGTAGTGGCCTTTAGACAAGCCTGTCCAAGACCAGAAAGTGACAAATTGAGGCTAAATCTACATGGCACCATTTTGGAGGGAAAATCAATTGGATCAAACCCAAATATAGAGAAAATAAGGAGAGCTCATGATTTGAATAACCAAGATGCAAGCTAGGGGTCCAAGGCAGGGTCCAACTCAAGCATTCAATTCACTTCAAATGAGTCCAAATTGGTCCCTAAAAATTTGGACCCTGGACGGCATTTAAACTGGGCCTAACACATATTGCATACAGGGACAGCTATTTAACGTCTGCTTGCAGAGAAAGAATTGATAACACAGGTTATATACATTGCTGCAAGGAATTGTGGATACAAAGAAGGCATACAACAAGAAGATTCTTCATTGCAATCTGATTAAAAGTCTTGCATTTTCTGGTACCCTTCCAGGGTAAAAGCTATAGTTAGGTAGTTTTAGGACCACTTTAGAGAAGGGTCCAGGGACCAGAAGCGCTGGGACCAATTCGAACTAAATTGAACCTTGAATCGGACCCTTCTTCACATTTAAAAAAAACTTTTTTGTTTTTGGTACAATGAGTGTGTCTAAAGGCTTGGGGTGCAATTCAAGGGTGCAATATCAAAAATGTGTAATTAACATGTGAGAGGATTACGTTAACTTGAGGTGTTTTTTTTTTTTTTCCTTCTTTTTTTTCATTAGTTTTTTTTAATTTTTTTTTATACTCTTACTGCACATAAAAAATCTTCTTTCCAACTTTTTGACCTTCTTCATCTTCATTTTCACCACATTTGCTTTTGTTTTGGTGCTCTCATGTTTGGAATGGAAACTAATTTAAGGATTTGTTAAAAAATACAAGCCCTCTTCCACTTGTGAAAATTGACATTTTGTAACTTTTCACATTATGCCCCACCTTTTGGTTGAACTTCATTTGTGCACTTACAAAGGCTTAAAATGCACTTCTTCTAGAAATCACCATGTGAGAATTCACAAAACTAGTCATGTCAACTCTAAAATTGGTCAAAAATGGGTGACTTAGTATGTTCTTAACAATGTCCCCAATCCATAGCTTTTCAAATTTGAACAACAAAAGTAAACTCGTCGGTCCCTTTTGGGACCTAGAGTGGAGGTAGGCCTAACGTTGAAGGGTATTTGTATTTTTCCCCTTTCAATTGTTGGGTCATTTTTCTTTTTTACCAAATTTTGTTTCAAAACCTTTTTAAATTGGTGTTCAATAAATATAATAAACAATGCAAAGTGGGTGAAGGGCATTTCAATTCATATTTTTATAAAAATCAAAATTTTATAAGGTGTGTAATGATTCCATATGTAATGTGTGTTTTAATATTGTGGTTGGTTTTGGAAATTGAAACACCAAAATCCAATTAACACTCATTGGAATTTGGATTGCCTATTATTGATTTTATTAATTAAATATGGGTACATTTCATTTTATTTTTTTTAATTTAAAATTTGAAATAATCATGAACAAATAAAAGTTCAAATGAATTCAAAAAATATCTATATACATGAAGGAAGGTTGTTTATTTGTTTTGTTCCAATGGTTTATGAAACATACTAGTTTAGACTGCTTGAAGTGTGTTATTGTATTTTGTTTACTGCTTGTTTTGGCACTTTAATCAAAACTATTACTAATAATGACCCCACCATTGTTCTATCCATCATGCAATCATGGAATCAAACATCACATAAATCACCTATGAGCATTACATTGCAAATGTAAAGAATCATGTATAGAATCAAAGGGTTTCTATTTTTCTATGTTATTTCAACTTAATTTTTATTTCAAAAAGTTTCTATCATCTATCTAATGAACACAATAGTAGTTGCTCGAATTTGTTGCAATCCTCTCATAAGCCTTTGGACAGGCTGCTTGTATAACAAGCAAGCAAGTTCCAAAATGCTGAAATCTCATCCTTTGTCAATGAACTATTGCTCCTCTTCATCACTACATTGTGAAAGAAAACACAAATAAATCCCACCCCCTATTATATTTATGGTAGCAAGAAAAAATGAATCTAAACCTTCCCTTATTATAATTATGGCAGTAAGGACAGGCTTTTGTACAACAATCAAACAAGCTCTAGAATGTCAAAATCTCATCCTTTGTCAAAGAATTGTTCTTCTTCTTCATCATTGCACCATGAAAGAAAATGCAAATAAATCCCACCACCTACTGTACTTATGGCAACAAGAAAAAATGAACCCAAACCTTCCCATATTATAATTATGATTGCAAGGATAGGCTGTTTGTGCAACCAACAAGCAAGCTCCAGAACATTGAAATCTCATCGTTTGTTAAAGAATTGTTGTTCCTTTTCATCATTGCACTGTGAGAGAAAATGCAAATAAATTCCCCCACCTATTGTACTTATGGTGGCAAGCAAAAACAAACCCACACCTTCCCTTATTGTAATTATGGCATCAAGAAAAAACGAACCCACCTCAACCATCTACTGTACTTATGACAATATTAAAAAAACAAATAGCTATTGAATTCCTTTTATTATCGATATAATTAATGATTGTCACAATAATTCAAGGGTTGTGAAAGGAAGGTAGCATGAAGAAAAAATTTATTGTCAAGGTGCTCGTGACCACGTGGCACTCTAAAATTTTAGATTGTGTTTTGAGCCCTCAGGCCCACCTCCACTCACAATGAAAAAGAACAAAATAAAAGTAAAAATGAGTAACCTCCAACTCTTGCATACACCTTTGTTCTCCAAACTATGAGTTCTCCTTTCAGGTTTTTTTTTGTCCAGACCAATTGGTTTTCCTTCCAAAATGATTCTAAAATGATGCCATGTAAGCTAAGTGAGCATTTGATTTGTCTTCATCCTGGACCCTTGTTTTAAAAGCCTTGCACCAATTTAAAGCTCTTGACCAATAAAAATGCTTGATTTCATTGAATCATGCTCCTTGGACCCTTGTCTAAAGTGACCCTTAGATTCTGAACCAAACCCCCACCAGACATCACCCCAGGTACAAATACATATAACCGATGGAGACCAAAAAATCCAAAAACCCGGCCTTCACTCCAGCCCAGCGTTCCGACAAATGCCAAAGAACCAAGAAGAACCAGTGGATCTTTCAGGGTTGTGAAATATCCAGAACCCGGTACTGATACATAACCATGTTTCTCATTCTTTCAGAAAGCCATATAATTGCCCAGAAACCACCAGTTCTTTCTTAGGCTTTGCCAGTTCTTTCTTGATGTTTTCATGAGACTTGCCAGTTCTTTCTTGTTTATAGAAATCACCAAAACCCATGGTTTTTTTATCCTGGTTTTTTTCACATACCTAGAACCAATGGCTGTTTCGTACTAATTTTTCAAATACCCAGAGCTAGCTCCTTGATTCTGAATTTCTAAACTAGGTACACCTATATGGAGAGTTCTAAATTCTCATATTGGAAAGCAATACCATGTTTGGAAGAGTAACTAACTTTTAAACTATGCACCCGACCTATTAGAAAGATATGAATAGAAGACAAGCTTGATTGGATCATGGTTTTGAAATGCGCTAATGGCTCCTTCAGATCCTTGAGGATATTGGCATGAGTAGCTCAGAGATCACAAAAATTCTGCCCCATAGTTGCCCTAAATAACAAAGGCAAAACAGGAGCAGGTTCTTATGCACATTTCGGGTTTGATGCATAGGAGAAGGGTTTGAGTAAGTACAGGCCCTTCCGTGATTTGAGATCTTTGCCCAAGGGAGGTGAATTGGTTTGATACTTGGAAGTTGGGTACCTTGTTGATATTAAAAGGAAATTCGAAAAGAGAATTGTACATTTTATTTTCCCCACAAATTTCTTGCTTTAAAGTAATTGAGGTAGAGGCCCACCAAGGTTGGCTTCTTTAGAATACTAGTTTAGCCAAAGGAAAAATTTACAACACAAAATGGTCCAAAATACAATCTTGCACAAACAGAAAAATAGATCTTCATTCACTTAAGAAACCTCAACATGTTTTCCCAAATATGCTTTGAATATTAAATAGCCATCTTGTATTTGGTGGTTTTCAACGTTCTCATTTAAATGGCCCCAAATGTTATTAAAGTATTTTTCATTTTTTGGTTTTTGATTTCTGAAATTTAGCAATAAGTGCACAATAAAATGAAGTGTGATTATTATCATATACGTAATCACAATTAGTATAATTTTCTTAAGGAACTTTTGTTTGCAATCAAAGTGGCAATCATCCTTAGGAAGATTTAGCCAAATCCAACTATTAACCAAATATAAAATAAAAATATTTAATATTTCTATAATTTTAGCTACACACTAAAATCCTATAATATGCATTTAGCCGTTTTACCTTTTTTTGAAAACCTCCAAAATAAATTTATTTTTAATATTTTATTTTATTTTGGGTGAAATTTCAGAATAAAGAAAAGGTTGGTTGCAATAGGTTTATAATTTAATGAAAAAAATGAACCTGAAAAAGAATACAACTTGAATAAGAAAGCAAGTTACAAAAAATGATGAAAATCATTAAGCTCCTACCATCAACTACAATTCAACAAGTCACCATAGGATGAAACGAGCGATTTGATATAAATCACAAAGTAGTTGACCTTTTCATCATGATTCACATAAAAGCATCAATTACCACATTAAATAAAAAATTTACAAAGTTTCTTTAAAATTACATGTTAATTTACAAGAGTTAACGTGATTCACACATAATAAGTGTTATGTGAAAATCTAGGTGGCATCTTAAGTGGCAACCAATGTTAAGTTAGTGATTGTTTAATATTAAGTGAATGTTAACTTAACATAAAATCTTCATGGTAAATAGGTTAAGGTCCTAAATGACTAGCTTGGTGTTATGGTACTTAATACTGGAGTCCTTAACACCAAGTGTGAATCCACCTTTAATACATTTCAAAACCAAAATAAAATCATATGTTCCATGGACCAAGAATGTGTTCAAATTTTTAAATATAATTATCAATTTATAATCATTTTATAAAAAATATATATTATTGAAGCATTAATCTAGGCTATGCATTATGAATGGCCATAGATTTCAACACATACTCTAATTAGATTTTGACACATGGTAAAACTTGGAATTTTTCTATAAGATTTTATATAATATATAATGAGGAAAAATTAATATGGTCCGATTTCAACTCTTGACATGATGACATTTGAACATTTTTTTTTTTGGACACGTAGTGCTTGGAAATTTTTTTATGAAAATTAATGGTTTATTGAAATTTTGATTTCAACCATTCATTATAATTATTCAATTTCGATGTATTTATATTGTGACATGTGGCATATTGGCTAAATTTTGAAAAAATAATTAAAATAACTAAATACTTACATAGGTGGGTAAGTCGGTAAAACTATGTGTATGAAAAATGCCTACCTACCTAAGATACATACATACCTAAGCGATTCACTTACTTACCCACCTAGCTACCCAAGTAGGAAGGTAGGCAAATAGGTACGATTTTAAAAAGGTACAAAAATAAGTGAGTTAAAAAATAACCATATAAATATTTTTATCTTATTTTATGTTTTGCCTTTAGGGTGAGTTCATTCCAAATGGCACATGATTATCAATTTCAAATCCAAAGAGAAAACACCTTTTTTGTAAACTTTGTAAGATGACATTCAAAGACAAAACATGTGACTTGAACCTTTTAGTTGCACTTTAGTCAAAAATTCAATTGTATTTTCTTTTTAAAATCCATAAATTTTTTTAAAAAATTGTAATTTATACAACTAAATAGGTAAAAAATAAGTAACTAACTAACTAACTAATCACCTATGCAACCACTTACAAAACTATTTTCTAAATATTACTATTTGATTATTTTAATAATTTTAGAACTAGCATTAGTCATTATTCCTTCATGGTTTCCAATAATTATTTAACTAGTTCACAATAATAAATCAATAATAATAAATTATTTCAAGAAATAGCTATTTCATATCTAATTAATTAATCAAGTCAGAAAATAGCCATTTATTATTTTTAAATATATCTAGTTGTTTGGCAATTATTTTTAAATCATAAATTTGCATAGATTGAATTACTAAATATAAATACTAATTTTACCTCGAAAACTAAACGTTTTAAATTAGTAGTGATCAACTAATTAAATAGAAAATAATTAGTTATTAGTTGATTTTCTAACAAAATAATTTATTAACTAATTGATAATTCCTGAATATTAACTATAAATTATTAAAGTTTTAACTTATTGACTTAATTAGTAGATATTAAATCAGTTTTCATATACCATTATTATTTTTTGATTAATATTTATTAGTTATTAACCACAATTCTTGATTAATAAATATTAAATATCACATAGTTTAATAAATATTAATGAAATAATAAATAAATTACTAATTTAAATTGAAGAAACATTAAGTAATTAAAAATTAAGTGTTAGAAAAAAAATATTATTATGAGTTTTATTTATTTATTAAGGAAAAATCAAACCAGTTTTAATTAATCATTAATAGTAACTAGAGAATTTAAGTTGTGAAGAATTTATTATCTATTATGTGTTGGTTCACTAAATATCTAGTTATTAATAGCCATTAACTATTAACCATAACTCTTGATTAAATACCTAAACCAGATAATTATTATCTAAGTATTATTTATAATAATTAATATTCATAGTTATAAAATATTTGATAATATTTAATAAGTTATTGACAAATCATGTATTAATAAATATTAAATATAGACTATTTATTTATAAACTTATTGACTTCTTGATAAAGTAAAGTATTTTTAATTAATTAACTATTATTTCATATTCCCTAATAAATAAATTAATTAATATGAATAATTGATGAATAATGATTTATTATTGTACCAATTTATAATTTGATATCTAATTAAATAAAAAAGAAGTAACTAATAAATAATAAATTATTATTTATATAGTGGGAATTATTTTTAATGTATTAAATGATTAAATAAAATTATTGAGTTCATACTTTATATTAAGCAATGAATTATTTGAAAATAATAATTGTTAGATGATAAATGTTCATGTCATACAACAATTATATCATATTAACATGACCTCAGTAATATAATTTAAACATACGTCAATAAAGACGATATATTTTTAAATGAACCATACAAAATCAAAATGATTTTTTTTTCAATTCAGTATGCCTACAATACGGTCAAATATATGTTTCATGTTCTTTGAATAAAAACCAAATATCTTAACATACCATAAAAATAAATCAAATATGTTTAATATACCTTGAATAAAATCTATATAATATATTATTAATGTAGTCCATAAAACCTTAATGTACATTAATAAATGTATAAACACACCATAATAAATAATTATATTGCAATTAGTTTTGTAGCTAAATGAACATAGGAGCCTATTCTTGAATGAAAATTCCAATAAACTAATCAATATGAAAAGATGTTTAATTTAATTGTTGCGCCATAGTTGCAAAAGTAGTTGTAAAGTTTAAAAGATGGTGATTAATTGTAGAAATGATAAAACAAAGTCGCAAATGATAGGTAGTTACATGGAGTCGCATGTAGTTACAACCTGAATGGTTATATAATACGAGATTTTTTCTATGGAATACATTTAGCATATGAAGATCTATAGTTGTCTCCACATAGGGTTGTTGGCATTCATTGTCCGATGGTAATGATTACTGAACGGGAAACAATTGTATTGCTTCTCCAACAAAGTTTTCTTCATAAATGTCAATTGTTTCATCGGTGTTCAAGCCATCCAAGTGTGTCATTGCAAGATTAATGAACATTTCTAACACATAATCTTGCAAAAGTCCTCCTTTAAAAGTGACTGCACTTTCTTCAATGTGAAATAGGTGTCTTTCCACCTTAAAACTGTAGTCAGCAAAATGTATTCCAATGTGTTTGGGTACATCCCAATGGCCAACAATCTTTGGTGTGAAAGTATTACGATATTGTTCAAGTTTTGAAAGGTTGTCAATGTTCATAATACTTGTCGGAATGCGAAAAAAAAAAATCAAATTTGGCATCTTATGTAAAGGATTGATATTGAAGCCGTCAATTTGTTTCACACATGTTCTTTCTTCAATGGTAGTTGTTGAATAATTTCCCTCAAAAGTTTCTGTTTTGTTTTTAAGAACCCTAGGTTGCACTCCAAAACCTGCAAGCATAAATGAACCATGTATGAACTTTCCCTGTTGGTCAGCAACATTTGTAGCCCCCCCAAAACTTTTGTGTGTTGCTTCTCTTATGGGTATGCCTTCCTCATCGTTTTCAGTGGTTACAATGGGATTTTTCAGCGTTGTTTTTTTGCATTCTGATGAAATCCCCTCAAATGAAATCTTGATATCATTTTGGAACCACCCAAAATGTTGACGATGTGCATGAAAACCAAGACTGCATTGTGTTCGTGCTGTCACTTTAAAAAATTTAGCCCCTCTTTTTGTTTCGAGAAAACACAATCTCCAAATTTGGGTTGATAGACGCTGTTTTGATCTCTTCTTGAATTTGACAACCATCATGGAATGTGCCCCCTTCCTTTGGATAGACGTTCACTGTGTATTTATGAGGAACCATTTCTGGATCACTTGAAGGTCCAGAATTAGGGGGTGGATCCCCACTAGGTGGTTTACCTTTATCGTTTTCATCACCCTTCCCATATTCCCACCAAGTCCATGGTTTCCATAGTGACCAAGTTTGTAGACTTTGACCTTCCTCCTTCCCCTGTTGATTATTTCCACTTGATGAAGCTTCTGAAGCACTTGAAGCACCTGTAGATGACCCAATTCCTGAAGCTTGTTTGGTCACATGAGGATCACCGTCTTTCAATGCATTGTATACTTCAGCCACCTTCAATATTATAGGAAAAAACATGTTGATTTCTTCCTTCCGATTCATTGTAACAATGCGATCTTTCAAACCCACTCCAAATTGTTTGGAAACTTGTTCTGCTAATGGCAAACTCCTGGTTTTGTTATTATCCTTTTCCATCTTTGGCATCTTGAAACCAATAAGTTCAAAACCTCCCGAATCTTGGACTTTCATGAACATAGAGGCCAACAAATTTATCCAATCCTCTTCACTTTGCACCTCCACTTTCACATCATTATCATTTGTGACTGTAACTAAGGCTTGGTGCAATCCCACTCCCACCACCTTGCTCATACATTGCGCATCCAAGAAGAGGAACTCAATGGAATCCTTTTCAACATTCTTTCTTGCACCTATGAAAGTTGATGTGTCTTCCAAAAACTTTGAATGAAATTCATGGAGGTTTGGAAAAATTGTTGAACCTCCCTGCCCTTGAGCCATTTCAATTTTTGGGCGTAAGAATGTTCGCAATTTGTGGGCCTCTTCAATAAGCATATCATGGTCATGATCAACATTGCCAACAAGATGTTGGACAACACCTTGTCTTTCATCCATTTCCTTGTCCCTATTTCACCCAACATGATGTACATAGAAAATTAGTTATAGATTAAAGAGAATAGAATGAAACCCGATACAAGCACAAATTTCATTTATTATATTCAAATATGGAATGTATCTACATAACATTAAAAATGTGAACTTAATTAAATATTTAAATATAGTTAGCAACTAATGCAAAATATGACACACATGTTGACTTGATCAAATAAATGTGCAATGACTTGAATGTTTTTTCCATCATGTAACAACTTGACATTGTGTAACAAATCAAGTCATGAACTTTCAGTACCTGTTTTCTCTTGTTGACGTGCTAGCAATTTCCATGTCTCCCAATGCCTCTTTATCTTTTGTTTCACTCAATCTGAGTCGAATTTCTTGACCCTGTGCACATATTTATGTCAAAGCTAGAACACATAGATTTGGTTGGTTAATGTGGCATATATTTCAACTCCTAAATTTATGTCATAAATATATAAAGGATGTTAATAAGCATGTGTAAAATAGCATGAAGTTGGATTATAAGTTCAAAGTTCAATGTGGAAAGATCATCACCTTCTTGTCATCAATAGTTTGATGTAGACTCTTTGGTAGAAACTGTTCTAAGAACTCCAGTAATGTATAATAACTTGGGTCTTCCTTGGAAGTAGGTGTGCAAGTGTCATTACTGTCCATGACATCAATAAATTGGTGTTCGAAATCAGAATAATCCTTGACTTCCTGAACCAAACCACATTCACCTATTAAAAAATAGGCTAACTCACCAAGTACTCCTTGCCTTGGACATTGTTGGAGATGCTACACATCATTTCCTCCATATAACTTGAAGCAAAATGCTTGCCAATATAATATTCTCCTAGCTAACTAACTATTTGACTAAAATATAAATTAATTGCCAATACATGTAAACTTTCCAAAATAGCCTCAGGAAGTGGTGACGAAATGGTAACTAAAACCACAACCCCAACCTATTAGCCAACAACTCTCCAACCAGGATACTTGTTACACAAGGCATTTTTCACCATCATAGTGAAATATAAATAGCAAAATGCACAATCCTTAGTCTCCAAATAAATACACCCCATTCATGAGAAAAAATAAATTTACAGATCAAAATTTGATATGGAACCCACAACTGGGTCCTAAAATGATTATGCTTAAGATATTTTTTAATGGTTTTTCCTAAAGACAAAAGAAAACGTATGTCAAGTAAAGGGCAACACCTTCCAAAAGTGGCAGATTTAAATTGAAGAGGACCTCCTAATCAATTGGTGTGGCCACCAAGTTTATGAGGAAAGGCTATTGCTGGACTAATTTGAAACATGGCCCACTCTCCAACCTCAAGGTTCCTTTGCAATAATATTTATTGATCTTACAAAGTACACATCGTATCATAAGCAACTAATTGGAGTATGGATAAAGAATACAAACCTGCAAAAATGACTTGTTCTTGTTAACAACACACACTTTGACCTTCTTCAAATCCAAGGCAGCTTCAAAACGTTTAGACAACTCCAACAAGTGATCATCAAACAACCAATCTTTGAGCCCTCTGAACTTTGTGTTGGTTCCACCATAAAACACTATGCCACATAGATTGCTTCGTAAGTCTTTGTAAAAACCCAATCGATCAAAACCCAATTGATCATGAAGCGTGCCCAATGTTTGTTTGAGCACCAAGCCTCCATAGCCATGTCCCACAAACACCAATGAAGAGCCTTGTCGATCTTTGTCTCGAATAGAAATTCTCCAGCGCAACTCGGCAAGACTAAAAGAAGCGTGACACACTAAAAAGATGTAAGAAAGAAAAGATGTCACCTTCAATGCATCGTTATCATCCATGACCCATTTGGAAGTGACAAGCTGTGTAGAAACAAAAGGCGTAATTCTTATCACATCAAATCTTTCAGAAGCAAGGCATTGGAAAATTTGGGAAGTCTTGAAACACGAGTTTGGATGCACGACTCGTTACCCCCCACTCCTCCCCCCGGTATTTTGCCATCAGGGGTGGATTGCTTTGGGGTTTAGGCTACAAACTGGGTGCACCCCTTTTGGAATAAGTCTAACCCAATCTTCTATGCTACTCAAATTAACTTGCACCCAAATTCATTACATTTGCACAAACAACACACAACCACTTACCACTCTTCGGCAACCCTGTCCAATTGTAGCAACGCTTCTTCTTCGACGCTGTGGTCGAGAACCCTCGTTAACGGGAGAAAATAAACAGGTCGAATTTCAAAAATTCGCACATTGCTGCCGAGGTCTTCCGGTAGCCATTGTTGGGGCCAACACACCTCTGGATGCCCTTTCTGCACCCATGTCTCCCCGGGCTTCAGGAGCTTTGGTGCAGTCCGCACATCTTCCAAGTCGCTGAAGAACACGACGTCCATGTTTGTGACCCTGTTGTCGCCTTCTGGCGGCCATAGTTGTTTGACCGACGAAAAGATCTGCAACCAAAAACACAAAGCTTTGCCAAATGAGATCATCAACTCAACTCATCTTCTTAACACTACAATAGCTGTGCCAAAGCCCCAAAACTGTCGGAAACAACAAGAGCCCATATTGGCCGTGTAGGAGAACTAAACTCATTACTTTACGAGCTGTTGAAGATCTCAACACCAAAGATCGCATGGATGAATAAGAACTCCACATGGACATGTTCAACAATCCCAAAGTCACAAAAAAAACACTTTGCAAAATGGAACCAGAACTCACAAGGCGGGGTGCGCTCATGATCGCGCAATCGGCTGGCACGCCTTCAGCTTAGAGCAGCTGATCCCCAACGACCTGACGAAACAAAATCCAATATCCCGTCTAGACTGAATCTGCAACCAAGTACTGAGGATGAAAGTTTGTCAAGAGAGCAAATGCTTGACAGCCGATAAATTTAGTCTCGATCTCTCTAACACAAGGTCGGATGATGACAACGAAAAGGCTTGGAAGAAGATGGGGGCGGAAGACGGTGGCTCCGAAAGACCGAAAGTAAGCATTTCAGCAACTGGACCAAAAGTATATTTGTCGCTAGGAATCTAGAATAGTTGGAGGCATGGGATTTTCGCAGCAGCCCCCACCCTTTTGCAAGTGGACTCCATGCCAGGCAATTTGCAGACATAATCGGTACCATTATAACTGGTGTCTGCACCCCTTGTTATGCAATTGCCAAACTGGCCTAACGCGCTGCTGGCAAAAGTAAACAATTCAGCGACGGAACCGAAAGTATCTGCCGCTCGCAAGAAAGGCAGAGTCCTTCTTGGAAGAATACAATGATTTGAGCCAGTTGAGCTGCACGAATAATCTAGAATAATTTGAGAAATGGGATTCTCGCAGCAGGCCCCCAATCCTTTTGCAAGTGGACTCCGTGCCAGAAGTGGACTCCGTGCCAGGAAATTTGCACAAACAATCGGTACCATATATTATAACTGATGTCTGCACCCCTCGTAATGCAATTGCCAAACTAGACGCGCTGCTTGCAGAAAGTAAACAATTCGGTGACCGGATCGAAAGTATATGCGGCTCGCAAGAACGGCAGATTTCTTCTTGGAAGAATACAATTGTTTGAACCAATTGAAGTGGACGAATAATCTAGAATAATTGGAGGAATGGGATTCTCGCAGCGGGCCCCCCACCCTTTTGCAACTGGACTCCGTGCCATGCAATTTACACAAACAATCGATACCATTATAACTGGTGGCTGCACCCCTTATAATACAATTGCCAAACTGGCCCAACGCGCTGCCTGCAGCATCAAAAGAATAAAATAAAATGCATGAAATGCTTTTTTCCCTGCCCTCTTTTCTTCCTGGAATACAGAGAATCGGTATAGCAAGACGGCACCCACTGCAAGAGTTACCTTTAGGAATCTATCCGGCCTTTGAGCTAGACTAGATGTGGCCCGTTTGGATAAGGATAAATAGAGCAATCTTATTGGATGAGACCCGTAAATCGGACCTGTGTAGTGGCCTTTAGACGATCCCATCCAAGACCAAAAAGTGACAAATTGAGGCTAAATCTACATGGCACCATTTTGGAGGGAAAACCAATTGAATCAAACCCAAAAAAAGAGCTAATAAGGAGAGTTCATGATTTGAATAACCAAGATGCAAGCTTGTGGTCCAAGGCAGGGTCCAACTCAAGGATTCAATTCACTTCAAATGAGTCCAAATTGCTTCCTAAGAATTTGGACCCTGGACCCATCTAAACTAGGCATAACGCGTTGCATACAGGGACAACTATTTAAGGTTTGCTTGCAGGGAAAGAATTGGTAACACAGGTTTTATACATTGCTGCAAGGAATGGTGGATACAATGAAGGCATACAAGAAGAAGATTCTTCATTGCAATCTTATTAAAAGTCTTGCATTTTCTGGTACCCTTCCAGAGTAAAAGCCATAGTTAGGTAGTCTTAGGACCACTTTAGAGAAGGGTCCAGGGACCGAAAGCCTAGGGACCAATCTTATATATAATTTCGCTTGTTGCGTGCGGGCGTCTGTCTGTCTTTTACTTATCTCTTACTTCTTTCGATTCCTGGCCCCTTTTTCTTTGGTACCCTCTTTCTTCTTCTTTTTCACAATTTTTCTTTCTTTCTGTACGCAGCTCCTTTTTCTCTGACGTCATTTCATTACGTCTGTCAGTCTGTCTGTGTCTCTGACACTTCTGATAACTAGGCCTGATTTTTGGCTTTGGGTTTTGGAATTTGGTTCCAAGACCAAAATTGGAAATTTCTTATTTTTGAAGAACTGGACCCAAAACCAAACCAAACTATTTTTTGAATTCCCAATTCATTTATGTGTGGAACCGGAGCTGGAACAAAACAAGACTGGAACCGGGGAGCT
>Ga0116227_10011950_pt1 | contig 14385 bp, 10 predicted proteins | sample S1TSphgellanicum_FD_89693 | JGI IMG/M metagenome (GOLD analysis project Ga0116227, IMG submission 89693) | Host-associated microbial communities from peat moss isolated from Minnesota, USA - S1T2_Fb - Sphagnum magellanicum MG | ecosystem: Host-associated > Plants > Peat moss > Unclassified... | reverse complement strand
GCTAGGGGCCCCAAGTGCAACGGAACAACCAAAAAAAGCCCCCAAAAAAAAAATCGAGTTTTCACAAAAGAAGAAAAGGACAAATAAAACCAGAAAAAAAAAAAAAAAAAAAAAAAACGAGTAGGGAGAGAGAAACCGTCGCGTGTAGACCCTGGACAAGCGTGAGCGTGAGCGTGAGGCTCTCTCCAAGCTCTCTTTGGCTATGGCGGAGCTGTTGGCGAAAGCAAAGAAGGGAGGAGGAGCAAGGGAGAGAGACTGCACCACACCGGACAACTTGTGCAACAGGTGGGGAAGCAAAGGGATCGCCGATTGATGGTAACCTGGTGGGGACCACACGATTTGGGAGCAGAACATCTGGAGCGTCCAAATTGAGGTGCCGATCCATGCAGCAGCCAATGGGGGAGTGAGTACCTTATCTTCTCGGGTCAGGCTCTTCTCTTCGTTCCCATTGTCGAGTTCCCTTTGTTGATGGGAACTCTCGGGGCTTCAGATCCCGACACCTGGGCTGCCACGAGACACCGGCACGTGCAAAAAAAATTGCCAATGTAAACTGGACCGGTGGGTACTCGGATATTGCAAATTCCTGAACCAAAAAAATGAAAAATGAAAAAAATAATAAATAAATAAATAAATAAATAATATTAACCCCCCATTATTTAAGAAGGTTTTGTGCAAACCCTCAATAACCAACAATCTAGTGAACTTACTAACTAATGGTTAACCATAGTGGGTTAACTATGTACCATTCAGTCAGTGTTGTGCAAGTATTTTGTTTTTTTAAAAGAACTTGGGGTGTCCTAGATCTTCCATGTTTTTACAAAATGTGGAAAAACCTTGGGATAAGGGTCTTCAAAAAAAGTATTTTAAATGGCAAAACTCGTGATTAGGGGTCATATTTGCTTTGCTTAAATAGGGTGATTATCGAGTATAGTGTTTTTTTTTTTTTTTTTGGTAAAGGATGTGGTTTCAAGGGTGGTTTAAATCATATTTGCTTTGATTAAATAGGATGATTATGTAGTATAAAGTTCTTTTTTGAAGAGGATGTGGTTTCAAGAGTTGTCTATATCATATTTGCTTTTGCTTAAATAGGGTGATTATTATTGAGTATAAGGTTCTTTTTGAAGAGGATGTCGTTTCAAAGGCGGTCTAGATCATATTTGCTTTGCTTAAATAGGGTGATTATCAAGGATTAGGGTTCTTTTTGAAGAGGATGTAGTTTCAAGGGCGATCTAATCATATTTGCTTTCCCTCAAATAGGGTGATTATCGAGCATAGGGTTCTTTTTGAAGAGGATGTGGTTTCAAGGGCGGTTTAAATCATATTTGCTTTGCTTAAATAGGGTGATTATTGAGCATAAAACAATGTGAAGAATCTATTTGAAATTAATCATAGGTTTATTTTGTCCTAATCTCATTATAGAATGCACAAGCATGTTTGTAATCAACAAAAGGTAGGAAAAGCTATAATCTTCAAAGTTTAAATTGTATCATCTTTGGAATGTAAATGAATTGTTGGATTCATAATCAACTTTGCAACATATGTTTCTTATGAAGGTGGCTTTTAGGCCCAACGAAATTTTAAAAACAAACAACTTGAAAACAATTAAAAACTCAGGACTAACTAAAATTGGCACATGATTTAAATTAACAAAAATTGACAAAACCACAACATGACTTAGGTTGAGTCCAAATGATTTACAAATAACATAATGACAAATAACATAATTAACAACATTTGACTTCAAATAGACATGGTAAACCCTCAAACTTTCAATGGACATAACAAACCTTCGAATTGGACATGGCAAACCCTCAATTGAACATGGTAAACCCGCAATTAACTACCTTCAAATGGAAACATATGATTTTTAAAAACAGAGCAAATGGACAAGATATGATTTGTAAAAAAACCAAAAAAATGGACAACATAAAAGTTCAACAAGGAGCACAATGTGATAGAAACCAAATATAACATAATTAATTAACAACCCACCCATGTTTTAAGACCATCAAGGTTCTTCTTCATGAACATGTTCATTTCCTCATTGGAATGTAGCACAAAAATGCATGAATGTTTCAAACCTTTATGTTGAATTTGTACAACCAATAATCAATATGCACATTTTCCATATTACACACCCATAAACAACAATCAACACAAGAAAAAATATATATATAAACTACATAGACTGAACAAATGATGAAAACAACACAAAGTGAAAACAAAACGTTCAATAGACTTTCAAAATAACTCAAAATTTTCTTCAAAAATGTTTTTTTCCTCCATGAACTTCTTGTTCACCCCCTTACCTAGATCGTTGTAAATTTGTAATAACATTAACCACACTTTGAAAAAAATTATTTCAATTTATGAATCAATAATGTCAAGAGCTTGATGAGCCAAAAAGACGCGTGCAAAAATTGCACCTCATGTTGGGACCACTAAACTAAGGGGTTTTTAGTTTTTGTTAGCAACATAGATAGTCATTGAAACATTTACAATTCATTCTTTAAAGTAAACATGATTGTATCATCATTAAACACAATTTGCCCAAATAACATATTATTGTCTTCAATTAATACTACCACTAGTAGTCCCTTAACAAGGTTTAAGTGCAAGTACACATGTAATAAAAAGGGGTAAATGAGTACATTTATAAATTGATGATCAATCAAGAGTATACCTTTAGAATTTTAAATAAAGTACTCATGAAATACATTGCACTAACAAGTTAATGTGGTATCTCAGGATTGGCCAAAAAGTGTTTAAGTAATCATGAAATGATGTTAAAATATTAACTATTGGTTGCAATACTTAAAATGTGTTTTTGGGTATTTTATATTTATTGGATTACTTTCAAATTTATTCACATGTTACATTGATATATTATAAACATTCATGAAAAAATTAGAATTAAACATCATTTTAATCATGTAAATTAATTTTACTAATGTGCAATGGTTGCACTTCTTATGACTCCTTAATTTATGAATGTACCCAAACAATTTGAGGGTGCATTCACTGTCTTAAGATCCATCTAAAGGGTAGACACTACTTAAAATTACACTTATGTATCATTGAAAAATCACAAGGGGAGAATAATAATTTGGATTGTTAATTATTTTTTCAAAATAAATTCTATACTTGCAAAGTCTCAATGCTCAAAATTTGATGCAAATTGAGGATGTTTCAAAAGTTTTGAGGTGGATTTGTTTTTCAAACATATTCTTTCCTTATCAATTAAGCATCATTCCTTCTCAAAATTGGAAGGATCCCAACATTGATGATTGAAAAAGCAAAAGGAGTTGAAATTGGTGAATTTCATTTTTACAACACATTTGAACACCTTTGGTTCAAACATGTTTTTAGCCCTAAAACTCTTGAATTATAAATATGTGTTTCTAACAAAGGGTATTCATTCTTATGTGATAAAAAACACAAATGAAAATATATATAACATACATAATGTATGATCAAGATGTAGTCAAAAAGTATTTAAATTTAGCATATTGTATAAAACTAAAAGTGAAAAATGTGAAATTTAAGATAATATACCAACACATGAATGTAAGCTATCATATATCACATGTAGTCCTTGGAAAAGGACTTTAACCTTGGTGTTTAAGATTGCGAATGCACTCTTTAACATCATATTTAACAATAATATTTTGAATGGCAAATGCACCACCACTACTAGAATTCTTGGTTTTTCACATGGTTTAAGTTGATTAATTGGTCTTTCTTGACTAGTGAACATGTACATTTTTACTAGGGGCTTGAATGACATGTGTATCTTTTGACCAATCAACATGGTTGAAATGACCTATTTGACTATTCCTTAATTTGAACATTAGTCAAATTGGACAAAAACTTGACAAACTTGGTCAAAATGGCCAATGACACTTAGTCAAAATGGAACATATAATCAAGTTGAAAAGAAACACATGACACATTTAGTCAAAATGGTCAATGGAGTTTTAGTCAGTAGAACATGTAATCAAGATGGCCAATGTTATTGCTACATACCTACTTTCCTACCCACCCACTAACCTATTACAACATACTTCCTTACTTACCTATCTACCCACCCACCTACCTACTACAACCTACATACCTACCCACCCATCTACCTACCTAAAACCCTAAACCCTACAACATACTTAACTACCCACCTACCTATTAATTATTACTTACCTACTTACATATCTACCCACCCAACCACCCGCATATTAATTACCTAGTACAACTTACCTACCCACCTACCCACCTATTAGGTATCTATTACAACCTACCTATGTACCTCATAATGTTATAGTGATGTGTCAAAATAAATATGTGATTATTAATAAAAAAATTTGACAAAAGTTGAACTCATTTTGATGGTGTGGTCCATTGGCTAAGGTCTTGGTTTATATCTAGGGAGGTAAAAGTTTCAACTCCTAATAGTTGTAACTTATGTACATGCGTAGGGGGCTACAATAGGTAGGCTAGGTTAAATTAAATATGATATATTATATTAAGTTAAGTTGGGTGAAGTAGGGTAGGCTACCACCTACCAACCTGCATTTTTATGACCTATCTACATATTTACATACCAAAAAATAAATAAATGATAATATTTTTTTAAATTTTCATTTAAATAATTCAACCAGTCAAATGGTTTTTACTTTGCTAGTTAAAAAGACCACCCCAATCACACTAGACACATTAAAATTGATTTATCCAAAATGACAGGGGTTTTTTTTATTCCTATGTAAATTTGGTTTTTTTACTATAATTTTCAATTTGAAAACCAAGAATTTTAATAATGCACCCACAAAATCCCATATAATTTTCCTATTCTTGAAACAAAATTCTAACATGGTGACAACATGTTGTGTGCCTTGGCATCATTATAAGCAATACAAAATGCCAATAATGGCATCAATATCTTGACAATTTGTGTTAACATCCTTAATTTGAATTCTTATAATTTTTAATCAAAATCACCATGAAATATTATTCAATTCATAGCTTCAATGTTGGCCACATCAACTTTCATGGTAATGCATAATGTGAAAGTAGAAAATTCTTGTGTTTTGGTTATTAACTTCAAAAGAACAAAAAAAGTTATGCATGTAACACAACAAAAGAAAAGGCAAAACATATTTTTCCTTGGTTCAAGTGCCACAATATCTGAAAGCCTTTCATTCACCAATTAGTGTCAAAATAAAAATTGAACACACCACAATATTGATGTAAAACTAATTACTTCAACCATGGATTTTCAACAAAAGAGAAAAGATTGTACCTTTTTGCAATGTATAACACTATATCCTTTAGGAAAGTTTGTAATGTAAGGTCAAATTTGTGATAAGGTCATTGATTGCCAAAAAAATTGTAATATAAGATGGTGGTGGCACAATTTTTTTATTTATTTACACCATATTTTTTATTAGGAGATTTTACCACTCTTCACTTTTTTAAAAACCCTGCCATTTACACTCCTATGGATTTTCATTAAAAACATGTTTTTCTAGCAGACTTATACCATGTTATTTGTTGTAGTTTAAAAGCCATTTACTATTCCCTTGGGTAAGCATCCTTTTATCAACTTGCAATAAGGCAAGTTGACACAACACACCACATCATTTGTGAATTGCAAGAATTATTACAACAAAATCATAAACAACAAAGAAGGCCCCATAATATGACGTGCAATGAAAGGGATACCACATGTCACAATTGACCAAGAATTGTGGACTAAGAAGTCTCCAAGTTGTTTCCATGCGAATGTTGGATGCCTCTTGATAATCAATTAATTCAATAATGAAGAATGAAAATTCATTGTTGTCCTCATTTAACATTGTTTCTGTTTTAGGAGTTACACTTGCTAATGCCATCCCCTTTCAAGTTTAAATTGCATGCACAAAAATAAAAAATCAACAAAAAAATCAAGTTTAAGGTTTGTAAGTTTCAAGTTATTTTGAAGTCAACTTAAATAAGGAAATGGACATGGAAAACCAACTAGAACTTGAAAAAAACACAAAAGATGATGAATGATTTTGTTTCAAGGCGTGAAAGAGGTTATGGTTTACCTTGAACTTTGGCTCTAAAGCAACATTGTAATAGCCATTACTAACCCTTTCACAACAACAACAATGTACAAAAGTTCAAAACATACAACTTACTTCAATTGGAGAACATCATTGAAGACAAATGTGCAATGTTGAAAATTCACCTTGCATTGAACTTCTTGCAATTAAAAAAGGAAAGTAAAAGACAACAAAAAAAAGCAAGAAACAATGAGCCAAAAATAACAAGAATTTTTTTTTTCATAAAAGGAAGCAAAAAAAGGAACTATTTAACTAAAAGCTATGAATGTTAGTGAGAATTTAACCATTGTAGAAACACAAAAGTTGTAAGAAAATGCCATGAGAAAAGGCACATGAAAGCTTGGCAATAAGAGCAATGGAAAATTCTTGTGAGACTTTGGCTATAGAAAAAACCACACAACATAACACAAATATGAAAACCCAAGCGAAAACAAACAAACAATGATAGGTGAACAAAAAATTAAAATGTTTAGTGGTGAGAGGTAAATGAATTAGCTTGAATAAAAAGGTGAGTTGAAAGTGAAAGAAATTGACGGGGAGGTGAAAAGTTCAAACCAAGAAAGCAATGGAGGCCCCCAAAAAATGCCTTAAAGTTAGAAAACTTGAACCTACTTGTAAACCAAAACTTCAATTCAAGTCCAAGTATGTTCTTTTCAATGAAAGCATTTGTGTTGGTGGTTCAAAGTAGAACTTGGGTTTCATGTCCAAATGGGTCCTAAGCTTAGATCTTAAGGTGGTCTTAGAAAGTGGGTATAAGGTCCATTTTGATTCTTCATACATGGAGCAAAAATTACCAATTCTTACATGGGTTTCCAAATACATGCACATTTCACGAACATTAACCATCCACATGCATCTACCTAATTAATAGCCACCAATTACTTTACCTACTTACCTACCAATACAATGACCATTTACATTCCTGTAATTCTTACTTGGGTTTTGCATTACTTCACATGACTATTGATGATTTATTATGTGGACAATTACTTCAACAATTTGATGTTTACATGGGTCAATGCATGGGTACTCCCTTGCTTCCACATTTTTTCATTTCTCACCCATTGTAGATCTATCCAACATTTCCTTCCCTTGCTAACAAATACTTGGGGGCGGGGGGGTGGAGGAGGGAGATTTTATCACCTTTGAATATATGCCTACATTTTGAATTCCTCCATTTACTTCCCTCCTTCCTTTATCCATGCATTTGCCACCCATTCCTATTCTACTTGTTATTAGCAAGCTCAGATACCCATTGAAACCAAACACCATACCTATTGCAATAGTTCCATGGTCATGGTTGTAAAAAACCCCATCTTAACATTTTGTGCAAGAATTTTTTTCTTTTAAATTTGTTTGAAATTTTGATTTGCACAACTTTGCACAAAGGGTGTACACTTACATTTACATGTATTTACACAACTTAAATTTGACTTACATAATTTTACATTTACACTTCCATGGATGTTATAGAAAGGTTTTATACTTACATGAATTGTAAATAAGTTCACTACTTACACTTGCACAAAAATTATTTCTATCTAGAGTTTTGGATGTTGATCTTTATATAAATGACTTTAAGCATAACTATAATGAATAATTTCAATGTCTTGAAATACCTTTTTGTTGAGTATCAAGTTGAAGTGGTGCAAAAATGTGGGACCCCCCTCAACCCCTACCTTGGGAGTGGGTCTTTTATTCATGTACCAATCCATTCTAAGGGCTTTACATAACACCTAAGAACCTATTGCTAAATATGTTAAATATTTCTTGGGATTTGAGTTAGCGATGCCACATCATAAAATTGAAAAAAAAGGTTGTATTTATGAAATCATCATATCTTAAACAAATTGTTAGGATGTTGGATGTGCCGACTTGTTAATGGGATTGGTAGGAAAGAAATTTGTAGATGTTGAAAATCTAAATATTTTAGTTGATGTGCACAATCATAAACAAACTATATATATATATATATATATATATATATATATATATTTGAAATCCATGGATGTTGACATTTTTTAATGCTTTAGATCAAAGGCAAAATTTGCACAAGAAATTTTAAACTCCAAGTACATAAATTTAATGGCAATGTTTTTACATGCACATGTGGGATGATGTTTTTCCCACTTTCCTCCATCAAAATGTACATATCAAACCTAAAATGAAGAAATTGAGTAAAAGATTGTGAATATTGATGTGGTGTTGAAGTTACATTCTCATTTGCAATGTGTACATCATGGTTCATTGTTGTTGTTGCATGTCCATTGTTGGTCCAACAACCATCAATGATGGCTTTAAGGGAAATCATTTTTGTCTATATTTTATGGAACACATGAAATAAATGGGTATGTTTTGGAATATTTTTATTAATTTAGTATTTAAATGATATTTTATTAAAATTTAAAATATTCAAAAACTTTATGTAACGTATATTTTCAAATCACAATTTTAAGCACCTTATTCATATTTAAGTAAATTATAAATTATATGTTTTTAAAGAAGTTGTAACCTTCGTTTGTAATTTAAGAGCTAGAATTGCACCGCTTGTATCTAAAACTTCAAACAACTTGATAGTGACATGTTTTGTCTCCTAGTCACTTGAAATTAAATTCAGCACAATAGCAAAGACATCCTGCACTCCTTTAGATATCCACAAGTCAAAAATGTAGGTGACTAATAAGTAAACAACCAATAAGTAGTCATGGTTTTTTCAACCAAGCCTAACAAAACCTTTTCAACAAAAGTCTTATTGGGTGGGGACACAAGCTAAGGACATAGTTTGTATGCCAACCTCTAGAGCCAAATCGACTCGATAGTCCTCAAAGGCATTAACCTTTTAATCACAAACATCGTTAGATCTTCCAATAAACCAACTTGAGTTGCATTATCCTTTTTAAACTTACTACTAGTAGAAAAAAACCAAAAATTAAAGAAGGAACAAGATACATGTGCCCTTTTTTTATTGGACTTGTGATTGAATGGAAATCTTAGAGCAAGGTTTGTTGCATTTTCTAACAAGTTTTTTAGCAAAGAAAAATGTTCAAATTTAATGTGTTTTTTCATGGTTGTTATGCCATTAGACTTACGGTATGCAATGAGGTCCTTGTTACATCTTGTGTGCATGGCCAAGATTTTAGGAATAGTTGTATCATTATGGCATATAATACACTACATAATCTAGTTTTGAGAAAGGTCAACGAGTTGATTATCATTCACCTTAAATAATGCCTATGTGATTGAATTGTCGTAGTATAGCTTCCAAGCTAATTTTTTTTTTCACAAGTTTTCTGAGTGCACTTTAGTGACATGCTATTCATCAACACCATCAATATCACCATCAATGTCTAGAATTTCCATTTCATGCCCACCTTTGTGTGTATAGTTGCACATTGCTAATATTGCAGTTGTTGTCATATCCTACAACTGTTGGAAAACTTTCATTAGTGGAGCTGATGTCATGAGAAATTGAAATGGATCAAATTAGATCAAACGGAACCTAGCATAATGGAATGTGTTAGATTCAATTTTTCATGACAAGATTAATTTTTTTTTCTATAGCATAAAAGCAAGATGATAACAATAGTGGGACAAGATAAAGGTTTAGGGTTTAAAGGGTATGGATTGTAGTTTCACGATGGGAACAAAGCCAAAGATGCCACCCGTGTAGCTTCATGCCTCAACCCATGATGATTTTGGCTTTGTGATAAAGGCAACAAGGCAATAGGTGTGCAAGATGCAATAATCAATACATAACATAATGCAAAACCACATGACTTGCACCCTTTTTATATAATGATTGATCATTAACCTTGTTCTTTCATTTTTAAAAATTCGATTCTCCTCCAAAAAATTTAATGTAAAAATGTTTTAAGAAGAAATCAACCCCTTTCCTCTTTAAAAATTTGATTTGATGTAGATTTAATACCCCTTCAGCCTCAATTTAATTATACATAGTGCTTAAAAAAGCAGACACTTTGTGATTTTGTATTTCTATAAATGAGAAATAAGGACCGACTTTAAATAATTTTACTAAGGTCAATCTTATCCAAACAAATTTTATAACTTATAATAAGATGGAATCTTAGATTGAACTCCAAGTAGATCATAGAGTTTTAACCAATTTATTTTTTGTGTAATTTAGGTGTCTTCGTTTCTATGATCAGCCCTTTCTTCTTATGTATTCTTATTTTAGATTGTTTTTCAGACTTTTTATCAATATGAGGTAATTGTAAGACTGTATATAAGATCTGTTTATTAAGCAATCCAATCTTGTATATGTCAAGCAAATGCCCTAGCCTTTAATCCTCAGAAGATTTAATAAGGATGCATGTTTTGGCAGTCGTTCTACAATTAGTACTTTTCTTATGCTATTACATAATAATGGCATAATCTTGATGGTTTTATGGGTCGTAGGCGCTTTCATCGTTCCACCTTGCCCCATTATCATTTTCAATGTAAAAATGTTTTAGAAAACATTCAACCTAAGAAACACAAAAAATGTTCATGAAAGCACAACAAAGGAAGAAAACAAAATACATTTACTTTCTTCTAACTCACTGACACTTGAATGTTGGATGTTGATCCATGTTCTCAATTTACTTCCAAAATCTCCTAGATGTATTCATGAAACATAAAGGTGCAAATCGACAATGCATTGTGAATGTTGTAGACAATAAAAACTAAAAAATGACAATTGAGGAAAAATCATGAAATGATACAAGTTGCAAGCACATAACACACAACACACTAAACATGATCAATGAATTAAATGCAACAATGGTCTTGAGTTTTGAATCTCGACACGATTGTAAGACAATGTTCAATAAGAAATATATATTTCAAAATTTTTGAGTTCCTTTCTCCTTTAAGGAGCTAGAGGATAATTGCCTTCTTTGCAAGGGAGGGATAAAGAGATTAAGTCTCCATGAGGAGCAATTTCCTCCAGGGAGCAAGTTCTTGAATGTTTGACAAGAAAATATAACGAGTAAACTTTGTCCAAATTAGGCATTATTTATACTATTAGAAAGATCTTGAAGTAAAAATATCTAAAATGATCTTACATTCTCAATTTGAAGCTATGAACAAATAACTATGATGAAAAGAAAGCCAAGGGTCAAATTTCCAAGTCCATTTCTCCTTCAGGAGAAGGCAAATTTTGACCTTGACTTTTATTTTCATCATAATTTTTTGCTCGTAGATTCAAATAAAAACTACATGATCATTTTAGATATATATGCTTCAAAATATTTTCAATGGTATAAATAATGCTTGATTTGGATAATGTTTACCCCTTATATGTTCTTGTCAAACATTTTGGAGATTATTCTTTGAGGCAACTTAGAGCAACTTGAAAAATTTGACACCTAGATTTTCTTTTTGTTGTAACTTTTAGCTCATAGTTTCAAAGTGAAATTCCAAGATCATTTTAGATATCCAAGCTTTGAAAATTTTCTAATGGTATAAATAATGTTTGAGTTGAACAATGTTTAACCCCTATATTTCTTGTCAAATATTCAAGAACTTGCTCCTTAAGGGAAATTAATCATCAAAGCAACTTAATTGCCTTCTCCCCTAAGGAGAAGGCAACTTGAAAGCTTTGACCCCCATCTATTATTTTCGTCATAACTTTTAATTCATGAATCATTTCAAATAAAAATGTCAGATCATATTAGATATTTACATTTCAAGAGCTTTTCAATGGCATAAAAAACATTTGATTTGAAAAACATTTACCTCTTGTACTTTCTTGTCAAACATTTAGGAACTTGTTCCTTAGGGAAATTGCTCCTTGAGGCCATTTAGTCCCTTTCTCCTTGAAGAAGTTATTCCATAGGGGAAGTTGTTCCCTAGGGCAATTTAATCCATTTCTACCCAAAGGAACATGGTTGGAGCTACCATGTTGTCTCCACATTTAATTTCTTGTTCTTGTTTAATGTTTGATGCACACAAAGAACATGCAATGGGCTTCTTTCACCTTAACCCTGATTGCAAGCTCCACCGAGGATCAAAAGGATATTGATTTGAATTTTTGGGAAACACCCTACATTATTATTCTCCTTAAGTTGGGTATAGTCATGGATATTTCAAAATTTGAAATCACCAATTATGAAGTGGGGTGGGTGTGAACTTTCAAAAAATGTTACGTAGAGAGAGGTTTTGGTTTTTGAAAAAGTAGGACTCGGTGGGTATGTATGCATATATATCGTTTAATATCAGTTAATACCCAGTTAATACTTAGTGAAAAAAAAATTCTTGCCCCATGTTTGTGTAGACCCAACCTTTGAACTTTAAAATACCCACATCAAAACACCTTGACATTGCATAATGGATTACCCATGCATCCCCTTTGCCTAAGAGTCATTCTACATGACTTGGATGGAATGGGATGCACTTGCGTTTACCTTCATTATTGAAATAAAAATATTATTTGAAAAAATAGAAAATTTTGAATCATGTTCACTAATGGTTATGTATGTGCACACCAATTGAAAAACCAAATAATTCCATTTTCACATCTAAAACAAAATCTTATGCTTGGAAAATTTAAAGTTTTCTATATTCATTGAAAAAATTTGGTCACAAAATTAAAATATAAAATCTTTGTCATTAATATATGTTGGAATCAAATAGTCTTTTTAATTTCAATTCTTAGGTTGGTAATTGTGTGAATTTGGGGTCTAGGTTTTAGAGTTGAATGCAAATTTGTTGGTCTCTATATGATGGATTATGTATAACCTACAAGCAACAAAACTTGCAAAAAGAAGTAATAACCAAAAAGATTGTTAATATGCCCTACACCATGACAATCAACCATTTGTGGTGATTGGCTTCCTCTTTCCCATTACTTAACACAATTAACAAGGAAACATTGATTAAACAAAATTGGAGTGAATCTTGGAGTTGACCTATGAATTTAGGTAAACATCCATGTAGCAACCTATCACAAGTCTTGTCTATCAACCTACCACCCATTTCTATTCTAAGCCAGTGGAAGGTTGCAATTATAAAATCTTGATTATTCCCATTATGCTAGATAAGCAAAATTTGCCCCTTAAACACCTATGGCATGTAAGAGATAATAATGCACAATTTATTAACGGTGATCCTAATGATAGTGTTGTGATGAATTGTGATCATTGTGTTTGGTAGTGATTGCAATGTAAAGGGATGAATGGAAAGAGTTATGGATGAAATAGGTGAGAAGGATGTGAATGTGTAGAATCAAAGTTTGTTTGAAAAATGAATTTGCTAATTGTAACAACATGGATGTGTTTTAAAACTACTTGTTTTTATAGAACCTTGCTTTGTTATTTTATAAAATTCTAATTATTCATTGGTAGTTTGAATATGTTCACTAATTACACCAAAAGGTTGGGATTTTTGAAGAAATTTTTAAAAATTATTTATATGTTATGAGTTCTTTCTATTTCAAGCATGATTAAATCTTTAGAGGCTTCAAACTTTGTTTTCTTTTGTGCACTTTCAAAGGAACATGGAATAGTAAAAATGTCCATTTGTTTTTATGTCATGCTAAGGTGGACAAGTTATTTCGAGGGAAATAAAACAAGACAAAGTGATAATACTTTTGTTGTTGCAACCACATTTTCTTCCTTGTTCAACTTTTCTAGTTCATCTCTTTTATTTCTCAAATCACTATGTTACCTTTTCCACCTTATTGTAAACAAATGTAAATTTCAATATCGTATATTTTAATTCACTACGTCCGTTAGTGTGTGTGTCTGTCTTTTACTTATCTCTTACTTCTTATCGATTCCTAGCCCCTTTTTCTTTGGTACCCTTTTTCTTCTTCTTTTTCACAGTTTTTCTTTCTTTCTGTACGCAGCTTCTTTTTCTCTGACGTCATTTCGCTTTCATTACCTCTCTGGCGTTACTTCCGGATTTTTCTTTTACTTTACACTTCGTTACCCATTTCTTTCCACTTCAGTCCGTTTACTTTCCATGCCTTCTTCCCATAGATGGCGCCCTGGGTTTTCTTTCCATCGCGGGAAAAAGGAAAAAAACGAGTTAAGTAAAAGATGGACGGGGTTTCGTACAAAAACGTTAATCTTCACCTAACTGCTTCAGTAATAATGTAATAAACGGTTTGTGATTGGTCGAACACAACTTTTTAGCCAGTGGAGAAAACCGCATACACACACACACGCGCACGCACACACGTTACAAAACAATGGCCAGCAGTATGAACAGGGAATTTTTTTGGGCCCTTGCGTGATTGGTCGACTGTGGCTTTTGGGCCACTGGACAACCCAAAAAGAATGTGACCATT
>Ga0116227_10011948_pt1 | contig 14388 bp, 11 predicted proteins | sample S1TSphgellanicum_FD_89693 | JGI IMG/M metagenome (GOLD analysis project Ga0116227, IMG submission 89693) | Host-associated microbial communities from peat moss isolated from Minnesota, USA - S1T2_Fb - Sphagnum magellanicum MG | ecosystem: Host-associated > Plants > Peat moss > Unclassified... | reverse complement strand
GCGCGGGCAAGCCCCCAAAACCCCCCGGCCGGGGCGCGCCCGCGCGCGGGGGGCGGGGGGGGGGGGCCCGCGCGGCCCCGGGAGCCCGCCCCCCGGGGGGGGGGGGAGGGGGGGGGGGGGGAGGGGCGGGAGGAGGGAGGGAGGAGGGGGGGAGGTAGGTAGGAAGGGAAAATTTTAGGGCAAAGAAAGGGCTAAAAAATCCCTGGGCAGAGGAAAAAGAAGTTGGTAATTACCACTTGGCTGTGAGAATTTACTTTTACTGAGCGTTGGTGGAGATCTTCGTATAAAGTTTAATAACAAACCAAGTATCTAACCTTGTGTTCTGCATACGTACGTATATATGTACATACTCTATATTATCCAATTGTATTCTAATACGTATGTGCATGTGTATATTCGTACATATACACGAATACGTGCATTTCCGGTTGTTGTAGCTGCGAGCAAGCGAGTTTCGTGAGTAGTTCGGGACTTTTTCGAGGGATTTTGTGTGAAAGTGTCGGGAACAGAATCGTTAAGATTTGGGTATCGCGAATGCTTGCAGGAATAGAGAGACAATCATGAGAAAAGATTTGCCTCTTTTTCGCAAAATGTTTTAGAGAAGATTCGATCTTTCCTGAAGCTTTTTGGTTTTGGGAAAAGGGGGGGGGTGATTTAGGGTTTTGTTTTGGGGCTTTGCTGGTAGCAAGCTCAGAAAAATTCTTGCTGGTAGACGCTTTTGCTGGAAGCGTCTTCGTGCATCTAAAAAAGGCGCGCAGCAGTTGGTTTATATATCAGATCTTTATGATTGAAGAAAAGTGGATTCGAACTTTGGAAGCTGCTTTCTCCCACATGGTTGCAATTTATTTTTTGCAGTTTTGGTATGATTCTTGACTTGGAAGAAAGATGCAGAGTTACATTTGTTTTGAGCAATGTGGTTTGGATTTTTCCTGAATGTTTGTACGGGTTTGAGAGGCAGATCTGAAGAAGGACTGGAGATGTGAAGAAGAAGAAGATTTGGATGTTTTGGGGATAATAGCAATGGGAGTTAGTTGTGAAGCAAGCTCAATGTATTCTCCAATAAGGGTTTGAGAGGCGGATCTGAAGGACTGGAGACGTGAAGAAGAGGATTTGGATGTTTCGGGGATAGCAGCAAAGGGAGTTTGTGAAGCTCGGCTCAATGTATTCTCCAATCTGGGCCTCCACAATGTTTCCATCATCGCAACGCCATCAGAAGTCCAAGGGTTTGAAGGTGAAGCATTTGGTGCAGATTGCCATGATCACTCTGGTGTTGACATGGGTCATTTACCAACTTAACCATTCACAGAGACCTGCAAACACATCACATAATGTGGCTGCCGCCAACAACCATGTTGGTGCAGTTTGGGATTCCAGGAAAGAGGACCTCTTTGGTAGGAAGGAGTTGAAGCCCGATCTCCAAGTCATTAAGCAGCAGCAGCAGGAGGAAGAGGAAGAGCAGGAACAGGAGCAAGAGCAGGAGCAGGAGCAGGAGCAGGAAGTGGACAGGGATGAGCCAGCAGATGAAGAAAGAGATGAAGGAAATGCATTCAATGCTGTTGATGATGGTATGGCACACTTCACAACAGGAACTAGTTCTCCTTGCACATTTGCTGGGATGTGTGAAGGTTAATAGGTTTGCTGAGGATCATAAAACCCTTGCCTGCTATGCAACTTGCACAAGTAATGGTTGAGTGCATCCTGGTTTGTGGTTTTCATCCTTATGCCTCATGTTTGTGCAAGCCAGTCTTTTTTGCTGTTTCATGTTTGCACTTATTGGGAACATATCTTCTGAATCACATACAGGAGAGGGAGGAAGAGTAGCAAAAACCTAAATGTATTGTTTTTCTACTGTAGGGACTGAGAAGGAGACAGTCAGGGATGATTTGGATTCTGGAGAGCATGCGGCGGAGGAGGATGGTGGCCTGCAGGATGAGGAGGAAGACCAAGATGCAGAAGTTGCTGAAAACAAACAGAAAGCCATTGACCCAGATGACCGTGATCTAGGTTTTTCCAACTTTCTCTCAAACAGTCTTTCTTACTATTCATTTCAGAAATCTGGAAGTATGTGGGTGGGCCTTCCAGGATGACAGATCCAATGTGAGCTGTAGGAAACATTCCAGCAGAGAAGTGAATGTACAGACCAGAGTTGAACTTCTGTTTCTTTGAGTATAACAACCCCTTTCTCTTTTGCAAGATTATTGACTTGCTTTGCTGATTGCAGCTTGCACATATGTTGTTCTGATGTTTCTTTCTGTTTTGGTTGGCTACAGATCAGCAACGAGAAGATGCAGATTTGCAACAAGATGTGGGGATAGACTTAGAAGATATCAAGAATGAAGAAGAGAGGAACAATTGGGAGAAATCTAGAAAGGAATCTGGAGACGAGGACTTGGAATTCAATCATGGTTTTAGACATGGGATTACAACAGAGCAGAGTGGAGAAAAGACTGAGACAAAAACATCAGATTCTGTGGTTAATCTGGTGAGTGAGATGGATGGGGATGAGAAGGCAAAAGAGAATGAGGTTTCCTACATGGAAGTACTGGGAGAAGACACAGCTCTGAGGGCTAAGAGCACTAAAGACTCTGAGTCCATGGCAGAGAAAAAGTGGGAGGAGGACTCCACAGCAACTTCTGAGCCAGAACAGGGACACAGCTTGGAGTTGGGGAAACAACCAGAAACAGAGACCATGAATGAAGAGTCTGAATCAATGCAGGTGAAAGACAAGGTGGATCAGGATTTCAATGAAAGCAACCACCAAACCTCAAAAGAAGTAATAGAGCAAAAGGGTAGTCAGGCACAGGAGATTGCAGAGGTGAGAACAGGTGGTGATGGCTATCAAGAACAGGGAAATCATGAGCCTGAGAAGGAAACTGAAATGGAGAAGGTGGAGGATAGGTCTCAGGAAAGGAAGGAGGAGGATCAGAGAAGCAACGAGCAAAAAGATGGAACAGATGAGAAGAATGAGAACATTGTGTCCCAGCAACAGGCAGACACACTGAATCTAGAGAGTGTTACAGCCGGCAAGGAGGAGGAAGATAAGCCTGATGTCCAACCTCAACAAGGTACCAAGGATGAAGGTGCTTGGCATTCTCAAGAAACAAAGGAGGAAGAAAAGGGAGGTGTTGATCAGGGATCGGAGGGTGAAAAGTGGGATCACAATTCTGAAGAGGAGAAAGATGATAGAAGTTCTGATGTGAATGAATCATCAAACACTACAGGCAACAGTATTGGTGCTGAGGCAAAGGATTCACATGAAAATGAGTTGAAGACCTCTGAGACAAATAACAAGCAGGGCAGTAATGGTACTGTCTGGGACCAATACCTCAACCAACAATACAGATGTGCATGATGGTCAAGACCATACTGCAAAGTTGCAAGTTGCATCTCAGTCAGGGGTTTCTCAAAATATGTCATAATTCTTTCCATATGGATGTTTAAGGTTTCTCACAATTCACACTACATTGTTTGGGTGCAGATACATAACAGGAGACTGGGCACTTCCATATTGACTCAGAAATAGAGGAGGTTACAGGCAACAAATTTGGTGGGAATAAAGAGGAGGTAAGCACAGTGGGGGGTGATTCTGTGAATGTAAACAAAATTCATGGCTGGAAGTATTTTTCTTGGGCAAGACTACTGGAAAAATAAAGGAATTGCTTGTGTTGCAAGAGATCCTCAAGGCCTCTGGGTGTGGCTGTCCCACCTCTCGTGGGGGGCTTACTGCTCTACTTCATGAATCCAACTCATGAAGGGAAGCTCAAGCAGTCTGTGGTATTCTTTTCCTCCCTTTGTCCCTTGTCAGCTTCCTGCTCTACTTCATCAATCCAACTCCTAACGGGGACTCAGCTGACCACAGAGTTCTCTCCATTGATCCAAGTGGCCAAGTTGGGGTGCATTTGTAGAGTAAAGTCTTTGATATTTGGAATGAGACTCTCAAGCCTGTCATTCATGTGCACTTGATTTCCACTATATTTATGATGCTTTTGAAAGCTTTCTTGTAAAATACATTCCTTTTTAAGTTAAATAATTTTGATGACTTCACATTGTATTGACTCTGGGAGGGCAATTGGGTTATTTGAGATCTCTGTAGCATCCAACAAGTGCATTCTTTATCAGTGTGTTAGTTTGCTGTCAATCTATCTCTTAGTTGCTTAGTTTGCTTCTTGTGAATAACATCAGGAGCTTGCATTCAGAGGAGTTTCAGATGTATTATGTCTATGGGTTGCTTATATCAAAGTGCATGATGTCATAGTTATGCATCACAGTTCTGTTGAACCACTGCTTCTGCTAATAGGGTCGCTATAGTTAGAGATACTCTTCCACAGCCAATTGATGCTGGTTGCTTATGAATTCTACAAATAGTGTGAACTGTGAGCACAACTTTGGAGAGGTGGAAGCATTTTATGCTTGTCTGTATAATTTTGCTGTGGGATAGGTAGCTCCAATTGAGTGGAAATCAATTCAAAACATTGTGCCTATATGTTCTTGTCTTTTGGCTGGCAGGATGCTGGAACTTCAAGCAATTCCAAGCATTGTTGTTTGAGCATAATGAGGAGTTTGAAAAGCTCCAAAGATTGACATGGTAGGCTATTGACTCCTTCCTTTAGCTGGAAGGATTTCTGACTATTTCAGGTTGGAATGAAGTAGACGGCCACTTTCTGCTGGGAGTTTCAAGCACACTTTCAATTGCATTTTGGGGATCTGCCAATTCCTGGAACAGGTCTGTTTTGCAAAATCTGAATGTGGCAAATTCAATGTTGGTTTCTGCAAATATCACAACTTGCCACAAGGGTGGGTGTGCCAAACTCATTTGTTGGTGGAGTAAAACACACAAGAAGCCCTGAATTGAAGGTTAATCTCCTACCCATGGCTTGTACCAGAGTTGGGTGGTTGTTTTTTAATAGCCTCTGGTTCTGGTTTCTTGAAAAGTTTAAGAATGAGAGAATCTCTGGTTTTTTTCTTTCTTTTTTTTTTTTAGGGAAAACTTTCAGAATCAAAGAACTCTGGTCCTGGTTTTGTCAAGAAGACTCAAAGAACTGGCAGGGTTTATGAAATAACTAGAAAAAAATTGGCAGGTTTATAGAAGGTTATTTAATCAGTTCTTAGATTGTTTAAGGACTACGGTTACATATCAGTACCAGATCTTTTTGGTTCTTTTGAGAAAGATGGTCATATATCTTTGAGAGCCACCCAACACTGGTTTGTACTCATGTCTTTACTTGACTTTTGGTTCTTTTGAGAAAGATGGTCACATATCTTTGAGAGCCACCCAACACTGGTTTGTACTCTTGTCTTTACTTGACTGTGAAGAAGCTATGCAAGAATACCTATGCTTCTATCACATTATATTTATTTGTTGCAAATAGCTGGGATTTTCATCTCATAAACTAGTCTTGAGATAATTTTGTATGCACAAATATGAATAACAGCAAGGACGGATGGGTTTCAGCAACATTGAGAACTTTGGTGCTCACATTAGTACGCGGGGTATTACAATCATTGATCTATTTATTAAGTAAAAGTGTTGATACAATCATTGATATGATACGTGGTCCTTAGTGTGATTCATATTAATTAGTTCATGGATGTGCTCATAATTTTTGGTGGTTTTTTTTTTGAAAGAGCCATATTCATGAATATGGGGCTCATTCCCAAATGTGTTTGCATCAAGTTCCAAAGGGTTTTCCTTCAAGCTCCCAATGTGTTCCAAAGTTGTTCCCAATGACACCACACTTTTTATCTCATATGCTTTGGCCAAAGTTGAACTTTCATGTATATAAACTAGAAAAGGGGGGCCAAAGGGAAACACCCTTGTGCTTCTATTTGGGAGTGCCCAATGTTTCAAAAACAATTGTGATGGGTCAATCAAAGTGATTCCTTAAAAAAAGCTTTTTAATGCAACCTTCAATTAATTAATGAAAGATGACTAGGTATCCCACAAATGAATAACCCCCTAGTCAATTCTTCAACACCCATTGCTAGTTACAATGTGTGCAATATAGGTCAATAATCAATGATTCCTTGAATTTGAAGTTAGTACTATGCTAATAAGGCACATAACTTTCCACTATGCATGATTTTACTTTTGTTCTTGGGGGAACACTACAAAACAAATAAAAATAAAATATGTGAGTAAAAATGGAGGGTGCAATATATTGGTTGTTGAATAAAAAAAAAGTTAATTAGTTCAAAAATTGAGTTATGTATATTTTGAAAATAAAACTATAATTAATATAAAATAGGTGTAAAAATTTCAATATTAAAATTTTTAAATAAAAAATAGCATGTCCATTAAAGTTTTAGATATTAAAAGTTGTTAGTAGGTTCAATTATTGTGAAATAATGTTTTGATTAATTTGTGATGAATAAAATTTTGTAAATTGTAGTTTTTACATTTCCAAGGAGTTGTAATATAGTTGATCATGAGCAAATTTGCACATTTATATGAAACTTGTATTGCTATGTTGGTCATGGAAGAAGTTCAATGGAAGAAGTTCAATGCCCTCCTTTGGTAAGGAGAATGGTGGGAATGGAAAAGTGTGGAAGGAATGATGACATATGCATAACAAGCCTCAGTGCCCAATGGTGTTGGGCAATTCTATGGGTTTTAAGGAACTTTTGGTCCATCAATTGCTCTTTATTAAAACCTCCATGCAAAGTTTTGAAAATTTAGAAAATATATTAAAACATGTATTTAAGGGTTTTTGGGTATTAAGGTTTACTAGGTTTGTTGACAAGGGCTTGGTTCTAGTAGGGGTTACATTTAGGGTTATCAATTAGATTGTCACAAACAAAAATAAATTGTCATTGCAATTACAAGGCCAAATACATGTTAAAAATTGAATTTGTTTCAATTTGAAAACAATGAAGCTATAAATTTATCAATGTGAAAGTCTAACTTCCAAGACAATTACATGTTCATTCACAAATGCAACATACTTATTTAGAATTGGGCTTTTGAGCACATTTGACATTGAAAGATTTGAAGGGTCTAACCTTTTATAAATTCCATACAATTACATTACATCAAAAAGACCATCACTTCATCTCAACTAGCATATGACTTCAATATTGCACATGACAAATGACAACACAATTTACTTGACAAACCTTAAAAAATCACATCTCTAGCCACACATCCAACCACAAAATTGACAACTCGCCTCAAAACTCAAGGACAAATCCAACCATATATAGTTGACAAATCATTTCAAAATCTAGGGACAAATTTAGCCACAAAATCAATACATGATTGACCCACAAAAAATTAAAACTGAGCTTCAACATTTGATTCTAAAACATCAACAATTAGCACAAAAAATTGAATGTAGTTTGACCACATGACTTGTAAAACAAAACCAAATTGACCTCCTAGAACCCTACGCATGACAACAAATCTTAAAGAGGACAATACCTCCAATGTTTGACCAATAGAACTTACAAAACATTTCAACATGAAACTTACAACTCTTAGGAAAATTTACAAAAGACTTCCCACACTTAATTAAACTTTAATTAAAGACCATTTAAGGCCATATATGGGTTTTATGCATTTCACCACAAGAAATTGTAAAAAATGTGAGATAAAGAAATATCCTACATTATAAAACCAAGCAAGTTTTTAATTTTGACATATTAGGGCATCTAGATCCAACACTACAAACATGGCAAGATAAGAACAAAATTGGAATATGTCAAGGACAAAACAAAAATAGAAGAGGAAAAAAAAAATACAAACATGTCAAAATGAATAATTTGACAATGAACGTGAACTACAAGTTGTTATTGATGGAGCAAAACATGATACAAAACTAGACTTGACATGGAAGCGGAGTACATAGATTATAACTTGCATTAGCAAGATCAAAGGATGGTGATTTTGAGACATTTACTATATTATCCCATGAACCTTCCACCAATTAAACCTTTTATAATCTTATAATAGATAAGCTTATGGAATATTTTGCCAATAACATTTTTTAAAAGCTTTTATCAATTATCATTTAAAAAGTTTTTTCCAACTACATCACTTAAAAGCTTCTATCAACTATCCTTTTAAAAGGTTCCACCAATTAAATATTTTAGAAACTTTTAAACATGATCTTTTTTGAAATTTCCTTTAATGCTCAATTGTTTTAACAAAACATTTACACAAAAAGAAATGCCAACAAAAAAAACATTGGTTGGAAGAAAAAATAGAATTTGGAATCTCAATCGTGGCCACATGAAATCAAATCTTGAATCCTTTTCAAAGAGATCTTATTCCTCAATTAGTTTATAGTGTTCTTTAATCAAAGTTGCCGAACATGTCAAAATACCAAATATATTTTCAAGCTTCAAAGGCCCAACATGTGGCATTAGGTTTTTTTTTTATTATGAAAATTAACTAATTTGGATTTTCAATCTCTAGCTTAAATTGTTTTAGATAAGTGATGAACCGACAACACTAGAGTCCATTCTATTTCAATCTATGATCCTACAATACTAAAGACTTGATGAACCATGAAAAAGACATGGGGAAATTGCATAGCATGTTTTGGACCCATCAAACCCATGGGATTTTAGGCTCTATTGGTCACATATTGGTCACATGTAAACAATTGTTCATACAAAATTACAATTCATTCTTCAAGCTGGACATGATTACATCATCACTTGATAAAATTTGCCCAAAAAACAAATTTTCATCTTCAACTATCACATATTCAACATTCTACAATATTTTTCCCACTATTACCTCCCCTTTCCATATTTTTAATCCAAGCAATAGTCTTTTTTAATGGTGATTGAGTTGTTTTAGAATTAAAAACTTCCCAACATAAACTTTGGCATTATTAGTAGCATGTTGGGATGCCTTTGGCATGGCATGCATAAAACATGCATGTTAATTGAAAGGCATAACAAAAAAACCATGAAAATTAATGTAAAAGTTAAGGCATTAATTAGACCCCTCATCTTTGACACATGTAATTATTTTTCCAAGCAAACTAAAGGAATCTAACAAAGCTTTTAGTTGGTTTTCCATAGCTACACTTGTCATTTTGTGCATTTCAAAAATTCTAATAATCACACATGTGGGTTCTTATGAACTATTGATGAAGTTGACAATCATAGCAAAGGTTTTATTGGGGTATCATAATTAACAAAAGACAACCAAAGTACAAAGTACAAGTAACATAAGAAGCAAAGGAAAGGATGACACATTTTTTCTTGGTTTTGTCCAATTTTGTTTGGTTTTTTATTATGAAAAAGACTTTTACTTTAGGTTTTGATTTTTTGTCCTTTTTTGAAAAATCTTTAATATGGTTATGAGAACAATTCCTTAGATTTATGAAACCTCTAGTTCTAGTGATTTCACAAAAATTGGAGCTTGGTCCATTGTATGACAAGATTTGGTTCCATGTATCTGTACATACAATATGTAAGATAATTATTTTGGTATAATATTAGTTTTTTCATATAGTACACAATGTTCAAAATAAAAAATTGTATATTATTAACTATGCATAACTAGTCTAATTTAAGGTCATTTGTTTAAAAAGTAGGGTTTAACTTTCATTTTAATTTTTTGAATTATATTTGTCACTTAGAGAACATGGACTTGTTTTAAAAAATACTCAATAGATTGGTTTAGGTTCAAATTCTAGTTTCAAGACAAAGGTCATTTCGAACTTCAATTTTAGATTTAGTTCTAACAAATTATGGATTTATGGTTTGGGTACCCTAGAACCTAAACTTGAATTTGTTAAATACCCTAAACCTGACATATTTGGGAACACCTCAATCACCCTTTGGTGTTGATATGGAAATTGCACACACTTACATAAAACCAACCACCTTAGCCACACATTTTCAACAAAAGACATAGGTTGATAACTTGTTGCAACATATAACATTCGGTCTTCCAAACATGCATGTTGTGCAAGGCCTTCTTTGTTGTGAAGGTGTTGGTTACAAAAGAAGTCTATGATATGAGAAGGTGGGGCAATGTTCATTTTCTTTGCAACTTGCTTGCCACTTCCAATTTTTGACACCTTCTATAAAAAAATTAAAAAAACCCTACCTTTTTTTATATTGGTCTAATTGTTCATGAGAGACATGTTTTTTCAAAACACTTGTACCCCTTTTTTTGTTGTAACTCATAAGCCCTTCACTTTTCCCCCACATTAAAATCATGGCAACATGTTTTAGTGGAATGGGGTGACACACAACACACCACATCTATAGGTTGCAATAATTCACTCTTACACCATCATTCACAATGAAATATGCCCCATAGCCTAACATTCGATGAAAAAGGTACCATGTAATTTCTTAGTAAGGCATAGAACTTACCTTGTTTTAGCAAGTGCTAGATTGTTCAATAAACAAAAAAACATTCGAAAAAAAAACAACAACAAAGGAAATGATGATGGAGATGAATTATCAAGAAGATGATGAAGATGAGAAGATGACCATTGAATCAAAATTCTATAACAACTCAAAGATGAAACCTAAATTGTGACCATTACGATGATGATGATATTCTACACTTTGCACCAAACATGAAGCCCATAAAGACAATTAAAATGAAAACACAATTATTTTAATAAACATATAAATATATATCAACAATGAAAACTTGGAAAACATTTGCAAAGATGTTTGATGATGAAAAAGAAGATGACCATCATGATGTGGAACTTTACCAATGTGTTAGATGATTGCCATGAAAACCACAATGTTCTGCAAAAAAGAAAAAAAGAAAAACATGAAAATAAAATAATTACAAGAAAATGTGAAGACAAAAGAAAAAGAAAAAAACAAAGACAACCAAAAAGAGCGAGAAATTTGCACCATGAAGACCACTATGATGACAACCATCGTGACAATGTAGGAAAAACCTCAAAGATTTTTCACTTCTTGCTCCCCAACCATTACAACTAAAATGAAAAAAACAAACAAGCAAGTTGGATGCAAAAGGGAAAGTAAGAGGGAGAGGGTGACCCTAAGAATCATAGGTTATAATGTTCACATTTTGAGTGTTCAAAAAGGAAAATAATATCATATCTTTTAATTATTTTATAGAAACCCTCAATTTGCTAGTGCCCATGCAAATCAAGGAGCACCATTGAGCTTCAAACCATCTCATGTACCAGAGAGGACTCAGAAAAAGTCACAAGTCAATTCTAACCTTTCAAGCTCAAGCTCACTAAATAGTAATAATAATAAAAAACATATATACTTTTTTCCATGAACAAAAATCCTAGATACCCTTAAAAAAAATGGAACTCGGAGTCCAGGAGTACTTTTTCCTGAGCGCCTCCACTGCCTCTACATATATTTTCACTGCTCCTACCTGTACAGATGGGATAATAATGACCTAGTCTCGAACCTTGGGCATTAAATGCTAAAGTCTCAGCATTTCAAACCCGGATATAATAAAAATTTCCTTGCTTTGCAGATATCACTGAAACAAACAAGGGTGTGTGTGTGTGAAAGGAGGAGGTCCAAAGATAGGGTGAAGACAGGATGACTTTACAGATAGATAACTGTGTTATTAAGATCCCAAAGTCCATTCTTTGAAATGTGTAAAAGGCTCCATTGGATTCTGAGTTGAGGAGTACCACAAACAAAGCATCACAAACGTGCTGGCCCTGCCCATAGATAAGATGTTGGACATCTACCAAGGATAGGTCCTATGCTGTAAACCCTCCTTCCCTCTCACACTACCTACCTACGTGATTATTATCAGTAATTGGATAAGTAGGTAGTGAAAGTTAGTGGTTTCTATTGTAGTATAAAGGCAGACTCAACACATGTTTGTTGAATAATTTATTTTTGAGAATCCATTTCAAAAGAAAAAAAAATCATAAAACATTCTAAATTATTTTAATTTTCTTCACAAGTTTTTGTTCTTTGAAAAAAATTATATATATATATATATATATAGATAGATAGAAAGTCTCAAAATTTCTGAAAATAATATAATTAGTGTGGAAGATACTATAATACCTTCAACACTACTTGTCGTTTTTAATATTTTCCTGTGATACATAGCAGGTATACGGCAACTACCCTCTAGGTATCACAAGGAAAAAAAAGCATGACAGATATTAACAAGGGGTGTGTCACACTTTGGCCTTCCCATTTACATTAAAAAGTATCTTAAGGCAAAAGAAGAATTATGAAAACTCTAATAATTTTCACCATGCAAAAATATAATCTTCAAAAATTCCTCTAAAAAGAAACCAAAATCCTTCAAGAGATTACAACCTCTATAACTAATCTCAAGGTTCAACACAAGCCAAAATATCATCTTTCAAAAATCCTCCTATAAAAATAGACCTATTAATCACCTAGGGACCAAAATCCCTTAAGCTACTCTACTCTATAATGAATCTAAATGCTGGAACATTGGCCCCAAGGGTTGGGAATTGGCTTCCCAAATTTGATGGTATCCTTTTTTTCAGCTTTGGGGCCAATACAAGGCCATAAAGTTCAGCATTTATTCGTAACTTTGGGCAGATTGAAAAGATGTTTTCTATTTCAGCCCTGAGTCCCAGTGTAAAGAACTTTGGGCCTGATTTCAATATTTGCACCAATAGGAATGCTTGATTTGAGTTGAAAATTGGCCTTGACACCTGGTGTGAAGTGGGCCTTAGAGTTCTACTTCTGCAGAGGGTTCGAAGAAAGGGACAATGTAATTTCTAACACTGAACTTGCTCTGAAAATGCTGTAGAGACTATAATCTATAAAAGAGACTACCTATAGAGGCAGAGAAGAATATTAAAAAAAAATCTGGCCTAGATATTTGTTTAGATTCATTATAGCATATAGTAGCCTAAGGGATTTTGGCCCCTAGGTAATTATAGGTCTATTTTTATATGAGGATTTTTGAAAAGATGATATTGTGGCTTGTGTTGAAACTTGAGATTAGTTATAGAGTTATAATATTTTGAAGGATTTTTGGTTTCTATTAGAGGATTTCTTGAAGATTATATTTTTGCTATGGTGAAATATTTGAGTTTCCATAATTCTTCTTTTGCCTTAAGATACTTGGTAATGTAAATGTCAAGGCCAGAGTATGACACTCCCCTTGTTTACTCTTGATTGTCTATTTCCAATGAAGTGCTAGTCTGTATTATGGAAACATGCTGGGCAAATGCCATTGTGCTCAGTGAGGTGCTTGCCAGGGTTTTGGGCAAGCCCAAATTTTGAATCAAGCAGCAAAACATGTACCATTATTATGTGACACACTCCATTTACGTAAGGTAGGTTTTTCATTTGGATTTGCATAATGTTTCATGTGGAGTTCCAGGACGCTTGTGTGTAATAATTTACAGGTAGTAAGAGCAGCTCCAACGGTGCTCAGTATGTGACTCCAGACATAGTAAAAATTAATGCGAAAAAGTCAAAATGTGCCGGTTCAGCTCAAGAAATTGGTTTTTCTGCACCAAATTCGTGCAGCTTGCAGTGGCTGGTAAAAGGCGCAACACAGTTGTGCACCTCCAAAAAAGAGTGTAAAAATGGGACCTAACTGCAGCTCAGTATTTCTGATTGGTCGATCATAATGATTGGTCCAGGTGGTTTGCTATTAGTAGTTCCCACATGTATGCAGTTGCAGTTTCATTGGTGGAGTTGCCAAAAAAAAAACAGCTAAACTTAAGACATTTAATTTTATTATCCAGCGTGACATACTGAGCACCGGTGGAGATGCTCTAATCAAGAGAGAGAGAGAGAGAAAAAAAACCCTACACATTAAACTCTGAAACGATTACTTTCTGTGCAATGAGAAACAAGTTGGTTGCTTGTGTACATGCGGTGAGAAGTTCCGTACATGGTATGTAGAGGGCATCAAGGCTTCACACCTGGAGTACAGAATCATGAAAAGCAAACTCCTACTTGCTTCTAGGCTATTGCAGCGTGGATACCATACTTGCTTCCAGGCTATTGCTGCGTGGATACCAAACTGGTCCATCAATCCCTGTTTATGTTTGCGTCCCAAAATAGAAACTTGTAGTCCACGTCTCTCGTTTTGCAACATTGGAAAGACATGTTCACCACATGTTGTAGTGATGGGATCCACATGTTTTAAATTTCCCCAAGTTGAAATGAACTTTTCATCTTCTATTATTTCATCCCTCCCCCTTTCATCTGCCTCATCGGATCCACATGTTTGAAACCAACATTAAAATATACAAAAAGTGTTTCAACAAGGAGTTTCCTTGGTGTAAATTTCCCCAAGTTGAAATGAACTTTTCATCCTTTATTATTTCATCCCTCCCCCTTTCATCTGCCTTATCGGATCCACATGTTTGAAACCGACATTAAAATACACAAAGTGTTTCAACAAGGAGTTTCCTTGGTGTAAATTTCCCCAAGTTGAAATGAACTTTTCATCCT
>Ga0116227_10011947_pt1 | contig 14388 bp, 16 predicted proteins | sample S1TSphgellanicum_FD_89693 | JGI IMG/M metagenome (GOLD analysis project Ga0116227, IMG submission 89693) | Host-associated microbial communities from peat moss isolated from Minnesota, USA - S1T2_Fb - Sphagnum magellanicum MG | ecosystem: Host-associated > Plants > Peat moss > Unclassified... | reverse complement strand
GTCAACTTTGACGTTGTGTAAGATTGGAAATTAAGTTGACGGCATTAAGTAGTTTAATTTACTTACTTAAATTAGGCGTCTGGCTCACCCATAAATTAGGCCAATTAGGCGTCTATTTTTAGAACGCCTAATTTTATGAGGGCTGTTATATGGTGTCAATTCAAAAAGTCTATAATTAGATATAATTCCTATTGTATTGAAATATCCAAGTATTATGATTCCACTTGCACTAAAGGCAAAGGTAAATTAATCTTTAATCTGATGTTTATAATCATTCTAATTTTTGTAAATATTATCATTTTTATTGTTATTTATTATCATTTTTTAAAATGCAAAAGCTTATATTTAGCTTCACATCAAAATGAATGTTTTGTAGAATGCAAGTGAGAATGAAGTAAGAGTAATGGTAAAGACAGCAAAAGTTTCTGGATTTATAATTATTTTTATAAAATAAAATAGAACAATAAATGTTGTGCAGCCAGACTCTGTTACTTTTACATGGGTGCTGAATGCATGTGCCAACATAGGTGCATTTGAAGAGGGCAGGTGTGCTCATGAGCAGATCATTTGAAGTGGATGGGATTCAGATCTTTTTGTGGGTACTAGCTTGGTTGACATGTATGCAAAATGTGGGTGCACTGAGGATGCTGGGAGAGTGTCCAACAAGATGCCATCACATGATATGGTCACTTGGAATACCATGATATTGGGACATGTAAAATGTGGGCAAGGTCACAAGGCACTCGAACTGTTTCCATGAATGCAACAGGAAGGTGTGCAGCTAGACTCTGTTACTTTTGGGAGTGCTGAATGCATGTGCCAGCATAGTTGCACTGAAAGAGGGCAGGTGGGCTCATGAGGAGATCAGTCAAAGTGGATGGGATTCAGATATTTTTGTGGCAAATAGCTTGGTTGACATGTATGCAAAATGTGGGAGCATGGCAGATGCTTGGAGACTGTTCAACAAGATGTTATCACGTGATGTGGTCTCTTGGAATGCCATACTTGGAGGATGGGCCATGCATGACCATTGTAAGGAAACTCTTCAACAGAAAGGATGTGTGAAGGTGGTGTGCAGCCAGATGATATCACTTTTGTTTTTCTTCTGTCAGCTTGTAGCCACGCAGGTTTGGTGGATGAAGGCATGCACTGTTATGCTTCAATGTCACAGTTTACACGATTTGTGCAAAATTGGAAGATTGCACGAGCATGGTTGATCTTCTTGGCCATGCTAGCGATTTTGAGGTGGTGAATATGATCAAGCAAATGCCTGGTAAAACATACGCAGCTGCGTATAAGGCATTGCCGGGCACTTGCAGAATTCATGGTAACGTGGAGATGGGAGAAGGTGTTGCTAAACAAGCAGCTCTTTTCTGGGGAGTTCCATTGTGGACATGTATGCGAAGTGTGTGAGTAGAGACCTGATGCTGTAAGAGTATTCAACAAGATGCCTTCACATGATATTTTGTCTTGGACTGGCATGGTTCAATGATGTTCCATGCATCGCCATGGTAAGAAGCTCTTGAACATTTTGAACAGTTGTGTTATAAAGGTGTGGAAGCACATAATGCTACTTTTATTTGTCCTGTCAGCTTATAGCCATGCAGGCCTGGTGGATGAACACTTCAGCTACTTTGATTCCATGGGCTCAGTCTACAGTACATGATGACAGTTGAACACAACACTGCTTAACCTGCTTGGTTGTGCTGGCCATCTGCAAGTTGCAGAGGATATGATCAATCGATGCCCTATGTGGAGGGCTTTGCTTGGTGCTTGCAGAATTCATGGTAATGTGGAGATGAAAGAAATGGTCACTAAACAAGTTCTTCAAGTGGACCTTGATAATGCTTCAGGATATGTACTGCTGGGAACTGGGTTCTGAGTGCAAGTATTCAACATCAGAGAATGGAAAGGAGCACAAAGAAACAGCCAGAAAGTGAATGATAAGGTGCATACATTTCTAGTTAACCATTAAAACTAACCCAAATGATTGAAATCCATGCAGCACTGACAAATGATGCAGGGTATGTTCCAGATATGAAGTCTCTGCTACATGGTGTGGAGGGAGTGCTTGTACTTCAAGAATACTTGTGAAGGCAACAGCATTCCCACCAAGTTCTTTCACCATTTTGGCCTGCAGTACCTGTCTCCAGTTTAAGTTACAGTCTGCAGCACAGTAGCCTTTGTTGTGAGCACAACTCCCAAGCTTCACTTTGTATGCCCAGTCTTTCCCAACACAGCTAGATTCTTAGCTCAGATTTTGTATCCTGGTATGCTTTGGAAGATTCCATGTTTTCCTCAGGGCAGTGCTTCTCTTTAGGCATGTGGTTTTAGAGCTCCAGATGTGAATGCTTTTGTCATTCTGTCGAAAACTTTTAAAAGATTTGCAGCCTTCTTAAAGACTCTGTACCTCTGGGTGGCATGCTTCTTCCTGAGCATGCTCACAGCTGGTCTACACTACCTGAGGCTAGAATGTTAGAGAGGTTGAAGCTTCTGCAGTATAAGTCACTTCTCTTTGCAGTCCCACTTTTTCTCAAGACATCCTACAAGGAATTTCCCATCCACCCTTCTTCTTGAGGTTAAATGTATGTGTTAAATTGCCTGTGAGACTCATGAAGTAGATGTACTTTTTCTTTCACAAAAGTAGGAAGGCATGTCTCCCTACAAACTCAATTTATTTGCATCATCCTTGACACAAGAACCTTCAATGAATTACCAGACTGATTGAACTGCTTGAAAATCAGCTGAAGCCAAAAACACCACACAAATTCTCAATCCAAGACACTAGGTCAAGATGATGAAATGCTTTGTTAGTCAGCATAAAAGAACAAGCCACTGTGCAGAAGAATGTTGAACTGCAATGCTTATGCAATGCAGAACATTAACAGTAAATTTTTTGCTGAAGTCGGTAACACCAAACATCTGACAAATTTGTGTGCAGAAAGGTGTTATGGGCTACAGCAGATGTGTGGCAATGAATTAAAGTGGATATTCCTTCTGCAGAGCTTCCAGGTCTCGCCTTTCACATGCATCCATCAAGTCAGGCCGTGATGCACAACTGCAACATATATACACACCACATCAGATCAGGCATATGATCACAGAAAGGGCGAAATGTGTACAAGTAGGGGTCAAAATAACTAGTCAGGTGTCTTAACTTTCCCATGCATGCAGTGATTCTGGGTAATAAGAGAGTACAAAAATTGTGGAGTGCTATTTGAAGACATCTATGAGATTGCAGAGAAAACTCCACAATGCTTTCCAGACGAGGCATTTACCTGAGTGAAATACGCAGGTATTGCCAAGCATTATCTGCTTTTGGATTCATTGCCAAGGCCCGAACATAATATCGAATAGACTCTTCATACTGACCCTGCTACCATGCAATTTTGTGCACAGAATAAGTAAAGACTAACGAGGTGGATTCCTTTCATTGTATTGAAGATTGAGTTCAGTAACACGCACAAACTCCCTGGTTTACAGATGAGAGACTGAAGTGATGTACCTGATTGGCATAGCCAATGCCCATATTAGACCATGCTCGCACATAGTTAGGTTTTAGATCCAGTGCCTGCAGCATAATTTCACAAAACCTGGTCAAACTCACTGGGAGATGCCAGACACCCCTCTGTTTAGGTCAACACCATCAGATAATGACCTAAAACTCCCAGCATGAAGATGTGTACTTGATCTGACATCCAGTCCAGACACAAAAGTGCCAGAAGAATAATCCTGGCAGGAAAACCAATAAGGACTTTATGTTTGAAGGATAAACCTCTTGGTAGGCATAAATAGCATCGGCACTACGAGCACTGTTCGCCTGAGTGGCACCAAGCTTGTTCCATAGGGAGTAATCACGAGGCTTTAGTTGTAGGGCTGTTTGAAATGATGCAATTGCCTTATCATAGTCACGTGAGAGATTGTAAAGCACCCCTAACACTGTGTGCACATCTCCATCCTCTGGAGCCATTTGTGCTGCCTCATTGAACAGATTAGCAACCTACATAAAAGTCAATTTGAGGTCACCTGTCCTCATCAGTTCCCATCCACACAATGAAAAACAAGATAGGCTACCCAATGATTACGTTTATTGGACAACATTCACCATATTGATAGGAGCAACCAAAAACCAGATACAAATTAAACTTTTGCAATTCAGCTCATCCAAAATGGAGGCAGTTCCAAGACAACAATTGAGCATTCTCACCTCTGCATGGTTAAGGCGATCCACAACATCATGAGGAACCAGCATCCCATACTTGGGATGGTGCTGTAACCATCCTCTCAAATAACGCAAAGCTTCTTGCTGCTCCAATTCTGCGTACACAACATATTGCTCTCCTCAGCCATTTCCATCAGCTAATAACTCACTTTTCACACACTTCATGGTCAGCATCACAGCACATGCCGATAAGCTCTGAGAATGGGAACAGGGATGACCACATATGTGTGAATGATAGAGCAAGAAAGAGAAAGTACTTCTGTTGTGCTTGGCCATTTGCTTACAAGCATAAGACCCCATGAAACAAATAAGCCTTCTGGAGAGCATTTTGTGAAGTTAGCACTGAGCACAGTAGTGAGAGAGTTATTTGACTTCATAAGACTTTGAATGCCTTAGGTTTGTGAGTAGGGTCCCTGGTCCTTGCCACCATCCTGCAGGGAGAAAATGTCCATTGATAGCTAACAGAGCCAGCATGTGAAGACAGCAGAGAGAAGGATGAAGAGACATACCATTGGTGTGGCTGACTCCAAGGGCAAGCAGGACCTCTAAGTTTGAAGGATCAGCATCCCTTGCTTTTACCATAGAAGCAATTGCCTTCACCCCACCAGAACCCCACAAATGAGGCCTCATAAACTATATGAAGAATAGCTTTAAAAAAAGTGCTGCACAGAAACTGGAAATGCCCAAGCACAGCAGCATATCCTACTTTGAGTCAGATTCACAATGATTGCCATCACTGACTCTCCTAACTTTGTAATTGTCAAGTAGAAATAGGGGAATCTTGTAATGTACTCTCATAAATAAACAGAAGATACAACTAGACAGGAACTAAGATAAAATCATGAAGGTAACACACCTGGCGATCATCATCATTCTCAGCATGTGTGATGCCCAGTAAGCGCCATCCTTCAGAATTGTCAGGGTTCTTCAGCACCTCAGCTTCCAAGGCCAGAACAGCCTCACTAAGCAATCCTCTCCTAAATAGGTCCTGGCCCTCCTTCAGAGGATTGGGATGACCCACATATGGATTTTGATCTGCAAATTGGTACACAAACCTAGATGATGCTGGTACCCTCTGCTCCCCCTTCACTTGCTCCTCCACAAATCTGCAATAAATGAAAGTTATTAGTAAACCCTGCTTAGAAAGTCACCAAGTCAAGTGAACAGTCTCAGATTAAAGAACCACAACCAAAGCACTAAAACTGAACCATATGAATATTTATGGCCATTCCCGACACAACTCTGGCATTTGAGATGTCCAACAACTTCAACAAGGAATGGGAACCTTAAGAATGAATGACACTGATACTGCAAACCATCACCTAAAGGCTGTGATGGCATCAGGAGAGGGGGGCCTACTTGTCATATGATTCTAACCAACTAGAATTTGATTCATCACCAAAGGCACCCTTAGCCACTTGATCCCCAAACTCATCAGCCCAATCTCTCACTCCCAGCCTAGAAAACTCATCAACCCAGTCATCACTGGTTGACACAGCCTCATGCCTTGTCCTTCCAAAATCTTCAGCCCAAGTGTCCCCACGATGCATATGCTGCAAAAGCAAGAAATAACAGTCTTACGAATGTCCTTCAGTTCAAACGAGGGAGTAAACTGGATAGGTTTCCACTATTGGCCTACCAACTAAGGTCTCACTTTGGATGATCACTTGGATCAAATGTTAGCACCCATAGCCCACAGTCATCCATAGAGTGCAAACTGTGAAACTCAATTACCAATAATTTATTTGGCTCCCACAACAATCATGAGCAAATGAATAGCAGTGATACTATTTAAGACTCATTAAGCAGAAGAGAGAAATGAAACCTCTCCAGCTGTGAATTCAGCAGCCCAGGTTTCTGGTGGGGCAGTATGTTGCTGTTGAAACTCATCTGCCCAACTGTTGGCTAGCTGATTAGCAACACCAGGCTTCACCTGGTTGTCATCCACTATAAGTTCCCCTCGGCTCATCTTCGACACAAATTGTAAAAACTTTGAATTCTGTTACAAGGAAAAACATCAGAGTGGTTGGTGCAAGGAAACTTGTGCCTTTAGCACAATCAAGGATACACAAGTAAATATAGTGACTTAGTCAGATTGGCCCTCCTGATTAGTTCTAAAAAGCTACCCCTTATATTGGAAACATTGCCATCAAGACTCACCTGAAACTTGGGATCTTGATTCTGTGAGAGAGTTTGGACAAGAGCATGGGTTGGCTCCATTGCATTCAAGTTGCCCATTCCCCCATGACTAAACCGTGCCCTTGCTGCTATCTGACCTTGTTGCTGAAAACACACAGCAACATAAGCATGTCAGCTACTAGAAAAGACTTCAACACTGGAGCTGGCGTGACTTAAGTCTCCTTCTCTATGCCATAGGTACTGCCTATTTTGAGGTTTGCTATAGTTTGGTTGCAGCACCAGGATTCCTGGGAACTCAATGATCAGTCCTTTTTTCTGGGCCAAGGTGCTTTATTCAGCTTTCGGATAGAAGCTAATGCACTAGCGCCAAATCAATTGCAATTTCCACATTAGTTTCACAATAATATCCATGGCTTCATGGACATATTTTCACTTGCTGCAATGCTCTTCCTGATAAACTAGAGAATTGTGCTGAAAGATTGACCCTCCAAACAGACCCACGCATAGGAATAGGACCAAGGCAAAGCTGTTCAGCAGAGGAATGATTTTCATCCTGGAAAACAATAGTGAAGATACTTCAAAATGTCTGACAACCCTCATGGTAGGATAAGAACTCTGAGAAAACAAGTAACAGACACTTGGCCACCAGAACTCTGTTGTGTCAATCAACTTTCTGCAGCAAAGTTTCTGTAGTTGACCAAGCACAACCCTAAAACTTGTTTAGTTTTGTCTAGTCCAGTTTAAGAGGAAAGAGTGACCAAATCTGTTTCAGCTGATACTAACAATAGTTATTCCTTCTTCATGTGTTGGCCTGTTTGATCATGACCGAGAATGCTCAAACGTGAAAAAGAACCTGCTGAAATTGTTGAGCCCATTGATCACCATCCTGCTGATTGTGGAACTCATCTACCCAGCTAGGTGCTGTTTGGGGGCCATATTGACTTTGAAAATCATCAGCCCACTGGTCTGGGAGAGAAACAAGGGGTCGGTGTCCAATCTGTCTTTGCTGCACAGGAGTGCTCTGAGCATAACCCTCCTTCCATAACTGCTCAAACTCTGAGAGCTGGCCAGCTAATGGCCCCTGAGTTCGAAGATTGCCTTCTATGTCCAATGATTGCAATAGGGCATTCACCTGTTACACACAGATGCCATCTTACTGAATGGATAGAGTGGTATTTATCTATGAGATTGCAAAGGAAACTCTACAAATGCACTTTGAAGGCAACTGTTGTGACAGCTTCAGCAAAACAACACAAACACAAAAAGAATGAGTGCAGTCATAACCTTGTGTGTCATTCACAAAGTATCAGACCATCACCTTCATCATGAATGGCAGCAACTAGCTGCCCTTAATCCCCATTGACTTCATCAGCTCTCAGTAGTGGGAGCATATAAGTATATAACAATCTGTGTCCTGAGTTTCTGTTGCATTTCCAGAGCTGATGAGAAGACTTGGTCATTATGTCAGCTAGCACTCAAGAGACATGGCTAACAAAGGAAGTCAATAGTATCCTCATTCAAGTTGCAAAAAGGTTGCAAATGTGAGCTTCATTTCATTTTAGCAGGTTGCTTTAAAAGCAAGCATCTAAGCCTAAAGCACAGAGAGACAAAAATATAGGGTAGTGTTTGGTCCTCCTCACCCTGAATGCATAATGATATGACATTGATGACAAAGTCCTTCAACACTTTCCTGCAACAATCAAGTTAGCATTACTCACTGGATTGCTAGTCCAGTGGTTTTTTGGACAACTTTTGCAAGTTGGCCACAATTATGGGCAATGGAAGTTTCAAGCTATGACCTGCAGGTCACCGTGGTACATTTGAAGTGTCATATACACCAAAACCTGGAGTTTTCTTACAACTGGAAGCAGAGGATAGCAAATACCTGGGAATCTGCAAAAGCATCACCCTTGTCAGCAAAGATATGGCGCCCCATGATACTGCTACGGTCACGGATGCGGCTTTTGTCTGCATGTGATAGGCCCAGCTCTGGCAGTCTGACAGCAGGGAAAGGTGCATTGGTGCGACTGCTGTCCACAAAGGAGCGAAGAAACCCTGAAAGGACATGCTGTGGTGGAGCTGCATTTACAAATGAAAATAAGCAAAGAAATCTCAATGGTCACACTAAGTGAGACAGAGCAACATCAAGAAAGACAGGCTCAAAGCAAGCAATAAAAACTCACTGAATATTTTCATTATCTGAATGTCCAAAAGCTCAGCTCTTAAGGAATATTTAGTGCAATGGCATGTACCAGCGTACAAAGTCACTGCCAGATTCGAAACTGCTTAAAATTATAGAACTGAGCAAGGAGGCCAAAAAGGAGGTAAGTGTATTTACAAGTCACTGACCATCAAAAACAGGTGGAACATTGGAAGTGCCAGGCTCTTGTCCATAAATGCTCTCAAATTCCCGAAAAAGAGCAACTTCATTATGTCGAGGAAGCCCAGGTAGTTGGGGAGGTGGCAACTGCCTATCAAGAGCCTGGTTCCAAGCATCCACAAACTCTCCTGCGTCACCATCCTGAAATCTCCCTAGAAACTCTGGTGGTACCTGCAGACAAAAACACTCTTCATGCATGAGCCCAAATGTCTACAATTCAGCTTCACGGTATGTCAGCTAGAATCAACTACACAAACGAAATCACTGACTTTTCTGAAACCTATAATTTCAAAGCCATCCTGATAATTGAGTCACCAGGATGGGAAATCAGGAACCCTAACATGCAGTTCCAGTTAGTCAATCCTGAAAACCATGACACTCAGAACCCTCAAATTCTCTGTAGTGATGCTCACCATCATGCACAGTGTGCACACTAAAAATGAAATTGCAAAGAGGATTAAAGATTAGCATTTTGCAGTATAGCTTTGCAAAACCCTAATGAATGCATGGATACAGATTTGACACCCCCCTTATCTTATGCCCTGAACTTCGAGCTTCAGCTACATGTCTACGACTGAGAAGTAATTTCTAACGCTAGGATGCTTGCAAATTTGAGTGTCACCGCCAAAAAGACGAGCTCTGGCAAGAAAAACGTACTTGAGCTTGGGAGCCCTGGCCGGAGTCGAGCTCAGAGCCAGGTAGAGATGTGAGAGGCCCTGTTGGTCCGAACTGCGGTCCGTTCTGTTGCCTTGAGCCTGTCAATCCGGGCATCTCCCTAAGCCGCTCCTGTTCATATTAAACCTATGTCAACAAACAAATACTAAAGAGAAAAGAAAAGCATCTCTCACATCCAAAAACAGATCCGCTTGCACTCCGCTCGAAGACCGAAAAGCTAATGCTGATGCAAAAGAGGAAACCGCAAAAACAAAAACAAAAAAAAACTAGAGAAACAGATACTTGGTGGATAAAGGTAGTAAACGAGCCTGGGTTTTGGACGCTGATCCCAGGATAGAATCAGCAAATCCTCCCAAGGGATTAGACGAAGATGAGCCATCGTTACCCGGCACCGCGCACCCGGATCCTCCCATCACCAGATCACGCAACGCCATCGTGCCCCAGGTTCCTCTTTCCCTTCCCCTCACGTCCACCACCGTCCTCTCCAAGCTTACTAATTTTCACACAACACAATAACAAAACAACAGCACCAACGAGACTTTACTCCTCTCCCAACCTCTTCGTCGTCGAGCAAACAACGAAGCAATTGCAAGAGGAAGAAGAAGAAGAAACATCAACAGGAACAATTCCCTCACAAAGCACAAAACTCTCAAGGAACTCTACGCAAAACACAAAACAGAAATTTCATGAATTTGGATGAATACACGATGTACTTGGATGATAATCACCATGCATTTTATAGCATCCATTTCATGGCTTTGGATGAATACATGTACTTGGATTAGGATCACCACTTTATTCTATGTATATGGCATGTGCTTAAACCATGCATGGGTTGTCTTGATCCTTATGTCATCATGCATCCATCCACAGTGGCACTGAGCATAACATGGATGGTTATCTATCTATGAAGCAAGGTAGATTGTTTTGTTTTGTACCGATGAGATCCACCGAACCAGGATGTTTGAGATTGTATTCTTGGTCTTTTTTGGAAAGCTCTCAAGGAGAAGGGGTGCATCAGCTTGGTTTCATGATGTTTGGATATTTGTGGTGTAAAAGTTTTTTGAATATTGAATGATTTCTTCACTGAAAATTAAATTAAATTGTAGCTGAAAATTTCGGAGGATGTGGATTGTGCCTTTGGTGTTGTTGGAAAGATCTTGATGAGAAGGATTTAATGGAATTTATTTGGTAAGATTTGGATTCAGAATATGGGAGATATTGATTTTTAAGTGATCTCCGCCACTGAAATTCAATTAATTCCAAAAAACCAGGTTTTGGAAGGAAAAATCAGTTGAGGACATGGTAAGACTTGGGCTGACAGCACAGGCCACACTAGTATTCCTTGAAATTACAAAAGTTACTAAAACAATTTCATTTACCTTTTAACCCTTTTATTCTGGCCAGGGTGAACCAGCACCCACATGCTGATTATCAATATCAATGTCAAAGTAACTCCCCTACTCTCGACTGCAGAGTTGGATCGCGACGAGGTCTGAACCAAAGTTGTAGCCCTTGTCGAGGTCTTTCCAACGCCATGTCACACGCTCAAATCGAACGTCAGGAAAAGGTCGATTCCCGACTTTTAATGGTCGGGAGTCAAACTGCCAGTTTGACTCCTGGCCGTTCTTTTGCCCATAACTTGGGCTACAAATGTCCGAATTGCCAATGCGAGGCCATTTTCGATATCTACGCTTCAAAACCTTTTCAATGACACCAAGAACACCCCAATGCAAGGTGTTTTGCCACTTGCTGTTGAGCTTTGAACATTTGGGAGTCCCGGAGGACTCCAAATCCCTAACTTTTCCAAGTGTTGGGCTTCACCCCCACACTTGGCCAAAGTAGGGGTGCGACACTAGTGGTGTTCCATTGGGTGACTTGGAGGAGCGTGTGGCTTCTCCCAAGGTTTTTGCGTAGCAACCCATGGCATCGTCCTCTTCCTCTAATGTGTCTACCAAGGAGACTTGGGAGCCTTTGATAGGGCCCAAGCTAACAGGAAGAGAGAAGCAACAATTGATGCAATTCCTAAGAGCATACAAGAGTTGTTTTGCCTTTAGTACGAATTGAGTTGGCTAGTGACATGCCAATTTTCCGTCGTCCTTATAGATATAGTGATATGGAGAGGGACCTGATTCCGAGTCAGACGTTGGATCTATTGGAGGTTAGATTAATGAAGTTGTTGCATGGTGAGTATGCATCAGCCACTGTCATGCTTGCCAAAAAGGATGTACATGGCAACTACACAGATAGGTGGATGTGTGGAGACTACCGTCCTATTAATCGACAGACTAAGTCCGATAAGTATGCCATGCCTATACCTGAAGAGATCTTTGATGTTGTGGGACATGCGAGGGTTTTTAGTACACTTGATTTTTGAGCAGGGTACCATCAGTTGCCGATTCGAAAGGAGGACAAGGCCAAGATCGCATTTTGGGGCATCAACTCTCATGGCAAGGATTGTTTGTATTAGTGGAAGTTCTTACCCTTTGGGTTGAAGAACACGCCTGTCGAGTTTTAACGTGTGATGGATAGGATCTTAGCAGGGTTGGATTTTGTCCGGTGTTATATCGATGATATTGTGGTATATAGTGATACTATGGAAGAGCACCAAATTCTTCTACAAATTGTGTCTGAGCGGTTGAAGGCTCATGGTCTTCGTCTACATCCTGGGAAGTGTAAGTTCTTCCAGGATAGTGTGGAGTATCTGGGTCATGTGATCTACCCAGGTGGTTTGGGAGTGCAACAAGCCAAGGTGGAAGCTATTGCATGTATTCCGTGTCCCACGGATGTGAATAGGGTTCGCGCTTTCATGGGATTGACTAACTACTATCGCATGTATGTCAAAGGCTTTAATGCGATGGCAAAGCCTTTGAACATGTTGTTGAAGTTGGATCAGGAGTGGCAGTGGGGTGATGAGCAGGAGTGAGCTTTTGTGGAGCTCAAGGCTAGGTTAGTTGCAGCTCCCATCCTGAGGAAACCTATTAAGGGGCGTCCATTCCAGCTACACATTGATTGGAGTATGTTGGGACTTGGAGCGGTGTTGACACAATGTGATGACGAAGGGAAGGAATTTGTGATGGCCTATGCGAGTCGTTCGAATAATGTAGCGGAGTCACGCTATAGTTCTTACGAGGGAGAGTGTTTGGTAGTGGTGTGGGCTATTATCGCACACTTCAGGTGTTACTTGTTTGGCACACAATTTACCCTTATCACTGACCACCAGCTGTTCAAGTGGTTGATGGAGTCCGATAAACTTACAAGAAAACTTGCATGGTGGGCTCTCATCTTACAGGAGTATGACTTCCAGGTGGTGCATAAACATGGTGTTACAAACTTTAATGTCGATGGATTGAGTCAAAACCCATGCACTAGCCAGGAGGATAATACTGGAGCAAGATGGCATGGCAAGGTTGATGAAGAGATAGTGCCAGGTTGGCATGCATCAGCCTTTTTGTGCTTGTTGGGTGTGGACTTTAGTATGGAGGGCCATTTGACATTTTACTCTAGTCAAAAGGTAGATGGCCAGTCTTTAGATCTTGAGGTTGGGGATGGTAGCATCGGTCACCATGATGTTCATGATGATACATTAGTGTTGGAGTTTTTACGAACCAGTATGGTGTTAGGCATGGTGAATGTTAAGGAGAGAGACCGTGTTCTCTAACGAGCTAAAAAGTATCGATTGGAGGGGACACATATACTCCGAGTGTGGGAGGATGGTAGGGTACGAATTGTACCACATCCAGACCAGAGAAGGCGTATTGTGCGACATGCCCATGAAGAGTTGGGGCATTTTGGAGTAAAGCGGACATATAGTTTACTCCTAGGTCAATATTGGTGGTGTGGTATGCACACCGATGTGCAACGATTAGTGTCACATTGCATGGTTTGTGATAGGGTGAGGGCATCGTTCAATGCCCTTACACCACAGTTACACCCCTTGCCTATTATGGGGTTGGGTTATCGTTGGAATTTGGACTTTGCAGGACCATTACCATTGACAGTACAACACAACAAATATGTGTTGGTGATGGTGGAGCACTTCTCCAAATGGATTGAGTTGGTGCCATCCCTTGACAAATCCAGTGAGGGAGTAGCGTATGCATTCCTTGATAGGATGCTTAGTCATTTTGGTGCACCAGCTGAAGTGTTGACCGATCAAGGTACAGAGTTTCAAGGTGAGTTTCAGGTCTTGTGTGACAAGGCGTTGATTGATCATTGAACCACGTCTTGAGATCATCCAGTGGTAGATGGTTTAGCTAAGCGTGTGGTACAAACGGTGAAGAGGGCATTGTGCAAATATGGCTTGCAAAAAGGCCACCTAGGGGATTGGGATATTCAATCACCATGGTTGGCCATGGGATATCGATTCAGTCGTCAGGCATCCTTGGTTTCCTTCTCACCTTATTTTCTATTGTATAGCCGAGATGCAGACTTGCTAACAACAATTTGTCGTGAGTCTAGTGAGGTGGTGAACCTTGATGACCCGGAAATGTGGTTGAAGATGTGTTCTCAACGTGCAGAGCTCTTTCGAAAAGTTATGCCAACAACGTTTGAAAACCTTGCCATTGCTCAACACAGGGATACATTGCGATATGCAATTATCTGGGGTGGAGGTTATCGACCATCAATTCGTAGGTTCCATGTGGGGGACTATATCTATTTGCAACAGATTGCACCAATGACATTGGATGTAACGACAAGTTGCATTATCTTACGAGTGCGAGAGGTGTTAGCTTCTAGAGTTCTCATGTTGGAAGGTCATGATGGTGTTGTTTGGAAGGACCATGTGCGTAATTGTGCGCCATGTCACCTCCCAAATGTGGATGGTACAGTTGACCCAAGTTTGGCAGTGGTACAGGCCGGCTTGAGGTGTATGTTATGTGGGTCTAAAGGTGGAGCAGCCCATATGTTGGTGTGTGATAGATGTTCTAGGGGTTGGCACATGGCGTGCATGACTCCACCTATGGATGTT
>Ga0116227_10011946_pt1 | contig 14389 bp, 10 predicted proteins | sample S1TSphgellanicum_FD_89693 | JGI IMG/M metagenome (GOLD analysis project Ga0116227, IMG submission 89693) | Host-associated microbial communities from peat moss isolated from Minnesota, USA - S1T2_Fb - Sphagnum magellanicum MG | ecosystem: Host-associated > Plants > Peat moss > Unclassified... | reverse complement strand
GTGCAATTTGCTCTGGAAAGAGGAGTTCCTGCAATTCTCGGTGTGATGGCGGCAAATCGCATGCCATACCCAGCTCGATCATTTGATATGGCCCATTGCTCTCGCTGCCTCATCCCTTGGAGCGGCTATGGTTGAGTCATCTCTCTGACTTCTCATAATTTAATCCTTGTTGCATCCCCTTCAAATGTTCCTCTGTGAAGCAATGCCATCTGGATTAGACTGTGCATTATACAACTGTACGTAACATTTCCAAATAGTTCTTGCTGCTAGGCATGTCTTCTGCTCTATGAACAGGGCACCAATTGACCTGTGACTAATCCCTGAAACATAGATTGTGAATCAGAAACTTTTTGCCTATAGCAGTCACCCCACTGCCATTCCCATTTTCCCATTCCTGCACTCTTATGCTGCAGCCATTTCCAGACATCTTTGCTCTCTGTAACTGAGAACAACTTCAATTGGGTCTTGTGCAGATAATATATATTTGATTGAGATTGACCGGGTGTTGAGGCCTGGTGGGTTTTGGATTTTGTCTGGCCCACCTGTGAATTGGAAAACACATTACAAGGGCTGGAACCGGACGGAAGAAGATTTGAAGGCAGAGCAAGATGCCATTGAGGATGGTGCTCAGCGCCTTTGCTGGAAGAAATATGCAGAGAAAGGGGGTCTTGCCATTTGGCAAAAACCATTTAACCACATTGAGTGTGAAAACAACCACAAGAAGGATGCTGAGCTTCGTCCCCATATCTGCAGCAAATCAGAGAATCCTGATACTGCCTGGTAACTAAGGGACTCTCTCTTTTTTCTTCCCATTCTTCTCAGTAATTTGATCTGCTATCTGCATCTCACAAAAGTCTCTACCTCAAAACTAAGCTCCTAGAGTTTTTGCTTACCACATGTTTCTGTCACCAAAGTAACTCTGGTATGTGCCACATGTTTTGTAATCCAAAGGCAGTCCAAAGGAAAATATTCCAGAGAATTGCAATTCCGTTAAAATATAATGCTGAGGGGGAATCTAACACCTGCAATTGCAGCTATAATGTTAACTGAATTTATCATTCTCTGAAATCATCTACCACAATCTGAAGGAAACTGCAATCTTGTTTGAATCCGAAGCACAAAAACCATGGTTTTTTTTTGACCTAGTCACCTGATGTTCATTCTTGAAGCTATGACAATGTGGTCGGTTTGCAACTGGGTCATGCTAAATGCAATTCAACCCTGCTTTTTCCCAGGTACCGGAAGATGGAGACGTGCATATCCCCACTTCCAGATACAAAAGACGAGGGGGAAGTAGCAGGTGGGGCATTGGCTAAATGGCCAGCGCGTTTGGTGGCACTGCCTCCCAGAATTGCAAGCAACTCTCTCCCTGGTATCACAGCTGAAACCTTCAACGCAGACATAAAACTGTGGGAGGAGCGTGTGAAGTACTATAAAAACTCACTCATTCCCCCATTGGCCAAGGGACGATATCGAAACATTATGGACATGAACTCTGGCCTGGGCAGTTTTGCTGCCGCCCTTGCCAATGATCCTGTATGGGTCATGAACACTATTGCCCCTGACGCTAAAGAAAACACTCTTGGTGCCATTTATGAACGTGGACTTATTGGAACCTATCAAAACTGGTGTGTGACTTTGAATCCCTTCATCTGAGCCTTGTCTCAAACCAAAGAAAAAGTTCTAGGATCACTAGTCTAACATTTAAGAGAAATCATCTGATTATCTTTATCTGGTTCAGTGTTCACAATCAACTGCATGATTATACCAAATAGTGCAAACAGACTTTGAAGTTACTTCATTGATCATCAGGGAAATGGTTATCAGTTGCACCCATGTTTGAAGTGTGTGATATATGAACTCCACATGGTCACCAGGGTCAGATGATCACTCGACATGGTCTGCTAATTGGGGCATTCACTGGATGCAGGTGTGAGGCATTTTCAACATATCCACGAACTTATGATCTCATTCATGCAAGTGGTCTCTTCAGCTTGTATCAAGACCGGTAAGATCTTTCACATCCAAAGACTTCAAAGACATTGTTGGGAACATCTCTTTGCAACTGAATGTTAAATCCTTCAATGAGCCAAAAACTTTTTTTTAATTGCTGTACTGATTGCTCAACATTGTGAAGGTTCTTATCAACTTCCAATGTACCAGGAGTTGAAACATGGATGCAGAGGTTTAGTTTCTAAATATCCGATGGGAGGTGATTGTGCCCACTATTGTTCAGTGATGAGGATGCATCCTTCTAGCTTAGCTGTCTTTATTGCCTAACCCTGCGTGGATGCATATGGTAGTGTAGCTGTACTACAGGACGAACTGTGTAGTGGTTGCATCTGCTAATTGCGTAGCAGGTTGTAGTACTTCCCATAAGCAAGGATGATCTGAACTGTAAATCTGAAATTGTGTTCGTGGCTTTGAACAGTTGTGATATTGCAGACATATTGTTAGAGATGGATCGCATTTTGCGCCCAGAGGGTGCAATCGTGATCCGTGACGAGGTTGACGTGCTTACCAAAGTGATGGCAATATCGCAAGGCATGCGCTGGGAAACTCGACTGGCTGACCACGAGAGCGGCCCATTCAATCCAGAGAAGATTTTAGTAGGCGTCAAAACCTACTGGGTTGGATCCGAATGACACTTGGTATTCAGACCCACAACAAAGAACAGCATGATAACCTTTGCTAAAATATTTCTAGAGCAAATAGCGAATACCCCACAGCACACAGGCCTGAGGGCCTGATATAGGTACTTCAGACAATTGCGTAGAATTTAAGCTGGAGATTAGGGTATTTTAAGGTATCCAATCTAATGAGTACAGATTGGCCCTCTTGCATCGGGGCGGGCAGTGACACCCGATATTATGGGTAGTAGTTTTATTGTCATCCTTTGCAAAAGCTTTCAGAGCAACAAAGTTTGAAACATACCAAAAAAAGGTTCTGTTCGACATCGATTCAAAACTAAATTCGAGCTCTTCAAGTTGAAAGAATGCAAAATTTGGTACCCCCGTTTGTATCACTTACCAGTTAAAATGATGTAAATTCTTAGCCGAACCCCAAACCACTCGCAATAACTCTAAACTTTGCTTGTCAAAGTTTTGTCACCTCTGGAATTCCATGGTAGCAGGGAAGCCGAGGATAATTTTCCCAGAGCAACACTAGAGGTGACAACAAGAGTCAAACGTAGTTGGTCAATAAATGAGAGCGAAGAAATTTCGGCAGCGAAAAGCAAAGAACCGGCACTCAGAAATTCCAGTTGTAGGCGGTGGGTCGTTGAAGAGAGGTTTATGCGCAGAACGAAAGCGACGGCAATGGCTTGTGGATGACAGGGGTAGCGACGGTCGAGCTAAGATAGCCGTGAGAAAACAGTGAGTGAGCTTGGGGTAGCTGCGCGCGGGCAAGTAGAATCGGGAAGACGAAATGGGTTGCAAGTGGGCGTCCAGGTAGCAAACAACAGAGCGCAGAAAGCGAAGCTAAAGACAGGAGAACAACCGAGGGAAGGAACGAAAGAACACAAGAGGGAGAAGACCGGGGCCAACAAAGCGGCATTGGTTTAATCCCATAGTGAGTGGCGGAATGCGTTGGTTGGAGCGGTATATAAACAGTCCGGCTGAGGCCGAAGATTAGCATCCTTCTCGGCCGTTTGGTTGAGATTGTAAGTCACGTCTCCTCGTAGCAGTATGATGTCTAATATAAGGATAGTCGAACCTCATGATGTAAATCTAGTTTTTGTCAGGTCCCGGGTACGTCCGGTAGCTTGCCCCTTCTACCCGCACGTGTCGCCTTGGTCTAGCACTACTTCCTATGCAGGCGCACCCTCCTCCCCCAACGGGGACCGAAATAACACAAACCGCAGTGCTCGAGTACACGTAAAAGCCTCCAAGTACTGCTTAATTAGGCGAACTTTTTCTATTTTTTCGCTGCCATCGGGTACAAGTAAAAGCCTCTGCAGAGGTGCGTTTTTTTATTCTGCCATTTTTCGACAATGAAATTGGGAGGCATTTTTGTCTTTCTAGTGTAAATTTCATTAATTCTGCTAATTTCTTGCTAAATTTCGCCAAACATTCGATATCAAAAAAGTGAAAAGAAGCAGTCCAGGACAACTACAAACAAATTACCTCATCTCCTCTTGGTTGGTTTATACTCATGTGAGATTTTGCATGTCCAATGAGCACAAATTATTTTATGGTTTACTTTAAAATGCATCTTTAGATCCTTTGTCAACTGATTTGTGTATATACTTGCACCATTTATTTGGATTGATTTTGCAAATAATTTACCTCAAAATTAACACCTTGTATTACTTTGATCGCTTGTGTTTGTCTGGTGTGAAACCATGGGATCTGGCAACTTAAATTATTAGCAAGGAAAGGGTTGTCGAATTAAAAAAATAACAAAAAAAATGGAAAGACTTAAAGATAAAAACTATCTTTTGTTTACCTATCATCATGTAGCAACTACCATCTTTTATCAACCTAAAAAAGATTCACAACTGCTTGTAGACCTTATGTAGTTGCTACCTATCACCTTCAGTGTTTGCAAACCCTTTGTGATTGCTACTTATCATTTGTAATACCTTTAAACCTTTTGTGATACTACCTACCGTCTATAACACCTTTAAACCTTTTGTGTCTATTATTTATCGACTGCAACACTTTCAAATCTTTTATGACAACAAAGCTTTCACCCTTTGTCCGCAACAATGTTACCTACTCTCCAAACCTCAAATTTCATGTCCACCTCTTTGTTGTTGCCTTCCAATGGTATTTATTATCTTGTGGTACAAGGTATTTCCTATTCTAGATATTACCACAAAAAGTGAAAACGTATAAAATAAGAAAAGAATTAATATATATGAACACAACAAAACTTTGTGTAATACTAATATGAACTACTATTTCCTCTCTTTTCACACTTTAAATAACCAAACACCAACAAAAAACTATGAGAATCCATTAATCATTTTCCATTACATAAGGACAAATACAACTTTCTTTCATGTTTTTCTCTTTCTCTTTCACACAAAATGTCACACACAAGCACCTTCCTAATGATCTAATGTTTAATGCCTCATGAATAATGAAAGCTAATTTTATAATCTTCTAATTGCAATACTTCACTTTTCCCAAGAAATAATAAAAAACCCCAAAAAAATTATCACCACACAAGTTAAATCGTTATCCTCCTAGATTTCCTTATATTTATAAATCTCATTATCTCAATCCTTTCCACACACCCTAATTAAGGGAAATCCATCCATCCTTTATCCACTTGGATTAATTAATTTAGATGGCTTCACCTCCATAGTAAATATCTACGCACGTGTGTGTATATATATATATATATATATATATAATGTCATAATCATCCTCTTAATATGGATTCTACACATTTGCAAACTATGTTAAAATCTTTGAAGATTAAATTTTCAATTCCCTTCATAAATCTATTTTATGAAAATTTCCATTTTTACAAGTTATTTTCATCAAATGAAGGTGTCTCCACAGGCTCCACACACCCACTCATATACCAAACAAAAAAAAACAAAAATTAAAAAAAAATTTAACACATCAAACATGAACATTAATTTGTAACATATTTTTTTAATGAGTCACCATCCTTAAATCATGCATATTAATTTATGAAATTTTTTTTTTGTAAGTCATCATCTTTGAGTCATACACATTAATGTGTGCAAAGACTTTCCTAATGAATTATTATGTTTGAATCATGCACATTAATTGAAACTATTATTAATTGATGATGATGATTCATACCATTATTAAATTATAAAAGCTCATCACTTAATAAATTACCAAAGTTAACCCCTAGGTAATTATAGAAGTAATAAGTTAATGACATCAAATTACAATGCCATGGTAATTAACACCACAAATACAATGTTAGGAGAGTTTACCACCATAGGTTTCATTATTGCAAGTCCAATATGTGTTGCTCCCAACACATGTGAATACATTTCATGTGGTGACAATTGGGTTTGCAAATATAATATGAGACAAAATTATTACTTTTGTAAAACTAATTAAAATTTTGTGATTCCATGCTATGCTTGGGTCCATGTTCAAATTTGCTCCAATATACATTACTTTTCTCAACTTCTATAGTTGCCCCCAACATCATTCCTTTTGATGACAAGTTAGGCATTTGCACAATTGGTGACACTTTAATGTAATTTGGTACAATGTTATACACTTCTCTTGTGGTTGTCACTGGTTGAGTTGTCTAAAAATTGGACATGTACATCATTTGGGGTCAGTTTTGGTGCATCCCATCCCTACATGAACTATTATTAACCAAACTCAGTTAAGAGCATAATGTGGATGAAATGGTGTCCAAAAAATCCAAACCACTATTGGTGTTTTTCCCATTTCCTTGCCATTTGTGTAAACATATTGAATATTTTATATTCAAATTGTGCATGGTGCCCCTTTGATTGATCTGCACAATTTTTTTGGGCTATGGTTTTTCCATATTCAATTTTTTTTACACTTTTGTAGTAACATGGTCCACAAGGCCTTGCTTCACATATTCCTTAAGAAAGGACAATCAATAATCACATGTCCTTCTTATTGATAATAATTGCTTCAATTTGGTATAGATTTTGGCACATGATGCACAAATGTATGTCGATGGTTAACATTGGCCATAGTCATAAATGGAGGATTCACAGTTGGTATGGAACAAACATGATACCATTTACAAATCAAAGATTGATACACATAAAGGAGATTCTAAATACATAAACAACTTAATATTGCATAATAGGGTTATGATGGATGTGTTCAAAACAGGAAGACTGAAATTGATTGTCCTAAATGAATCATGAAAGATTTCATGATTATTTTGAAAAAGTGATATGAAGATTATGGGATTTAAGGCCTTTTGCACTAAACCTATGCTTGGCAATGACCATTGGGATAGGAGGGGATTTAAATGGACAAAATATTGAGAGGTAATTTGCATAAATATGCGAGAATACAATGGAAAGGAGGAAGATGACCTAAATAGAATATATCTCCATGGAGGACCAATTTAAACACAATTAAAATTAAACAATTGGAATTTTAGATTAACTTGGAAGGCAAACAATCAATGAAAGCAAAATGCATAAAAAACAACATGACAAACAATAATCAATTATTGTTTTGTGTTCAAAAACATGACATACAATAGTCATTTATTCTTTTGTGTGTGGAAACATGACAAACTCGGTGGGGGTTGTTTGGTTTTCACCTCATTCTATGGGTCTTCTAATGACAAATCTTGGGCGTCAATATTTGTTGCCATGAAATATAATTTATTTCCTTAAGATAAAATGCAACAACCTCAAATTACAAGAAGGAAGACCACAACAAAAGAAAACATGCTACATATTCAATATTAAAAATATATATATCCACAAAAGAAAACTGAATCATCACAAGAAATACCTTTTGCACAATGGGACCAAGGGTTTCCCAAGCTTTTTGCACCTCTTACTCCAAAAAAAAAATCTACTTTCTTTGTGAACTTCCTTCTTCTTTGTCATGTTGTGAACCTCTCCACCTCTTCTTAATCAATCTTTCTTGTTCTTTTTCTTTTTCTTTCGATTTTTATGTGCATAGACATCAACATACACATACATGTATATATGTGTACATATGTGTATGTGTACTTTTTCTCACACATAAATATGCACACACATACCATATTTGCACCTATACATACATGTATAATATATTTGTATATACCCTTCTCCCAAAACTCTTGTTACCTCGTAAAAATTAGATGGACCAAAATGAAAATGATGGGAATACCAACTTTTATAATAGGAAATTGTTAATTTTGAAATATTGATAACTCTAAAACAAGCTTCTTGGGGCTAGGCCCTTGAGAAACTAAAAGAGATGATACCCATTTTTTTTGAATAAAATAGTCATTAGCCATTAGGCAATGGACTAGTAACAACAAGCCCATAGGAATTATTGGACACGTGAGGACATGTCCAATTTGGAAATTACAAAGGTTGTTTTTTGGTCACCTTAAAAGCATCGAGGACAAAAATGCAAAAATATATGGATGCAAATAGATGGGTCCCAATTCCTTTTTTTTTTTAATTATGCTAATTGGACTTCATACGTGTACAAGTAAAGGCCATTTAATACTAGTCCTTTCTCTAAAAACTTTAAAATATGTTTCATAAGTTTATTAACAAAGTTAATACATGTGTTTGGATGAAATACTAGTCACCAAACAGGGATTAGTTTAAAAAAACAAGCAATCGACACCTTAATGCATGTAAATTAGTCTTTATAGTTACAAGCCAAATAAGGCCTACATACTAGACAATGTTACAAACCCATGTACATCGAGGCTTTATCATATGCGTGTTTACATGAAGGATCTTAACACAAGGTGGTGATTCTCTATAATTATTTTTAGAACATTCCAAAATGGAATTGTTAAAATTGTAATTATGAACTTCTAGTTGCAATTTTAAATTTTTTTATCAAATTTAATTCAATAATAAGTTTTTTATAAAGTTTTTGAGAGCCTGAATTAAATGGAGCCTAAAATTCATCTTTTGGAACACCAAACTCATATTTCAAATTCACAAGCTCATATTTTGGAACAAGAACCTAATGTTTCAAAATTGAAAATCATGTTTTGAACCCCCAAACTCAAGTTTCAAAAGTTCAAAATGATGATTTTGGAGAGATGACTAATGTATTTGGAATAGATTTTAGGGATAAAGATCAACTTAATTTAGCTTTGCCTCTTCCATCACTTCCAAAGTGCAATCCTAACCTACCTCCTCCTCAAGATTCTCCTAATCCTATTGCCTTAGTTGCACGACCACCTTCACTTGGATCTTTGCCACAACCCTCTACTCCTCCTCCCACCTTTTATGGATCACTCAAATCTTTTTCCTCTCATGAACAACTAGTTTAGCCACCCTTGCCTAGGTCCATGTTTTAGGTAAACAAATATTGTTATTTTTGTTGAACTTGTTTAGGCTTCAAGTGCACATTAGTTTGAACCAAAATCATTCAAGCATTATGTTTTTCCTTTGAGAGTTTTCTTGTTGATCCTTCTTACTTTTCAAGAGTTGGAACCTCTAGTGCCACCCTTGTATAGGAACTTCCATATAGATACTATTGAAACTACATATGTTGACAAATTGATCAACAACATATTGAAAAAAATGATGCCTCTGAATGCATTTTGTCTGCATTGCCTCACTTCATTCACCCCATAGCTTTGCAACATTGAGAATGATCTCCAGAGGCTGGTGCCTAAGAAGGGTATGTACAAAAACATTGCACAAAAAATCCCAAACATATTGCCCAATAACAAAGTGGAGAAAATTAAATTTTCTATGACTTTGGAACCAAGTTTACCCAAATTACCATTCTATCCTTAGCGCAAAAATCCATATGAAGAACTTGAGAAGACTAGAAGACTTGACCCCAAACTTATAGCATATGCAAAGAACTTGAGATAACCATGATTTTTCAATGAATTTCATTTTTTGATCAAATATTTTCAAGAATTTGATTTCATTCAATTTGTTCTTCCCATTTTTTTCAAGTTGGCCAAGCTCATGATGGATGCATGGCATGTGTTCAATTCTATTTGTGAAATTTACGATCATTTTCAATCCATTCATGTGAACCATGGACTTTTCAATTATTTCCCATATTTCGTTGAAATTTTTCTATTGGTTGTGTGAGAGCCTATATCAATTGATCGATGAATTCCAATAGTGAACTACATATTGGTCAGAATTAGTTCTCCTTGTACCAGCACTTCGCTTTCCTGATTATATAACAACATGTTTGGATTCTCTCAAACCCACATTCAGATGCTCTCAACATTGTTCTTATGTTTTTTGTATGATTATCTTGTAAGTTTGCCAACAATGTTTGTGATATCTTGCTCATAGAAGAAAATATTCTTCATTAGGTTGCCACTTAACCAATTCCTGCACATTGTGATAATGTTTTGCCATGACCTGTGATACAAAGAATCCTAGCTTCAAGTTCACAATAATAAATTCCTTCATTTATGTAGATACATACATTGTAAAAGCGAATTTGGTCCCAACCATGGACATTCCGTAACAAAATTCCAGCCTTGTTGTTGATGTGTTCTTTTTGTGTGTAGCAAATTTTGACTATGTCTCGCAGTAAGTAAAGTCTCTTTAGGTAGAAATTGCAGAAACAACCTTGCTTTTAAAAACCCCTGTTACATGATGAAGTAATGTGCTTATTAGTCTTCCCCTTCTTACAAGCCTTCCCTTTTTAATTTAGGGGTGCATTCTTGAAGGCCATATGTGGAGTCAAATGCATGACTTTGTTCGATCAATCTTCTGAACCATATGCACAATGGTACCTGTGAAAATAGTGTCAACCCTATGAAACATTGCTCAAAATCAGTCAAAGTTTTTAACATGGAGAAACAATCCCCTCACCTAATGAACTCAAGGTAGTTATTCATGCATGAAAATTTGAGACTCTCATGACTGTTTGTCTTGAACTTTCTCCTTGTAAATTTGGAAGGTGCGTCTCCTGTTGTTCTCTGCCATCCATGACATCTTGGACCCATTGATTGCTAATATAAGCAATTTGGACCTTCCAGATTGCACCTCCTTTTTGCCCACTAACACGCTTCAAAAAATGCCAAATGAGGTCTTTGGAGTTGAAAGGACCATCAGGAGGATTTTGAACAGAAGTAATAATTGCTGAAACAAATTTTTGGTGTGTGATAATGTAAACATCTTGAGAAGACACTCCAATCGCCATGTTTTGTATGTTTATCCATCAACAAACAACAAACCCAACAAAAGCTTCAACTGAGCATTGGAATAATAGGAGAACTCCCCTCTCCCAACATTTCAAAACCCAACATTCAAGGTAAATTGAGATCATCAATATAGCCAAAACCTGCATTGCACGACCTTGAAATCAATTCACACAAGCTAAAAGAAACATGTGGTAGATGCCCATCTGCTTTTTGACATCGTTGAGTAAATAAAATCTCGTATTGAGATTTTAATCAATAAATAGTGCCAAAACATTAACACATGCTACTTGCAAAAATATGGAACAAAAAAATGTAACAGAAACATTACACCACATACAATTGCACCATTGAAACGTCATGATGTCAAATTTCCAGTATAAATTATATGGGAGAATTATCGTGTCTTCATGGAGTGTCCATGGTTGGTTTTGATGTTTCTGTTGTGATGTTTTGATTATGATTGTTACATTTCGATCACTATGTTTAAGTGGTGATGTTTTGGTGATAATGTTTATTTGGTGGTGTTTCATTCGTGATGTTTCTTTGTCAATGTAATGGTGTTGTTTCTGTTGTGATGGTTTTTTAATGATGTTTCAATATTGGCAAATTTGGCCCCAACCACAGAGACTCCATGAAAACACCATAATTCTGGGCAGTTTCCTCAGAAAAAGTTAAGAACTGCCCAGCACTGGTTTTGACAAGGGAAAATGTGTCCTATGAAAAAGGGTTTGCAACATATCCTTGACATTATGTGAACATGATGTTTCTTGAAAACTTTCTCCATTGATGTCATATGCAGCATACAATTGAGCTATGAGTACTATTAAGCAGCATTGCCCTTGAATGTAGACTCCAAACTGTGGGTATAGATGCAGTTGAGGAGTTGGTTTTGTTCCTCAACTCCTCATCTGAAAAGTTTGGCTATTACTGCAGAATGAGCAGACTCTAGTAGTGAGCTTTATAGTCTTTGAGCTTCAAGATTGCCACCTGCAATTTTCAAAAGTGGCTCCAAGGATCTCTACATCATGCCCTGAGGTACCTGTCCTTTTTGTTTGTTACCCAGCTGCCTTGAAACATTTTGATATGTAGGTACTGTTGAAACTTCTGGTTGCTAGTTCATACCCATGTATCCTGCCTGTGTGTTTCCTCTTCTTACATCCTTCACAAAACCACAAAAGAGCATTGCAGATGATGTTCATTCAGTGCCTTCTATAATAAATGGACAGACACACTAACCACAGACCCAGGACCGTAGGGTATGAAAAGACTAGAAATGGGGGTGGGTCAGGTGGGGTGCTGCAAGCAGCAGATGGCGCTTATCCTCAAATTCTGGGTCATCAAATGCTGAGCTTCTTCTCTACTTTTAGTTCCATCTGTAATGCACATTGTGTTTCCTACTTTTACCTTTCCTCTTCTTTCTGCAAGATCCCAATGCACTTTCATAAATTACATTCACATTGTCAGTACTCCAATGATTCTGTTGATCTTTGTTGCGGTAGATAAAGCCCAAGGCCATGGGCTTCACCAGAATAAGGGCCTGTGTGAGGTGGAGCTGAGTGCAAGCGCATATTCTGGTAAAGCCCATGGTAAAGGGCTGTACTGCACCTAAACACCACAACTGCACAGTGGTGTGGCAGCAACAAGACAGGATGTCGGATTTATGAAAATCATAAAAGCCCACAAACTTTTTGGTCCTGTAATACAACATCCCAATAAACCAAAAAAAAAAAAGAGCTAGGTCTCTGTGTCTTCAAGGGACCTTGAAGGGTTCAGACTTGAAGTCATGTAAGGGCCAAGTATATCTCTAAGGCTTCCGAAGAACCAACTACTATGGTGATAAGTCCATGGTTAGACATAGCACATAAAGAGACCTTCCAACCACAATCAAGACAGAAGTGTCTTGCTAAAGTTGCCACTTCTAAAGGATATCAGCAGTCAAGACACCAAGCATTACCATCTTACTAGAAACAAGCTCCATGATATCAGCCTCTAGTCACTCAGCAAAGTTATAACATAGGACAAAAATTTATGGTAAATGTATGTATCAGCAATTCATCATGCAAACCACCACAACTTTGTGGGAAACATCAGAATTCACATTAAATTGCATTGGAATTCAGCCCTCACAAGTTCTCTGTAAAACTACCCTTCATTCCACACTTCCAACACCTACAAGAAAGAAGTAGTCAATAGAAAGCCTGCAACCATTCTCCTGAACAACATCAAATCCACAAGGCATACTCATGACATACATTATCCCTGTACCGGATGGTACAGTCCAAATCCCATTAACATGGCATTCATTTCTCAGAACAAAATAAAGTTCCTCGCTATAATTATAGAACAAATTGTGAGAATAACTACAGAAAAGATGGACAGAAAAAGTAGTACATACATGCCCACTGCCCAAATTCCTTACCTCCCTGATCTACATTGGCTCTTATGCTGCTATCAGCCTGCAGACAACTGAAACCCTTGTTGTCAACAACAACTAACACTATATGAGTGAACAAGTGACAATGGACATTGCTAGAAACCCTTTTTGATGCTCCACCTTCCCTTTGAGTCTCATACCCAACAAGCACAGGGACCAAGGGATTTTCATGGGCATAAAAACTTGCTCACTGATATAATATCAACAGTGGGACTGTCCCCCCCACAGGCACTACCAACACTAGAGTTGTTAAGAGCAAAAAGGAATTTGAAGGTGACATAAATTAGACCTTGATTTAGCAGATGCACATTGGCGCACTATTTCATTACCAGGAACTAAAAGAATTCTGTATTTGTGCCTCATCTGTACAAATGAGATTCCACCAAAGTCTGCATTGCCTTGACAGATGTCAAAATAATGAATTGATAATTTCGGTCCACCCACCCTTTAATGTTTCCTCCTCATGCTGTTCTCCACACCTGCACCATCTACTTAATAGTTCTCTTCAGTCCATTGAACGTTGAACAACTCCCTGCTTTCTCCTAGGCTTCACAAACTTACATAAGACAACATTAGAGCTGGACCCAACAACCATAATGAACCACAAGACATAAACAGAATAGGCCCTAGCCCACCTTATCTATCTGCTGCCCATCCTACTCATTCATTGCTCATTGAGTTCATCTACATTCATTGCTGTCTTCTCTCCAATCAAGGTGGCAGGCAGACTCAATGTAGGCAGAAACTAGAGAAAGGTCCTGCTCACCATCTCACATGAGAAGGGTACCATCACACTGTCATCACCGTGCAGTTGTATATGAACCCAGTGGTGAAAAACAAATGGCAAACACTGCGCCACTTTGGCTCACCTCCACTTGACTCCAGATTGCAGGCATGAATTTCATTGCAGAAATGGCCATTGCCTCTATCACTGGAACCCCCAATGACAAATATGTCCTTTCCAACAGCCTTGAATCCCATACCCCAGCCACTGGAGTCAACACTTCTGTCCGGCACACGACCTAGGGTTTTCCATGTATTGGTATCCTTTTGGTAGCTCTTTAATTCCATTGTGGTTGCATCCACAGCATACAATTCATTGTCTACCACAGCTAGTAGTGGTGGTGCTGGGCTCACTAGAGG
>Ga0116227_10011945_pt1 | contig 14389 bp, 11 predicted proteins | sample S1TSphgellanicum_FD_89693 | JGI IMG/M metagenome (GOLD analysis project Ga0116227, IMG submission 89693) | Host-associated microbial communities from peat moss isolated from Minnesota, USA - S1T2_Fb - Sphagnum magellanicum MG | ecosystem: Host-associated > Plants > Peat moss > Unclassified... | reverse complement strand
GACAAATCGTCGCGCAGCTCGATCGCTACATCGTCGGACAGGCCAAAGCCAAGCGCGCGGTGGCCATCGCGATGCGCAATCGCTACCGCCGCGAGCGGCTCGTGGGCGACATGCGCGGCGAGATCATTCCCAAGAACATCCTGATGATCGGGCCGACGGGCGTCGGCAAGACAGAGATCGCGCGGCGGCTCGCGAGCTTGGCCGGCGCGCCCTTCGTCAAGGTCGAGGCCACGAAGTACACCGAGGTCGGCTACGTGGGGCGCGACGTCGAGTCGATGGTCCGCGACTTGGTCGAAGCCGCGATCCGGATGGTCCAGGACGAACGCCGCGACGACGTGCGCGAGGCCGCCGACGCGGCCGCCGTCGAGCGCGTCGTCGACTTGCTCTTCCCCGAAACGCGGCCGGCCGGCGCGGCCCAGCCGATCAACGCCTTCGCCCAGACGCTGGGCTCGATCTTCGGTAACGCGTACGCAACGCCGTCCGGTGCGGCCGCCGGCGCGACGGCCGCAAGCGCGACGCCGCCCCCGGAGAACGCGCGCTCGATTCGCGAGCAGGCGCGCTCCGACGTGCTGCGGGGGTTCTACGACGTGCGGCAAGTCGACATCGAAGTCGAGGAAAGCCCGCAACTGCCGATCGGCATGATGGGCGGCATGGATCCCTCGATGGGCGGCGGCGCGGACATGAGCGAGATGCTGGGCGGCCTGCTGCCCAAGAAGCGGACGCGCAAACGCGTGACCGTGGCCGAGGCCCGCCGGATCTTCGCGCACGAAGAAGCGGGAAAGCTCGTCGACATGGATGCGGTCAAGCGCGAAGCGCTGCGCCGCGCGGGCGAGAACGGCATCATCTTCATCGACGAAATCGATAAGGTTGCCGGCAAGGACGGGAACCGCGGTGCCGACGTCTCGCGCGAAGGCGTGCAGCGCGACATCCTGCCGATCGTCGAAGGCAGCAGCGTGGCAACGAAGCACGGCACGCTCAAGACCGATCACGTGCTCTTCATCGCCGCCGGCGCGTTCCACATGAGCAAGCCCTCGGATCTCATTCCCGAGCTGCAGGGGCGCTTCCCGATTCGCGTCGAGCTCGATTCGCTCTCGGTCGAGGATTTCAAGACGATTCTGACGCAGCCCCAGAACGCGCTGACCGAGCAGTACCGGCAATTGCTCGGCGTCGAGGGCGTCGCGCTGACCTTCACGCCCGACGGCATCGAACAACTCGCCGTCTACGCGATGCAGGTCAACGAGCAGACCGAGAACATCGGCGCCCGCCGCCTCCATACCGTTTTGGAGCGCCTCCTCGAAGACGTCTCCTTCGCCGCTCCCGAAGAAAACGGCCCCGTCACCGTCGACGCCGCCTACGTCAAGGAAAAGCTCGAAGGTATCGTGACCTCGCCCAACCTCAGCACGTTTATTCTGTAGGGGTCGCGAGAGGCCGGTATTTCGCGGCTGGCGTCGTTGCCGTCGGCCTCATGTGCATGCGCACACTTCGGCCGCCGGCGCCTAGCCAGCCACGAAATCCCGGCCTCCATCTTAATTAGAAAAGCCGGTTAATTAGAGAGGCCGGGATTTCACGTGCGGCGAGTTTCGCGCTACGGCGAAGCGTCGCCGGCGGATGCGAAGGGGAGCAGCTTGCCGTGGTATTTCGCGCCGGGGACCCACGTCGTGCCGTCGCCGAAAGTCGCTTGCGTGACCGAACAGACGAGGCGCCGGATCGGTGAGCCGCCGTCTCCGCCGGTCTGGTCGTACGAGCCGCGTTCGCCGCTGTCGAGTTCGAGATTCGAATACGCAGCCGTGAAATCGTTGATCTTCTCGTCGGCTGGATTGTACCACCGGTAACGGGCCGTGAAGGCGACGAGCTTGTGTGCCGAACGGTTGCGCACCTTGATCGAGACCTGCACCGCATCGTTCGGAATGCCGTCAAAGGTGCAGCCCGTGACCTGGAGTGGCCCGTAGGTGGTCACGACCTGCATGATCGGCGGATTTCCGCGGAGGTCGTATGCGAGCGCCGCCGCCCCACAAAAAGCAACGCTCGCCGAGAGTGCGGCCGCGGTTAACCAGAGCCTCAATTGAAAAATCCTATCTGCCGGAATGCGGCAAGCGGGAGCAGGTCGCTCGCTCGCATCGTACCTAGCGAATCGCCGGGCGTCATGGGTAGAACTACCCTGCGTCAGGTGTGCGCCGGCCGGCTAACCTGAATCTACAGTGCCGGCTGGCGTTCGGCGAGTTCGCCGCGCAAGATGATGCCTGCGATTTCAACCCGCGAGCGAACGTCGAAATGGTTCAAGAGCGACGATACGTGTTTCTCGACCGTACGCGGGCTCAAGTGCAAGGCGGCGGCAATCTCGGCGTTCGTCTGACCGGCCGCGATGCCGATCGCGACGGAACGGGACCGTTCGCTCAGCGACCGGCTCCGGCTGCGCGGCGAGCCGAGCCGCAAACCGTGCCGGCGCGCCGCGGCACGGGCGCGGTCCGCGAGCGTTTGCGTGCCGATCGCATCGAACGCGAGCGCGGCGTCGCGCAGGCAGCCCGCGTCTCCGGCAAATTCGCCGACTACGAGTCGTACGAACGCGGCATCGTAGACGCTTCGATTCGCATCGATTGCCGGAAGCGTCGCGGCAAGCGCCCCGGCCTCGCCCGCGAGCAGGGCGATGAACCCGGAGATCAACGGGGCCACGCAGAGGGATTTCGGCCCGTGCGCCTGAGCGATCGTCGCCGAAGCGGACAGCCGCTCGAGCGTCGCCCGATCTCGTTCGGCGAGCGCGATTCGCGCTCGGCCGAAATAGGCGTAGGCCAGCGACGTCTCCGCGACCGTCGCACGCTCGAGTACGCGATCGTACGCGCGCGCGGCCGCGTCGGTCTGCGACGCCATCTCGAAGATGATTCCGCGAATGACTTCGATCGAATGATAGATCACGGGCGATACGCCGGCGTCGTCGACGCTCGCGAGCGTGATCCGAGCCGCCTCGAGCGAACCGGTCAACCCTTGCGCGAGCGCCAGGATGGCTCCGATCGTCGCGCGCGCATCGCGACGTAAGAACTGCGTCTCCTCCGTCGCCTCCAGGAGTATGCCGAGCGCTTCCCACGCGCGACCGCGCAGGAGCAGATGCTCGCACAATTGCGATCGAAGTGCGACGGTAACGCTGCGTGGCTTCGGTTCCCGCGTCGCGAGGCCGCGCCGGCACCACGTTTCGGCCGCGTCGAGGTCGCCCGAGCGATGGGCGATGAACGCGCACATGAAATACGCGCGAGCCGCATCCGCCGTTGCATCGAGCGCTTCGGCATGGCGCGCGGCTTCCGCGAGAACCGACGTCGCGCGAGCGTCCTGCCCGGGATCGAGTTGCACGGTCAGATATGCTTCCCAGATATCTTGGCGGATTCGCTCGAGATCGGATGCGGGTCCACGCTTTGCGATTCGTAGGAGATCGAGCGCCGCCGTGACGTCTCCCTCACAATACAGCACGAGGGCTCGGGCATGCGCGAGCGCAGCGTAGGCAGCGGGAAATTCGCAAAGAGCGCGGTCGATCAGGCTGGGCAAGATCTGCAGACCGGCACTCCGGAACTCCGGCGCGGCGGCTATGGCGAAGCGGCCGTACGATTTCGCGAACGCGAGCGCATCAATTTCGCCTCTGCCGGCGAGAAAGCGCGCGAAGTCGTCGCGCGCCTCGTCGAAGCGGCCGAGTTCCACATGCAAGCGCGCGCGAAACGCATAGATCTCGTAACGGCGAACGTCACCCGAGGCGACGATCGAAAGCGCGCGCGATGCGAACGTCTCGGCTTCGGGTTGCCCGAGCTCGGCGGCCCGCCAGCCCTCGAGAATCAGTTCGTCGACGACCTGCGACCAGCGGGCGGCCCCTTCGAGGCAGCGAATCCGTTCTGCGGCATCGGTTGCGAAATCGAGCCACGTCTCATACGCTCGCGCGCGAGCCGGCTCGGTCGCGCCCGCCACGATCGATTCGGCGATGAGATCGTGCTGGAAACGCAGTTCGCCACCCGCTGCCGCGACGATGAGCCCGCGCAGGGCGAGCTCGTCGCACGCGGCGCTAATGGTTTCCCTGCTCGTGCCGGAGACGATCGCCAGTTGTTCGCGCGTTGCCGCCCGCCCCGTTGCGATAAGCAGCCCTAAACGCTTCGCTTCGCTCGAGAGTCCCCCGATTCGCTGCGCAACGGCCGCCCGTAGCGTCGCGATGTGCCACGGACTGTCGCCCCGCGCAAGCAGCTTCGCGAAGAACGGGTTGCCGCCGCTGCGGGCGAAAATCTCACGCGCTCGCGCGGTGTCGCCCATGGGCTCGATGGATCGCACGAGTTCGGAGCATTCCTCGAGCGAGAGCGGCGGGACGACGTGTGTCTCGAGCAAGTTCCCCCGCGTCAGCGGCGCGAAGGCGGTCGCAACCTGCCCCTCCATGTGCGACGTAACGTGCCATCGGACCGGCAGGTCTTGGAGCCGATCGACGAGATAAGCGACCGCGTCGAGGCCGGCCGGCGTCATTCGAAAAATGTCGTCTAGGGCCACGCAAATCGGGCCGTACGTCGAGGCCGCGGCAATCGCATCGCGGACGTGGCGCACGAGGTTCCGATCGTCGGTGACTCGCACGCGTTCGACTACATCGGGCGGGAGTCGCACCCGCCGTTCGAGCGCCAAGACGATCTCGCGCAACGGCTCGAAACTGAGCCCGACATTGAGATCGTAGACGGACGTTCCGACGCGAATGCCTCCGAACGCGGCCACACACGCATCGCCCGCGACTTCCAACAACCGCGACTTTCCGATTCCGGGTTCGCCGACGAGCAATTGAGCGCGGCACTCCGAGTGCACGATGCGACGAACGAGCTCCGCTCGCCCGACGAATGGCTCCCGCAGGGTAGTTTCACCCATGACGGCGGTTCCTTCGCGAGCGTACGATACGTCCTGACGCCGATCGTCCGGAGAAATTCTGGGACCACCTTTGAAGACCACTCCGCGTGAGGAGAAGCGTTTCTGCCACGCCTCATCGTTCTACTGTCTAACCGAGCGTCGGCCGGGTAGCCGCTTACAAACGGCGCGGCAAAACTGAGTCACCCCGATCGTGCAAGCAGTCTCTCGTGTCGATGCCCCGGGTTCGCATTTCACTCGTCGTCTTCGCCGCCGCGCTCGGGGGATGCGGCGCTGGGGGCGACGGCGCCGCGCGCCTTGCCGCCGTGCAGAAGGCGCTCGATGCGCATCCGCCCGCGATCGGCTCCGGGCAGGCTGCTCCGTTTCGCGCGCATTTCGAACCGACCGAACTCGGAAAGGAGCTCATCGCCGCAGGGCTCGCCACGCGCCCGGAGGACGTCCCGAACGGTCACGCGACGATCACGAAGGATGCCGACGGCAATTTCGTCGCGCAGGCGCAACTGCAGTAGAAAATGCCGAGCGGTCGTCGCCCATCTCGTCCGAGCCCGTCGGCCCCACCGGTCCGCCGGGCCCCGCGACGCCGCCGCCGAGCGCAGCGGGCCAGGTGCTAGGCGGGAAAGCGCGCGCTCTGATATACTGGCGAGGTGCCGTACATTCGCGAAATCATAACCGACGGGCATCCGACGCTTCGCAAGGTCGCCAAGAAGGTGAACTTGGAGGAGCTCCACGACCCGCTCTTCCAGCAGCTGATCGATGATATGTTCGAGACGATGTACCACGCCCCGGGCATCGGGCTGGCGGCGCCGCAGGTCAATATCAGTAAGCGGCTATTCGTCGTCGATCTCGACGACGACGTGCCCGGACACGGACCGCTGGTCGTCGTGAACCCGAAGTTCTCGGTGACGGAAGGCGAGATCGACTCGATCGAGGGCTGTCTTTCGGTGCCGGGCATGATCGGCGACCTCAAGCGCTTCGAGCGCGTGGTCTGCACCGGCTTCGACCGCAACGGCAAGAAGGTCGAGCTCGAAGGGACGGGGCTGTTCGGGCGCTGCCTGCAGCACGAGATGGACCACCTCGACGGCGTCCTCTACATCGACAAAGCGCGGAACATCCGGCCGGCCGTCACGGAAGAAGAGAAGGCGGCCCTGGCGGAAGTCGAGGCCGAAGGCGCGGCGCTCGAGCGCAACGCGAGCGAGGCGGTCGAGCCGAGCGCCGTCCCGGCGATCGCCTAGGACCCTTCCTGCGCGGCGTCTTTTTCGGAACGAGCGCGTTCGCGGTTCCAGCCCTACGCGCGTTCGCGGCGGCGCTGAACTGCGTCCTGGTCGTCACCCAGCCGGACCGCCCGGCGGGGCGGGGTCAGAAGCTGGCGCCGACCGCCGTCAAGACGGCGGCCCGCGAACTCGGCATCCCGACCTCGGAACCCGAGCGGCTACGCGCCGCGGCCGACCTCTTGCGCGCGCAGGACGCCGACCTGTTCGCGGTCGCGTCGTACGGGAAGATCGTGCCGCAATCGATCTTGGACCTGCCGCGCCTCGGCGCGCTCAACGTGCACCCGAGCCTGTTGCCGCTCTATCGCGGCGCGACGCCGCTCCAGTCGCAACTGCGGGACGGGGTGCGCGAGAGCGGCGTCACGATCATCCGGATGGACGCCGGGATGGACACGGGCGATATCGTGCTCACGACGCGTAGCCTCATCGGCCCGGACGAGACCTACGGGGAGCTGCACGACCGCTTCGCGGAACTGGGTGCGGAGCTGCTGGCGCGCGCGGTCGGGGAGGCCGAGGCTGGGACGCTCCATCCGCGGCCGCAGGCGGGTCTGGCGAGCCCGGAAGACGTGGCGCGGACGCTGACCCGCCCGCTGGGCAAGGAAGACTTGGTGATCGACTGGTCGGCGCCGGCACAACGGGTCGTCGACCTCGTTCGCTCGCTCTCGCCCGCGCCGGGAGCGCGCGCGCACCTCGACGGCGAAGCCCAGGCGGTGAAGATTCTCAAAGCCCGGCTGGCGACGGCGGCCGACTCGGCCGAACTCCAGGTGACTTGCGGCGACGGCCGCGCCGTTGTCCTCGAGAGCCTGGTTCCGCCCAACCGCAAGCCGATGTCGGGCCGCGCCTACGCAGCGGCCGCCCGGTGAACGTCCCCGGCGCGACCAAGTCGCCGCCAAAGACGAGCGCGCGTGAGGTGGCCTACCAAGTCGTGCGCGACGTGTTCGGTCCTGATCAGCGAACCGCGCAGGCCGCGTTCGACGTTCGCGCGCGGCGCGCCGACCTCGATGCGCGCGACCGCGGCTTCGCGGCGGAACTGGCCTACGGGTCGATCAAGGCGCGGCGCGCGATCGATTGGCACCTGACGCCGTATCTGGGCGGCCGCGACAAACCGCTGCCGCCCACGATCCTCGACGTGCTGCGGCTTGGCGTCTACCAGATCCGTTTCATGACCGGCGTCGACGACCACGCGGCGGTCTCCGAGACGGTGAACCTGGCCTGGCGCCACGGCCACAAGGGCACGGCCGGACTCGTGAACGCGGTGCTGCGGCGGCTGCTGGCCGACGGACCGCGCGAACCCGTGGCCGCCGACTTCAAGAGCGAAGACGATTACCTGGGCGTCCGCTACTCGACCCCGACCTGGATCGCGGCCCAATTCGGACGCGCGTATGGTTCGGCGCGGGAGGCGGTTTTGGCGGGCATCAATGCCGCTCCGCAATACGCCCTGCGCGTGGACGCGTTGCGCGCCTCCGTCGACGACGTGCTCGCGGAGCTCGGGTCGCGGGGGATCGGCGCGCGCGTCTCGCCCTACGTGCGCGAGTCGCTGATCGTGGACTCCGGCTCGGTCGGCGACGACGATGCGGGCCGCTGGAGCGTGCAAGGCGAGGCGTCGGCGATGCCTGTCGACTTGCTCGACCCGCAACCCGGCGAAGACGTCCTGGACCTCTGTAGCGGCCGCGGTAACAAGGCCGTGCAGATCGGCGCGCGCCTGCTGGGCACGGGGAACCTCGTTTGCGTCGAGCTCGATGCCCGGAAGGTCCGGGTGTTGGGCGAGAACTTGGAGCGCGGCGGGGTCGGGGGCGCCGCGATCGTGCAAGGCGATGCGCGTGAAGCCGCTCCCGAGCTTCGCTCGTCGGCCGTGTTGCTCGACGCGCCCTGTTCGGGCGTCGGGGTCTTGGGCCGCCATCCCGAAGCCCGCTGGCGCAAGACGCCCGAAGATGGCGCGCGCCTGGCCGTCGCGCAGGGGGAGCTCTTGCGCGCGGCCGCGGACCGGACCGCCCCCGGCGGACGCGTCGTCTATAGCGTTTGTTCGGGCGATCGCCGCGAAGGCCGCGACGTCGTGGACGCGTTCCTGGCCGAACGCGCCGACTTCGAACGCGGGCCGCTCCCCGCGCGCTACGCGGATTTCGAAAGCGACGGGGACGTGCTCGTGCCGCCCGGCGTCGACGGCCGCGACGGTTTCTATATCGCGCTGATGCGGCGGCGCTCATCGCAGCCGTGAGCGTGTTCGCCCGGGTGGAGGCGGCCTGCGCCGACGTCGTGGAGCGCGCCTTCGCGCTGGTGTTTCCGAGCGCGCTCGAGCCGGTGCAGATCGCCCGCAAGCTCGTGGCGATCTTCGAGTCTGGGACGACACCCGGCGGCCGCGGCGGGCGCCGCTTCATCGTGCGCTTGAGTCCGGCGGACTTCGCGCGCTTCGAGCCGGATCGCGCCTACATGGAAGCGCAGTGGAGCGCGATGCTCGGGCGGCTGGCCGAACGCTCGGGCCGGCCGCAGCGGCCGCCGGAGGTCAGCGCCGAGCTCGATCCCGCGGTCGCGAACGGGACCGTTGCGATCGGCGTCGAGCTGCTTCCCGAACCCGCGCGGCTCGCGCTCCGCGTGCGGCGCGGGATGCCGCCGGAGGCCTGCATTCCGCTCGAGCGCCCGGTGATCGTCGGCCGCGACGCCGACTGCGATCTGGCGCTCCTCGACGGCCGCGTCTCGCGCCGCCATCTGGAAATCGCGCCGGACGGCGCGGGCTTCCGGCTGCGCGACCTCGGTTCGTCCAACGGCACCGCATTGAACGGACGGCGCGTCGCGACGGCGACCCTGGGGCTCGGCGACGTGATCGCGCTCGGCGATAGCGAACTCTGCGTTGAGGCCGCCGCGGACGAATGACCGCCGGCGCGCGGCTGGCCAGCGTCGAGGTCACGGCGCTCGCGGCGCTGTTCCTCCTGATCGTGCTGCCGGGCCGTCGGCGCCAGCGCGACGATGCCATGACGGCGATGCAGGCGGTTGTGTTGCGCGTGGAGGAAGAGGGGCGGACGCGAACGGTTCGCGCTCCCGTCCCGATTACGATTGGCCGCGCACCCACCGCAACGTTGGTCGTGTCAGACGTGCAAGTGAGCCGGTTGCACGCGCGCATCGATCTTGCCGATGGTATACTCAATGTCCGCGATCTCGACAGCCGCAACGGAACGCTCGTGAACGCTCGCCCGATCGAGCGGCCTGTAGACCTGCACGACGGAGATGAGATCGACGTGGGAACGACACGAATCGTTTTTTGCGGAGTGGGCCCGTGGAAGTAGCTGTAGGGACGGAACTCGGAATCTGGCAGCGGCGCCAAAGCGACGCACACATCGCCGAGTGCATCGCGCCGAACGTGGCGTTGTTCGGCATCGCGGACGGTTTCGGCGATCTCGGCCGCGGCAGCCCGATCGCGCCGCTCGCGCTGACGACCGTGCGAGACTACTTGCGCCGGCGCCATCGCGTCGGCGCGCTCGGGCGCCACGTGTCGCCCAGCACGTTGCGCGGGATCTTGCTCGCGGCGCTCGACCATGCCAATGGCCGCCTCTACGCGCAGAGCGGCAGCCACGAAGACTTCGTCGGCGGTGGCACCTCGCTCACCGCCGTGATGATCGTGGGCCATCACGCGTTCGTCGCGCACGTCGGCGACTCGCGCGCGTACTTGCAGCGTCTGGGCCGGCTCGATATGCTGACCGCCGACGACGCGATGTTCGCGGACGCGGCCGTGACGAGCGCCAAGATGTCGCTGGCCGCGAAGCCGCGCACGCGCGGCGTCCTGTGGCGCAGCCTCGGCACGCAGCCCAAGCTGGAAGCGTCGATCGCGCACGTCGAACTGCTGGCCGGCGATCAGCTCTTGCTGTGCACGGACGGCGTGCATCGCTGCTTGGACGACGAAGAGCTCTGCGATGCGTTGCACATCTCCGAATCGGCCGCCGAGGCGGTGACGCGGTTGCTCGCGACCGCGCGGGCACGCGGGAACGTCGATAACGGCACCGTGATCCTGGGACGCGACTTGCTCGTCGCGACGTTGCCCGCGCTGGCCGCCAAGCGGGCCGCCGGCCCGCTGCGCGCGGCGATCGCGCTGGCGTTGCTGGCAGCGTCGCTCGTTTCGTTCGGCGCCTACTACTTACGTTTCGGTGGCCCCGACCGCGCGACGAATTACGCGACTTCTAATCCTCCTTAGGCGCGCGCTGCCGATGGCGGGCGCGCTCGCCATCGGCGGATTCGCACTCTCGCTCGCCCCGCGCGGGTCGCTCGGTCCGCCGTGGATTCTCGCGCTGCTCGCGGCCGCGGCCTTCGTCTGGGTCTTGCGCGCGCCCACCGACTCGCGCCGCGACGACGTGCTGCCGGCGCTCGCGGTCCTGGTCTCGTCGCTCGGCCTCGCGACGATCGCGCGCCTCTCGGGCGAACTCGCCCAGCGCCAAGAGATCTGGCTCGCGATTTCGCTCGGCCTCGCGATCGCGTGCGGCCCGTCCTTCGACGCGTTCCGGCGCTTCGCAGCGTACAAGTACATCTGGGTGTTGGGTTCCGTCGTCCTGTTCGCGCTCGTTGCGCTTTTCGGCCAGGAAGTAAACGGCGCGCGACTCTGGATCCGCATCGGGCAAGTGCAATACGAACCCGTCGAATTGATCAAGCTCTTTATCGTTTTGTTCATGGCCGGCTATCTGGCCGAGACGGCCGACGTGATCGCCGCGGCCCGGCCGTGGTCGATCCGCGCCAACGTGAAGTATCTCGGCCCGTTGTTCCTAGGATGGGCCACGTCGATGGCGATCCTGGTCTTCGAGCGCGATATCGGAATGGCGTCGCTCTTGCTCGCGACGTTCGTGGCGATGCTCTACGTCGCGACTCGCCGCGTCGATCTGATCCTGGGCGGCGCCGCGCTGTTCGGCCTGGCGGTCTGGTTCGCCATCCAGCACTACCCGTACGTGATCGCGCGATTCGCGGTCTGGCGAGATCCGTTCGCCGATCCGCTCGGTCACGGTTACCAGGCGCTGCAAGCGCTGTTCTCGCTCGGCGCGGGCGGGCTCTTGGGCACCGGGTACGGGCTGGGCCATCCAGGCTACATCCCCGCGGTCGCTACCGATTACATCTTCGCTGCCTGGAGCGAAGAGTTCGGCGCCCTCGGCGGCATCGTGGTGGTCGGCGCGTTTCTCGTGGCGGTCGTGCGCGCGCTCGGCGTCGCGCAAGCGCAGCCCGACCTGTATGCCAAGCTGCTGGCGAGCGGCTTGGCCGCGACCTTGGGATTCCAAGTGTTCATCATCGTGGGCGGCGTGCTTGGGCTCTTGCCGCTGACGGGCATCACGTTACCGTTTTTTTCCTATGGCGGCAGTTCGCTCGTCGCCAATTTCCTGTTGATCGCACTGGTCTGGGCCATCGGGAGCGAGCGCGTGCAGTTCCCGAAACCGGACAAACCTGGCTGATCGACGGCGGGCGCGGGTGGTGCTGCCTGTACGTTGCAGGCTTAAGCAACCGTGCCTTCGCATACCTTGACATTCGGTCCGAAGCGCAGCCGGCTTTCCACGCTTCGCCCTCGTGAGGTCGACGATGTTGAATGTGACACGGTCAGCCGCCGTGGTGACGGCACTCTCGCTCATCGGTCCCATGGCGCCCGCCGCCGCGATTGCGCCGGGACACGTTCGGCTGCCGCAGCCGGTGCGCCGCAGCGCGTTACTCACGGAGCTGCAGCAGAACGTCAAGTACGTCTTCGTGATCTATCAGGAGAACCGCTCGTTCGATTCGTATTTCGGCACCTTCCCGGGCGCCGACGGCATCTATACGAATCCGCCGGCCGAGACGCCGGGCTTCACGCAGCAGATCGAAAACGTCAACGGGACGATGTCGTCGATCACCCCGTTTCGCATCGGCCCGGCGCAATACGCGGCCGACACGGACGACGTGGGCCACGCGCATCCAGAATTGATCTCCAAGATCGACGTCGTCGGCGGCACGGCCAAGATGGACCGCTACGCGATAACCGAGGAAGCTGCTCACACGACGGGTGCGTTGCCGACGCTCGCGGCCAAACAGTACGGCGAGCTCACGATGGCCTACGAGGACTGCGACACGATTCCGCTGCTGTGGAATTATGCGAACCGCTTCACGCTCTTCGATCATATCTTCCAGAGCCACGTCGGGCCCTCGACGCTGGGTGCCCTCGAGATCATTTCGGCGCAAGTCGGTGAAACGCAGTACGGTCTCCACCCGAGCGAGGGGTATACGGGCAATGGGAGCGGCGGCGCCACCGTTCCCGTGACCAACGATACCAACCCGCACTGGGGACCGGGCGTGACCGTTCCCGGTCCGCAACTGAACTTGACCTTCGCGACGTTGCCGCTTACGCTCGCGGGCACGTCGGTCACGAGCCTCGCAGCCACCGACCCGACGGCGGCCACGGATTTTGCCGACGTCGAGGACGATCTGACCTCGATCCATGCGACCGGCGACGCCGCCCAGAATTGGGGATGGTTCCAGGAAGGCTACGCCACGGAGCCCGGCGAGACCGCCGGCGTCAGCGCCGCCAGCTACGTCGCGCACCATAACGGGCCGCAGTACTTCGGTTACCTCGCAAACAGTTCTGAGCGCAAGAATCTGCACAATTTGGGCGGCTTTTTCTCGGAAATCTCGGCGGGCACGCTGCCCGCGACGGGCGGCGTCTTTTACATTAAGGGCGGAACGCACAACATCTTGGGCCTCACGCCGTCGGATCCCAAGCCCTCGCTCGCGAGCGTTTTTCTGGGCGACGACGATCATCCGGGTTATTCGGACGCGCAGATCAGCGAAGCCAACGTCGCCGATGCGATCAATCGGATCGCGGCCAGCAAATATTGGAACCAGAGCGCGATCGTCTTGCTCTGGGACGATTCGGAAGGCGATTACGATCACGTGCAGCCGCCGCTGACCGAGATCGGACCCGGCACGGGAAACTCGCCCGCCGATTACCTCGCCTACGGGCCGCGCGTACCGCTGCTGGTCATCTCGCCGTTTTCCAAGATCAATACGGTCGTGCACACGGTGGGGAATCAGGCGTCGGTCATCAAGTTCGTCGACGAACTCTTCAATTTGACGCCGCTGGGCAGTTTGCCCGACGAATTGAAAGGTGCGGCCGACGCGAAGGCGCTCGGCCACGCGAACTTCGATGCCACCGACGCGACGGCGGTCGACGACCTCACCGACGCGTTCGATCCGGGCCGGCTCGCCGGAACGACGGCGCCGTTGCCGGCCAGCTACGCGGAAGTCCCCGGCACGTACGTGTTCAATCTGCCGTCGAAGACGGGTATCGGGTGCGGCGCGATCGGGGTCATTCCGGTCGACTATCTGCGCGGCGTGGAGAACAACATCCCGGCCGATTTCAACCCGCGCCCGTCCAGCGACCCGACGACCAACGGCGCGCGCCGGGCTCCGGCTAGTTACCGGTATTCCGACCCGGAAGATTAAGAGTGGCGCGGGGTCGCGGAAGGCCGGTCGCCGCGGCCTTTACTTAGGCTTAATCCAATTCACGTAGCATAGGATACGGGCGTCGCGGGCATGGTGGCGGCGCCGGGTCCACTTGCTTCGCCTACCGTGAGGTCGATTTTCTTGGATGTGAAAAGAGCTGCCGCCGTCGCGGCGGCGTTATCTTTATTTGCTCCCGCGGCTAACGCCTCAGTTCCGCTGGGTGTCGCTCGGCCAGCGCCCATAAAACCCGTGCATCAGAGCGCTTTGCTGACGGCGCTGCAGCAGAAGGTCAAGTACGTCTTCGTAATTTATCAGGAAAACCGATCGTTCGATTCGTACTTCGGCACGTTCCCGGGGGCCGATGGCATCTATTCATCGCCGCCCAGCGCGACGCCGGGCTTTTCCCAGCAGATCGAGAGCACCGACGGGACGTTCCAGTCGATCAGCCCGTTCCGCATCGGCCCGGCTCAATTCGCCGCCGACACGGACGACGTCGGCCACGCCCACCCGGAGTTGGTGTCGAAGATCGACGTGACTAGCGCGGGACCGAAGATGGACAAATTCGCGCTGGTGGAAGAAGCGGCCCACACGACGGGCGCCAAGCCGTCCCTCGCGGCCAAACAATACGGCGAACTCACGATGGCCTACGAAGACTGCGACACGATTCCGTTGCTGTGGAACTACGCGAACCGCTTCACGCTCTTCGATCACATCTTCCAAAGTCACGTCGGCCCGTCGACGCTGGGCGCTCTCGAGATCATTTCGGCGCAAGTCGGCGAGACGCAGTATGGGTTGCATCCGAGCGAAGCGTACACGGGTAACGG
>Ga0116227_10011942_pt1 | contig 14391 bp, 10 predicted proteins | sample S1TSphgellanicum_FD_89693 | JGI IMG/M metagenome (GOLD analysis project Ga0116227, IMG submission 89693) | Host-associated microbial communities from peat moss isolated from Minnesota, USA - S1T2_Fb - Sphagnum magellanicum MG | ecosystem: Host-associated > Plants > Peat moss > Unclassified... | reverse complement strand
TAGGTACAAAAAATTCTTATATAAAAGATAGGGCTAATATCTAATGACAATAGTGAATAAAGGGAACCAATTGGAAGTAAAAAAATAGGTGGTGGAGTTCATATTTGAAGAAACACAACAAGGTACAACAAAATTAATGCTTAAGGTTCTAGTGCTTCAATGAGTGCACCAGCTGAGGATACCACAAAAACACATATTAAGGTGCATATAGGAATATCAACAACTCAACATGAGCAGATCAACCCACAGATGGTTAATATAGTGACTTGAAGAACATAATTTTTTTTTAATAACAAGGATTTCAAGGACAAAATTTAAAGTGGAAGGAGGGTAATGTTACTAGGTGAATGGCAAAGATTTAACAAGGCAAGATGAAGATGGCTAATTAATTAACCATGATTAAGACATTTCATTAGTTTGATTTTAAAATTATTTTTGGAAGAAAAAGATTTAAGATGTAATTTTGAAATTTGATGGAAATTAAAGATTGTTTTTGTTGAGACACATAGAGATGAACTTAGAGAGTTGCTAGAGATGGAATAGAGACACAATATGTACTTTAAAATTTTGTTAAACTGTGAACCACAAATTTTCATGTTTTTCATTTTTGATTTTTACACTTTACACTACAGATGTTTGAGATGTTCAATTCTAAATAAAGAGGATAATAAAATATTAATGAGAAAATAATGAACGTACTCTATAATTGTTGTGTTTTCTAAAAGAATAAAGGAACTTTGATCACAAATTTTGCATATATAAGATAATTAAGAATCTAGAAAATAAAGGATCAATAACTGTAATAAGATAATTGTGTGAATACGATCTATAGATATAATTGAATGAGTGGAAACAATAGATTATTTGTATTATAAGTATTATTGAAAATATAAGTTGAATTGTTTTAAGTAGGCAAAGAGCAATTTTGGGTAGAATCTATGCCCACCACATTCAAAACAACATTAAAGTCAAATGTTTTATTAGAAAACAAAGTTTCCTAGCCATAATAAGGATTGTGCAACTAGGTGATGTTGTCTATTTTTTCCATAGAAGTCCTATATTAACTCCCCACCCTTCTCATTTTTCAATAATATTTTTCATTTATAATCCCAATAATTAGAAATTTCCTTTTTTCAAATTTTATTAGATAATATTGCATGTTTGTTTTTTTAATGAAGGTTTTAAATAAAGCCACAAGTTTCCTATGTTCAAAAAACTTGATCTAGTATATCCAAAGGTCATTGATGGTCAATCATTAACATTAGGGGATGTTACACACAAAATTTTACCTATAGATTTAACAATATAAAGAGATCATTTGAGTGTAGTGGTGTTCAACATCATCTATTTTTGTTATCCTTTTTTTGGGGGGGTTATAAAAATACAATATACATGCAAATTGAAAAACTCAAAAAACTTAATTTTCATCTTATTCCATCAATTCTTATTGGTAACCTCTAAAGCATTTATGAAATCCTTTCTTATTTTAAATAACATTCATTTCATCATTAAAACCAAAAATATGGAAAAAAATTCCTTTATTTGTGGCAACCAATTATGCATTTTGGTGAACCACAAAAGGAAGTATTACATTTGTAATCTATGCCAATCCAACATTAGAGTTGACAAAGACAACACCACCATTCTTGAATAATATAAGAAGTTCCTAAATTTGATGTGTTTGAAAAGAAAAGTCTTCAATCTTGTGAAACAATTGTCCTTATTGTTGTGCAATACACACAAGTTGGAATCAACAATAGTTTTTGACGAAAGCTTTTCCATTATATGATGGAAATAATGTGAAGTATCTATTATTTGGCTTAATTATGTTTCACACTCGAATTTTTCATTGCACAATTCTTATACAATTCTGTTTGAATCATATGTTGTATGCAAAATGACATTTGCAAATAACACACTTTGATCATCATTTGATTACTATCATTGATGGAAGAATGACTACAAAATTAAACAAGCAAAAGGAAAAAATATTAAACAATGACATTCCTGAAACATGAAATTTGATTTATTAATTGGCAATAATAAATTTAAACAAAAGCAAAGATTGATGATGCAACTTTACATTTGTAATGATGTTGCCATTGGGTGTTTCCATAGGTGTCAATCCCCATGTCACATTAATTATGGCATAATACAAAATACATTGTATATGCATATATACATTGTGTGAAAGACCAAAATTTTCAATTGAACATGATTTGAAAAATGCATTTTCATATGTAAAAATGTTCATTCAATCAAACACTAGAAGATATGTATCTTGGTCCATATGTACAACAGTGGTCTATAATATCACACCTCATCAACATGGTGTTAATATTGCCTGGTTATCAAGTTTTGAACTATCTTATAGAATTGGATTTTGAACTAAAATTTAGGTCATCAAACTAGTTTTGACCAATTAAAGAACTAATTTTGACCTTTAATTGAGGTTTTGAAATTCAAAGAACAAGGTCAAAGAAGTAACACTAAATTATTATTATTTTGCAGGTCCTTTGAATTTTTCAAATAACTCAAAACCAAAGGTTTTTTTCATTAAATCTAATTTGTTCAAAATACCAAAATTAGAGGTTTTATGATTTTGAATTTTTTCAAATAACTAAAACCAGGGAGGTTTTTTATTTCTAAAAACTAAGAATTGAATTTTATCAACAATTTAATCATTTACAAGGACTCGATTCTATGTCTAAACATCATATGCTAACAGATGTTATCACCATCATTGGTACTCAAGATATTGTTTTTGGAAAGGTAGATAGATAGGACTTTACACAAATCCCAATCTTTATCAAACTAAAAAATAGCTTTTCTACAAAACTCAAAACGTCGATAAATCATCTATGGTAATTCGTCGACATAGCTTGCAGAAAGGTAGCAAGGTATGCATTATCGAAATTATTCATTACAGGAAATCAAGCAGTTCAAAAGCAGTTCAAAAATAAAGAAAAATCTATTTTGTGTCCACACAACATTGGTATGTACCAATGTTGGGCAAGTATCACTTAGGTATAAACATAGAACACCTTTGGGTATCAAATTTTTTGATACCCTAATTAATATACATGGATGTCAATTGGTTATTTTTGTGTGAGAACTAGCCATTAAAAATTATATCCCTTTCATACCTTTCCAAAAATGTTGGGATCCAGGTGGGGTAAAAAAAGGTTACCCATATTAGGTTTTCAAGTTAAATTTTATACCAAATCTAGGGGGTTTAAGTAGCTAGGATGTCTAAAGTGTAAGTTGAACTAGGACTATGGTTTTTAATTTCTAGAATCATCCGAAGTGTTAGGGTTTTTTCTTGGTGGTGTTGTAATGGTTATTTTTGTGAAGAATAAAATGATTTATAAACATCTTCATTCCCATTTCACAAGCACTTTAAATGTTCCACAAAAACATTACCTAATGTTTGGTATGAAGATAACTATCACAAACACAAAAGCTACAAAAATAGATGGCGAAAGGATAATTCTAAATTTAATCCAAAACAAGAACATTGTCGTGGACACCACTTTCACATGATGGATGGAGTTCATTCATATGAATGTTCATCCATAACTCTTAGTTAATTCTTAATTAATTTTTTTAATTAATTTTTAATTCACTCTTAATTAACTCATAGTTCATTTATAATTCAATTATAGTCCATTTTTAATTAATTCTTAATTGACTCATAGTTATCTCATAATTAGTTTTTATTTCACTCTTAGTCAAATTTTAAATAACTTATAATTCATTTGTAGTTTAAAAAACATTTCAAAAAGCTTCTCTAATCAGTGGGCACATTGGAAACCTTTATGGAAACTTCTTTGAGCTAGGTCCCAAATGGGTGTAAATAGAGGTAGGACCCCCATTACTTTCAATTTATTCAACACTAGTATGACGTACGATCTTGTTTTATAACTTTGTTTTATTTTTCTTTTGTTTACATTTGTTTACTACATTACAATAATGATTTGTTTGTATTTTGGTCTTACACATTTCACATTATTGGTTTTAGCCTTTGTGTTTTTGTCTTGGTCCTTTTATTTCATGCTTTGAATTTAAACTTATACCTATCCTTTTGTTGTTTATTTTAGTAGTTTTTGTGCGTGTGACAAACACAAAGGTTAATGCCAAAAACACAAAATGTGCAAGACCAAAGTTTAAACAAATTTTTATTGTGATGAAAGAAGAAAACTTAAACACGAAAATAACAAAACAAAACAATGACATTATATCATAGTTCAGATCGGTGTTGAACATATTAAAAGTAATGGGGGTTCTACCTTTATTTATATGGCTTTTGGGATCTAGTTCAAGGAAATTTCCATGGAGGTTTTCATGTGCCCATCAACTAAGGAAAAATATTAATAAGCTTTTTAACTATAAATGAATGACAAGTCAATTATGACTTCATTAATAATAAATTAAAAATTAATTAAGAATGGACTAGAATGAACTAAGAGTTAATTGAAAGTAAACTATGAATTAATTAAAAGTGAATTGTGAATTAATTAAAAATGAATTGGGAATTAACATGGAGTGAACTAGGAGTTAATTAGGAATGAACTAAAAGTTATTTATGAATCATAGATGAACACCCATATGAATGAACTCCATTCACTATGTCAAAGTGGTGTTTGCAACATTAACTTTTTTCTTGTTTTGGTTTTTTTGAAAAAAATTCCTTTTTATTATTTGGTTTTGTAGATATTCAATTCTTTCATTTTTTGGTTTTTTCATCGTTCTCACCAATGCCTTTTCTTTCCCCTTTCCTTCCTTTTTCCTATTTGTTTGCTTCAATGTTTTCACTTGTTTTACACTCTTACCTTCTTGTTTTTTTGCTTATGTCCATTTCAGTACTCTTACTTATTTCACCACTTTTTACTTCACTGCTCCTTGTTCAAGCTTTGCACCTATTTGCTCATGCTTGCTTGCCTACCTTACTCCCTATTCTAGCCTTTTCATTGCTTTCATTTACTTTGGTGTTCGAAACTTGTTTCATGAATCCCACTTACTTGTGTCATGGGAACTTCAAGCAATTGTTCAACACTTATTTGCCTACCTATGTTTTTTGCATGGACATTTGTTATTCCTGCCTAATTTGTCATTTTCCTATTTGTTTAGCTTATGCATGTGATTTTTTCCAAAAGGTGTTCTTGAACTTGAAAAACTCACACAACCTTTTTTTTTTAATGTGTGGAGTTAAGGACCATTGTACAACTACCGACCTAATAGCCTTGCCATGGTGAAGGTAAGTAGTTATCAAATTTTAAGGTAAGAAGGCAAATGGTTCATGGGTTACTTCTAAAAGGCATATTTTTTTCTTTATAGAAAAATTAAACTATTCCAAAAATGCCATAAACATATAAAAATGGGGGGCGGGGGGGATGGAAGGGAGCTACCTTTTAAACCTTAGACAATACCTTCCTATGGTCAAAATTTCCATTTTGACATCTATTGGCCTAGATAAAACTATTGCCTTCCTTTGAACTCCTATAAGTATGTTATTATCGTCTTATAGCAACTACTGTTATGTTCCAGAATCTTGACTAGAAAACATAAATGAAAGAAAGAATTAAAAAATGAAAAAAATATTAAACTAACATCGGAGTTACATTTTTCTACATCAAATTAGCTAAACCTAATATCAACATTAAAATGTAATGAAAATAAAAATAAAATAAAAAGATAGCCTATTCTAAACTCCATCATGACCTTCACACAAATTCACATTCTTTTTTGCATCAAAATGTTTGCTCTTCTTTCTTGAAAAACAACACAAAAATACTTCATTGAAAATCAACCAAAAGAATAACGAAATTAAGAACGAAGGAATGAACTGAAAGGATAAGAAGAAACCAAAACTGGATCCACACCACACAAGGGTTCCATTTATCCTCCTAGATCTCCCCATCTTATTTTAATGTACTCCATGAAACCAAATAAAGCCCACATTCACCCAAATCTTATCCTTATCTTCCCCAAATCTCCCCTAGGTGAATGGTTAACAAACCAACCACAAATCTACTTAATTACCCAAATAATTTATCCCCTTAGTAAATAGGAGATGGTAAATGAAAACCTATCACTAATAATTAGGAAATTACTAAGATGCCCACTAGGCTAGCTAGGCTAAGAGCACTAAAAAAAATTCTTACATTTTGATTCCATATATGACTAATTTTGTAAGCATATTGGACACTATATGACTAAAAGGCCTTTAATCATGATAGTCAAGTTGTTTAAAATAAAAAGTCATTAAATGTTTAACATGGCATTTTTCATCTTATAATCATAAAGGACAAGCATAAAAGACATGTCATATATATCGTTGAGATGTCATGTAATGAGTGATTAAAATATGATTAGCAAATAATGAACCGTTTAGTTAGTTGAATTTACATCTAAACTAAAATTATTTTTTGGATTATTATTTTTAAAATAAAATTTAATAGGTAGATAAATAAGTAATAGGTTTAGATAGGTCAAAAAAGGCATGCTTGTAGGTGGTAGTTTAACTTATTTAACTTGACCTACATAACTTATGTCACCTATTTACCTACCTAATTATCTTAATTTAGTTTACATACCTTAATCCTTTAGGAATGCACATAGGTTGCAAATATTAAAAATTGAACCCTTCACCTTCCTAATGATAAACCAAATCCTTACCAATGGATTACACCATCGAAAGGTGTCCAACTTTTGTCAAGTTTTTTTGTTTCACATGTTTATTTCATATCACTACAAGACTATGAAGTAGGTAAAGGCAAATTGTAAGTGGTAGGTGAGAAGTAAGTAGGTTGTAGGAAATAGGAAAAAAGGTAAGTGTGTGGGTGGGTGGGTAAGCAAATGAGTGGTTAGGTCCTAGGGAGGTCGCTAGTCCTTACATATTTTAGGAAACATTGAGGCAAAAGGATATTCTTTAATATGTTATGAAATAATGGCATATTTTAAACATATTTAAAATATATTTTCAAAATGAATTATTAATGCCTTATTCACATTTAAATAAATTGTAAATTTTTTTTCAATAATTTGCACTTCTTTTTTTTTACACGTAATTTGTAATAAGATGGAAATGATTTTTCAAGGGCTAAGTAAATATGTAGGTGGAGGGTAGGTTTGTTTAAGTTCATATCAAATGATTTGTAGTCAATTTTTAATCATTGTAAGGATAATTGGACATCCATATCATTTTGTCATTAGTCATGGATGCCATATAAATGAAATAAAAATGATGAAAATTGACAACCACCATCTTGTTACCATTTCATTGTGTATTAATCACATGCCCATTAATATATGACTATGGCTGTTTACACATAGGATTCATTGAAATAGTTTATGACTAAAATCATACATATAATCATTTAAAAAACACAACAACACATCCTAGGTTTTATGACTAGGCTTTGTGATTACGTTGTAGTCAATAAAAACATATGCAACTAATCACTCATGAATTGTTAAACCCATGTCATTTTATCCATTTAGTTGTAAAGGACATTTAGTCACAATGCCCAATCATTTTATGGATTATGATTTTTTATTTTAGTTTAATATTGAAATTCCATGTCTTCGATGACCTTGGTATGATGTGTAAAGTGCATGCCATCTCAACTTAGTTGTTTTATTCAACTAAATGTTACAAAAGATGCCTTGATGGATGGATGACATGTGTCAAAAATCTATAAACACATTATGATTCATCGCACATGACCAAAAATCAACCTAATTTAGTCCATGTAGCTAGTGTAACCAAAAGTTTACCTAGCCTAACTCGCCCAACCAAAAGTCAACCTAGCTTAATTGAGCTAGGCTAATTACTTATGTTAAACAACCTAAGCTAAATGGCTTAGATTAAAAAAAAATGTCAAACTCCTAACCTAAAAAACCTAAACTAAACTACCTAACCTAAGCCAAATGGTCTAGGTACCATAGGTTACAAAAATGAAGACTTGAACCCTTCACTTTCACTCTAGGGTTCAAGTCTTCATCCATTACACCACCACATTTTTTATATATTAATTATAATAACAAAAAAAAATTGAATTAATTACCTTGGCCACCTTAGGTTGACCTAAGTCCACCTACCTACTACCTACCAACCTAACCTAGACCTAAACCTCCTTAGCCTGACTTAAGATGAACTAATTTATCAACCTAACTATTTATTAATTTATCCCAGGTTAACTTAAACATTTTTAGGCTAAAAAAAAAACCTAGGATAATTATGTCGCATCTAGTCACGTCATAATTGCATTTAGTTGCACAAATTTGAAATGGTTACAAATTTGATAAAATATGTGTAATGAAACTACTTAGGTTGACTTGGCAAACAATCTAAAACTAGGAACCTAAGCAAGCCTACTTAGGTTAACCTATTAGTAGGGTAACCTATTCTAGGTATATTTAAACATATTAAATGTATTAAAATTATTATGTCTAGTTAAATAACTTACAAGGTACCCTATATTACAAAACAAGTTTTTAATAAATAGCCTACATACATAGGTTAATTTAATAGGTAACTTAACCTAAACTAGTGTGTTAAATAGTTAAAAGGTCAAGGAATTATGTGTCACCTTTTCCAAAATGACTATTAATATTGTAATCATAATTACAATTAACAATAAATTGTTTAGTACACATACACATGCATGTGAAGTTATGACTTCAAAAACTTCATGGCACCAAAAAAAAAAATAGCATGCCATGACAAATATTAGTGCCATAAATTCAAAACACATAAAAACTTATGGTGTGACAAAAAAATTTGTGACACCTTGTTGCCAATTGGCATGCCATTTCATCGTCACATGGAAGGCCAAGTTGTTATTAATCACAAAAGCCAACGACATTTTCAATTAACTAATAAATGTGATTAATTCATCAAATCAATGACATGAATCATGATGTGAAGTTAGTGTCACAAGTCATAAGGTGTTATGACTACTAGTCAACCTCATTGCCATGTGGCATGCCACATCAGCATCACACAACCATAAGTTGTTATTATTCACCAAAAGTTGCAAGAATGAATGGAATTGTGTTGTTACCTAATTTTGGATGATTAAAAATACATTAAAAATACATTTTTGAAATTTTGATATTTTTGTAAAAACCATCAAGTTGTGATATTGATTATAGTTGCAAAATGACAATGCCATGTGCCACCACAATGTCTTTTACAACTTGCAATCATTAACATGAACTTGTAGCTACAATTGTAGTAAATAATAATAATCATCATTTTATTAACCAATCGTAAAACCCAAGATGTGTTGTTATGAAATGTAATAATAGATTTCTTGATTATAAAGGACATAGTTCCTTCTAGTGGAGATTTACCCCATTAATAAGTTATCCTTTATTCCAATCCAAAATTACTTTCTAATTATTATGCCTTAAGATGATAACTACTACCCTATGATAATAAATTATTGTCAATTAACAACCATGCTTTCAAACTCCTCTTCTTTCTGCCTTCTTTTCATTGTCATTTAGAGGTTCATTTCCCAAGTTTTGGGAAGAATTTAAAGGTGTGTCAAAGAACTTTGGCCTTTGAGCTACTTTAGTTGGTAAGTTCTTGCCATCTTGTGTTAGTTTATTTGTATGTGTTTGTGATTGTTTATTTAGTTAGTTTGTCTTTTGGTTTGTAGTTATTAATTTCTTTACTAATATAAATGGTTGTTTATATTTGTGTGCAAGATTTATGAAATTTTGGACTATATGCATAAAACATATAACATACATTACATTTTGCACTTCTACATTTTTTTGCAACATGATGAAAGGAGGGAAAAATGATTGAAATTTTTAATTGTTTTCAAACATTACCTTTTCATTTTAATTGCTTTAGTTGTTTACATTTTGAAGTTTTAAGGATTTTTTGTAATTTTTTGTTAGGACAATTAGTTTTAAAAAAACAAATTCCTTGTAACTTTTTTTTTGACAATTGCAAATGGGTTAGTCTTTTGAAAATGAAAATAAGATCAATGGGAATGACATGTGAAGTTTTCATGAATGAAGTAATTATGGAAGAACAAGCAATGGAAAAAAGGTTTGAAGGCAATCACAATCTTTAAACTAAAATGAACATAAATCCAAAAAATGAAGAAGAGATAATTAGAATTAATTTAAAAAATTGCATGCTCAAAGAATATTGTGGAAACCTCATGGCATAATTTCTTTTAAGTAGGGCATTTTTTGTGTGAATGATAACAAATATGTAAATGTTTATCACCCACAATTATGTAACATTAAATCCTTGTTATAATAATTTAATCAATGCATCAAATCCAAAAACACAAATATGAAAATGATTCATTTCTTTTCATAAAATACATGGAATAATATCTTTGACGATGAAGTGAATAGTTCAATGAAAGGGAGCATATAAAATCAATTAGCTAAAAGAAACCAATTAAAAGAAATTGAATGTGTTTAGGGGTTTAATTTCCAAAAACGTTACTATGAAACATTTCTTGAAAAATGATGATGTGTAGTAGAAAGAGTTTTTTGAAGACCTTGGTATTTTGATTGTGGAAAAAAAAAATCTATGTATTTTATTGAAAGTGTTTGGTATAAACATTTGGTCTAAGAATTAATTTTCCTCTCAAAAGTAATTTTTGTGCAAGAAATATTAATGTGTTTGATTGGAAAAACTAATCAATTATACCAACCTTGGCAAAATGTAAATCAACAATTATAAGATTTGATTTGTGGATGTCAAAAGGATCCCAGGATATGTTTATTTTGGTCATTATTTTTTTGGAAGTTGATTGGTAACCAACCCATATTGCCATTGGATTTTTTGAAGCTACATAAATAGAAAACATGTTTTGATTCAAAGTTTGACATATATAGTGGAAAAGTATGGTTTGACCTCAATACAATGAAAAGTGCACTAAAACTAGTTGTGAGTTGTGAAGCATTGGGTTTGGAATTTCTTTCCTTAGGAACATGTTTTGGCCATGTTTTCTTAAAAGCATGTCAATATGTTATGACAAATGAAAAAGTTTGTAGAGTTTTGAAACATTTTTTTTATTAAGTCTACACAAGGAGATTTACAAAATTACATAACCTAGCCCATATGGGAAGGGAAGGTAAGAGTGGAATAGACCCTGTGTTGATTTTGAAATTCACCCAAGGAAACATCCTTATTCTTGTTTTACAAATTTATTAACAAAGTAACCATGTTTCAATAAACATTATAATTTTGAAAAACTATTGTTACATGTTATAACGAAAAACTATTTTAAAGGTGATTGGTTGAGTGCTACCTCTTTTAACATGTCACATCTATCATATTATTAAGTTTGTGCAATTTTGGATTTTTTTTTTTTAAAATATGGAAAAAAACCATAACATGTTTTCCTTAATGTTAAACCTTAGGTTAAAAAAATTTCGTTTTATTTATTTATTTTCGTCATTGAACCCTATGATAAAAAGTTTTTGTAACCTATGTTGACTATGTTGATGAAATGTCATCACCATTTGAATCCTTTGGTAAAATTTAAAAGTAGTTTTGTTGACCAAAGACTTGATGAGGATTGTACTTTGAATATCTTTGAACAAACTGCAAGTACAAATGAACCAACAAGAGAGTTAGTCGACAAGGAGTTTTTAATTTTCAAAATATATCAAATGGATGTGAAAGACATGAAGTGTCCTTTTCAATGGTAGGAAAAACATGAATCAATGTTTCTTACAATTGGTTTCCTTGTTTGCCAAATTTGAAGCATTGTTGAATCATAGATTGAGACAAAAAGAATTTTTTTCCTTAACCAAAATACTTAATAATATTTTAAAATGTCATTTATAATCCAACAATTAAAAAAATTTGATATTTGTGAAAACAATTAGCCTAATGATTCAAGCGTAAGTTGTGAATCTCTTTTTAATTTAGTAGAGTTTATTGAAACATATTGAGATTTAAATTTTTTTAAAGATGCATTTGAGAGGGATGAAATTTTTGAAGTATGAAATTTTTAAAAAATTGTTGAAATATTTATTTGATTCATAAAAAAATGTTTTGACAATGCTTTTGTGAATTTTCTTAAAACTAATAATTGCTTTGTGAAAACTGCCTTAAATAACCCAATGTTGTCAAATTTATGAGAATTGGCATTTTGAGGATTTGCTTACTTAAATAAATTAGAACGTTGATACCTTGCCCCATTTCCAAAGGTTAAAAAATGATCTTTTAAAGAGAATTGGGCAAGTTCTTCAACTCCTTTGTAAAAAATGGGTTTGATGGTTTTTTTTAAAAAAATTAAAACTTTGCAACATTGGTTTGGACCAATGTTGGATGGATATCATTTTTTTGGGATATCCATTTTTTAATTTCTCAATTAAAGATATTACATTTTTGTTATTTTTAAAATTTGAAATATCCTGATTGGATATCAGATTTTCACATTTTTCAATCTGATTCAAATATCAATGTTCCCATATATTCACTGTTTATTTATTAGTTGAATATCAATAGATCCAAATATCCAAAATTCACCTACCAATTATGTTGGGCTTTTTCTGAGTGTAAATCTCCAAAAGGCAACATAATTTTTAAATAAGGGAATATTGTGTGTGTGTATATATATATATATAATTTATTTTCAAAAAATGATAAATTAATTTTTAAAGAAAGGATAGCCACAACAATAACTACTACTAACTACAACTTTGAAGAGACTTTTGAAAATGTGTTCTCCGAATAGTCTAAAATTTTCTAAGAATTCTCACCACCCTATTTGCATCAGAAAAATGAAATATATATATATATATAACTAGGTGTGAGCTTACAAATTAACTAATGAATAACCTAACCTACTTACTAACTACTAACCCTGATATCTGGCCTTGGATCTAATATTAAAACTGGATATCAGCATTTCTGATATCCGACATAGTTTTCAAATATTAAGTTGTCGAATAGCATGATGAATGATATCCAGAACCCTGGGTATCAGCCTGAATATCACCTCAAATGATATTCACTGGATGTCAATTTTTGATATCCGAGCTGGTATCTGGATTTTCTGAATACCCGCCCAACACTGGTTTGAACCACAATTTGAAAAATTGGTGTCTGAGGGAAACTTGGGTGCATGCTGCCCCCATTGAGCAAATTGAAGGGAGAGCTCGTATTGGATTGTAGTAGAGCAAGTGCACATGAAAGTAAACTTGAAAGGGTCGGCACCAAAACGTGTAGGGTACCAGCCAATGAGGACTGGGCCATTCCTCAAATAAGTGCCTGCTCGAGGTAGAGCCAAGGAGAATAAGGCACCGGCAAACAATCAAAATTTTCCTCCTTTTTGTTTTTGGAAACACCCCTTGGGCCCCTTTTTTTTTTCTCCTTTTCCCCATGACACTTGACAACCTGCCCTCCAAATACGCGAGAAAGTTTTTGCCGGGGCCTTAGGAAAGGGAGATGCATTAATCGAGAGATTCGTAAATAAGAGCCTCTTCCGAGTAAAATCTAAGGGGACCTCATTTCCTGCACCAAAACCAAAGAAAGGCAAGCACTCAGCAGGGCGCTTAAGTCAATTGAATGACCCGAGGCATCATTGATTGAAGAACTGGGCAACAAAGGGATTTGAAATTTGAACCTACTAGCTTTTCAGTTTTGACAAAGGTTTGAAAAGACTAGTCAGGATTCACAGTAAAATGTAAAGCACTCTAGAGAAGGCTTTCGGACACTCGAGGTCCCAACTTTCATGTGTAATAAATAGTCCAAGGTGATGGGACCTCAAACCCCAAGAAAGCCTTTCCCAGAATGCTTTTTCTCACTCAAGAGCTTTTGGATGTTTGTGGTCGCAATAGTTTGGTACTTAGTCTTGGTTGGTGGGTGGGACCTGAACCTTAAGAAAAGCCCTCCCCACAATGCTTCCTCTTACACGTGAGTCATGGCAGCACCTTATTTTGCCAAATGGAGCTGAAGATTTTGAACAGTTTTAAGGTTTAATAGTTTATACCTACTCCTGACACAAGGCTAGGGTAGGGCTATTTAGTCCCAAATTTGCTAAAGCACCGACCACTAGACGTGGCACTTGCTCAGTACATGCACAAATATGACATATACCGTATATGGTACTGGAATTTGTCAAAATATTTTATTATAATTTCAAAAATAGGGTCAAGACTCGATAAGTAGGGTGTTCTTTGCAAGGCGTACTAGCCCGGGCCAAAAATGGTGATGAACTCTTTTGGGGGTTAGAAATTTCATGCAGCCAATGGGAAGGCCCAAGCATGCCATCAAGGTGCCTTGCTTTTTCCTGGTAAGTTTTGGGGGGGGGGCTGGGGGGTGGAAGGTTTTTTCTTTTTTTTTCTTTTTTCCCTGGTTTTCATTTTTTTCCATTTTCTTTTTAAGTTCCCATT
>Ga0116227_10011941_pt1 | contig 14392 bp, 14 predicted proteins | sample S1TSphgellanicum_FD_89693 | JGI IMG/M metagenome (GOLD analysis project Ga0116227, IMG submission 89693) | Host-associated microbial communities from peat moss isolated from Minnesota, USA - S1T2_Fb - Sphagnum magellanicum MG | ecosystem: Host-associated > Plants > Peat moss > Unclassified... | reverse complement strand
TGTAACTTGGGTGCAGTTGAGGATGAGGACCACTTCTTGTTGGTTTGCCCTGCTTATCAAAGTGTTCGAGAGAGGTTTAGAGGTTCATTGCCACTAACTGCCATCACACCTTTGGCTGAATTATTGAGTTGTCAACAGCAAGGCATCCTTGCTAGATTCTTAGTGCAATGTCAGACAATTAGATCTGAATTGCTTCATCAAACTTAACGTCAATTGGGCTCTGGCCCGGGCGCTGTTTGGCCCACTTAATGACACTAAATTGTAAGTAAGTAAGTAAGTAAGTACTGGTATTAGGTCCAAGGTTTATTGTTCCTTGGTATAAGATAGGCATAACTTGGTAGTGATACTAATATAAAGCAAGTATATACCAGAGTAGCGTGGGCATTGGAGATTGCACCGAGCCCTTGCTGGGTATCAAGTCGAGTATCAAAGTTGATAATCATGATCGTTATAAAAAAATCAAATACCTGGTTATTATATAATTTTGTTTGAAAAAAAATCAAATATCAGCCTAAAACCACTCAAGTCTTTGTTGATTCTTTCATGAAACCCAACGGTTCTTTGAAGTTTTTGAAGTACCAGAACTGACGGGTATTAAAAACCAAACCCCTAGTTATACACCTAGGTTACACCCTATTCCTAGTACGAGATTGGTTTGAAATCATTGTTGGGCGGTTACCTGGTTTGGCTGGTTAGAACTGTCGATTCTTTGCAACCAGAAGGGGGTTTAAAACTGAATCCAGTTTTGGAACTGGAACCCAGACCTGATTCTAGAACTGGAACCAGAATTTTTGAAAAATATTTTGTCAGGGGGAAAAAATGGTCTGCTGGTTAACCACGGGTTAACCAGCAGGTATTGTTTTCAGACAAGGTTACCAAAACTGGGTCTCATTTCCAGATCCGGAACTAGAACCTGAAAAAAATTTCTTCAAAAAGTGGACCCAATGTTCCCTTTTTTTGGGTGAAACCAGAACTGGATCCATTGTTTTTAAAGAACCGTACCCCCGATGAAAAACAATTATTTAATGAACAGAAATAATTGTGTTTTATCCACACTTCTGTGTCAAAGTTATGGACTCCAGGCCAGAAACCAACCTGCCAGACCAGGAGAACCCAGAGAACCAAAACCCTACAATCGAGCAAAGCAAATTTAAAAAGTCCTAATAATTGAAAGGGGAGTGGCAGAACAAAACCCCAATAATTATTGTTGACAAAAAAAGATTTTGAAACTTCAGAAGCTGCAATGTGGGGTCACATTTATTATAACAAAAAAAAAGAGGTGCAAACTGGGTTGGTTAGTGGGGCCCAAAAAACAGGTCCAAATGGAGTTTGAAACAGCAATGTGGATGGACAACCCCAATTTTTTTTTGAAGAAGGTGCAGATGGGTTAGTTGGGTCCACAAGTTACAACGAGTGCCAAATGGGGTTTCTGTACAGATGATGGGCCGATTCATTTCTCTTGTTCTATTTGTTTAAATTAATGGGACCAAAGTTACTTACATCTGAGTAAAACAGACAGATATGGAGATTACAGACATCAAAGAGCAATGGAGTCGTGGAGTGAATAGAGTCCAATGTCCAAGTGGTGAAGACGTAGGAGTTTGGTGGACCCCTTGTTTTTTTAAGGAATTTTTTTAATGCAACCTAAGCGGTGATTATCTTATCCATAGGAGGAAGATGTTAAAAAACAGTGGTGATCATCCTTAGGGTTTCGTGTGATATTTCATAAGCCTACTTCAAAGCTTTCACCATTGATTCTATGTGTTTGGCTATACACACTGAAACTCAAATTAAAACATTTGGCTATTTTCACTATATTATTCCCCCCTCAATTTTGGCAATCAAAACCCTCCAAAATCTGTTTTTTTTTTTTGAGTTTCTGCTTTTTAAAATTTTCTTTTTGGCAAAGTTTTGCCAGTAAGAAACAGTTTGCTCCAGACACCACCATGTGGTCAAAAAGCCTGAGCATACCCAAAAGGAAGAACAATAACAAGAAATGTCTGGTACTAAACCCCATTATCTTTCTTCTGCCCTCTTCATAGGATATGGAATTCTTGCATGCGAGCACACATGATCGCATTGCAGCAGCTCCATTCTTTGTCTCTAAAATAAATTAAGTAAGCAGTAAGGTACTCTCTGTGCCAGGCCATCTGACAATTTCTTCTGTTTTCAGTCCATTTTTCTCTACCATTTTCAGCCTAAACTCCAAGTGAAAGTGCCAAAGGACAGTGCTGTGATGAAGAGAATGATGGAAAGGCTTTTTTGGGAACATTGAGAATGCACCACCTTTTCCAGCAGAGACCTGTCATTAGAGCATCAAGGAGAACAAAGATATGAAGGGAATGATGGAAACATCTCTTGGGAACATGCTGAGATGAAGACAATGATGGATGGAAAGGTTTTTTTGGGAACATTGAGAATGCACTACCTTTTCCAGTAGAGACCTGTCGTTAGAGCATCAAGGAGAATGAAGATATGAAGGGAATGATGGAAACATCTCTTGGGAACATGCTGAGATGAAGAGAATGATGGAAAGTTTTTTTGAGAACATTGAGAACACACCACCTTTTCTAGCTGAGACCTGCTGTGGGAGCGCCAAGGAGAACGAATAGATCAAGGGAATGATGGAAAAATCTCTTATGAATATGGAGAACTCAAGAAAGAGCGACCAGAGCACTTGAAAAGGGAGTTGAGTCGGTGGGTGTTTCAACATGCACAAGCTCACACACCTCTCTTCTCTTTGTTCAAATGTGAGAATTGAGGTATGAAAACTGCCTTTGTACGACCACCTTGTGGTGTTACTAGATAACTTTGGAATATTGTTTTTTTTGCTATGAATTATTAGTCAGTGGTAACATGATAAAAGTCCAGCTGTGACCGGCAAATTCCCCAGCAGTTTTAGTTTTGCACTACAAAATTAAAGGTCTGTGATGGATATGCCTTCTAATAGCAAGTTAGCCTTGCAAATTCTGCTAAATAGAGAAATGACTGGAAATGACCCTAAACCCTAAACCTGGGGAAAAACATGCAGTACACTTGCACTTGGGATCATCACATCACACAAGTGTTGGGAGAGGAAAAAACATCAAGTTGCTAAATGGAGATAAACCTTGACTAAAATTGTCATGAATAAATCGAGTGTCAAATTTCATTGTCTAGAGTATGACTAGGTCATATGGCCGTCAGGACATAAGAAATGCACTAGTTCCAAACTCTGGAGAGCCGTGCTAGCCCCAGTTGTGCAATTAGAGAGGTGAACTCCAGTACCCACAACTGAAAGAATATGTACCCATAGGGTGCTTACTTGGTCTACATGCATATCATATATTTGTTTTGTACTTATTTTGATCACCCAGATATATATACCTTACCTGATTGGAGTATGTCTCCCTTTGCCTATCCCTATAGATACTAAAGATTGGGTGGTGAAAATTGTTTTTAACCTAGGTCTAAAAAAAATCCCCGCCACCCGATCTTTACCATATGGAACATGCCATTTCACATATGGAATTTGTACCAATGGCATATGAAATACTAAAGTTCCATGTTTCCTTATGGCATTTCGCTATTCATCCAGCAAAGCAAGAGGCATGGAGCGTTACTTTCTATCTTTATCTAATGAACTCACTAGAGAATGGATGTTGTCTGTTTTGACAACTTTCAACATTGAATTGTGCTTATTACATAATGAAAACTGAGATTGAAACTCAAGATATCACCAAAACAAACAACATATATGTATTCTATTTTTCATTTTTCTTCCTATCATAACTATAGAAAACAAATCAAATGTGATGTACCACTTCAATGAACGTAAATTGTCATCATGAATACCAAATGACTATTGATATTGATTTGGAATCAAAATTTAAAAATCACCACTATTACTACTAGTGGTGTTACACTAGTAGTCAAAGGTACTTATATTAGACTAGTCTTCATTTGAAAAATTCTCAACCTACCAAGTTCAGATTGGTAGGAGCAGTGTATTTTTATAAAAGGATTTTTGTTTGTAACCAAAGTGGCGATTGCTAGGAAGACATAGAAAAAGTGGCAATCATCCCTAGAAAGACTTAGCCATATCTAGCTATAAACCAAATATGAAGTACAAAACTTTAATCATCCCTCTATATCTTTGGCTACACACTCAAAACCAAAAAACAAAAATTTCACAATTTATAGGTGTAAGAAATGATTTGACTGACATTTTGCTCCAGGAATACATATGTATATATATGTAGAGCCCAGCTTTATGCAAGCTATATTACCTATGGTGTAATGAAGAGGTTTGTCATCAAACATTTCTTTTGAAATTTCACTACAAATGCGGGTACCCAAACAAATGATTTCTAAAGTCTAGACCTTTGACATGATGAATCATTGCTGCCAGTAAGTTGGACAAGTATATGTATGTATGTATAAGTATGGACAAGTATATATATATATATGTTAAATTGCAACTGTGTTACAAGAAAAGCTGTATTTGAAAAGAACTACAATGAATCTTGACAAAATGTGAGAAGCCAATTTGGTTTCACCCTATCTTGGAGTTAGGGAGAAGTCAGAATAAGCTTGTGAATTGTATATTTGTTGTTTGTTTGTTTGTGAGTTGTTTACAATACCTCTCAAAGATCGGCGACCACCAGTGCTTGATGCACTAGATTGGGAAGCATGGGGATGGAACAAATTTGACCTTGTTGAATTCGTAGGAGGGATAGAGATAGAATTTTCTCCTTCCATTGCTATTGCATCCCTAAGGTCGTGCACCACTTCTCTCATAGAAGGTCGTTTTGCACCATGAGGGTGAATACTCCTCATTGCTGTTTGTGCTACCTTCCATACGCTCTCTTCATTGAATTTGTTGTCCAAAGCTTTGTCAATTACTCTATGAATATTGTCTCCAGCTTCCAAATGTGGTTTTGCCTGCATGATTGTCAAGAACCAAATAGCAAGATCTTTTAGCCTCACATTACATTAAGATGGGTGAGAGAAAACATAGTTCTAGTACATGAGATTTTCTTGCCTCATTCAATGTTAAATTGTTCAAGCATTTAATTGAGCATTAAATAATATTGAACAACAACCATTCACTTCAAGTGCTTCTCATATTATGTGCATCAAGGTTTTAATAGCTTCAACTACACATGGCAATTTTATTCACAATACATTCTCAACTCTTTAAAGCATCTATGGAGACACAAGAACCAAAAGAACGTGCTGAAATTTCCAAAAGTGCAACCCTTCAGAAAAAATGCTTGTGATTCTTATCTTGGAAAATAAAAAACCGACTTACCCATTCTCCAATGTTCCACTGGTTTCTATCTTGTAATGCAGTGTTAATGGGTTCACGTCCGCATATGATCTCCAAAAGCACAATCCCAAAGCTAAAAACATCGCTCTTTTCAGTGAGCTGCTGGTTCATGTAATACCTGAACAAAGAGGTATCCACGCTCTTAGGAACACATAGTAGCCTTCTAGGCCAAAAGAACAACTTTACAGTGAATGCTGATAAACAATGATGTCGATTGAACTGTTTTCTACCACAGCAAGTATAACTTCCCATCTTACACCACAAAAAATATTTGAGATGTATGTTGCCAATGGAGTGGCATTATCTCCTGATAACAATGTTTAATATGATTGTGCCATGAACCTAAAATCTACATGAAATTGTTGACAAAGAAACAGATCATTAATAGTGTGAAGATGACAATTTTTTATGCGTATTGCATAATAAAAATATATAAACTTGCAAAATTGCTGAGATTGTGAGTTTCTGTAATAGTAATTGAATTGCTAATTCTCATTGCTTAATTTTATTTTCACTAGGCTTTCAAGGTGAGTCTTTAGAACTAAGAACTATCGTGCAAAATTCAACATAGATGATTAATTCATGATCTCAAAGAGAATACTTACTCTGGATCAAGATATCCGGCAGTGCCCTTGACCATGGTGGAGACATGGCTGGCGCCGTCAACAGTTGTAAGCTTTGATAGTCCAAAATCTGCCATTTTACCCACCATCTTCGATGAAAGAAGAATGTTGCTTGATTTCACATCTCGATGGATGATTGAGGGCATGCACCCTTCATGTAAATACTCCAATCCTGTCAAAACAAACTAGTGGAAACTTCAATGAACAAAAGTTTCATTACAGGACTACATGATTACATGCTGCAATTATGTTGAAATTTGTCAACAAATTTTTTGAGGATGCCTTCATATATGATATGAACTAATAACACACATCAAACTGATTGAAATTTACACCATACTTCACCAAGTGCATGTGTCGAATGTTCTCAACCATACATAGTAACCTTATGGGTGGGCATTCCATTTCATGAATTGCCCACACATAGTGCAAGCCCATACGATGGGAAATTGCATTGTGTAATTACGCACCATACTTTCCCACAAAATGAAATTACAAAATGCATTTTGCATTAACAATATCATGAATTGAAGCCATTTTGTTGGAGAAGAGTTCAGGGAACTTTAAGTCCAAAAAATAGCTTCAATTCATGATATGGGTAAATTTATTTCTATGGGTATAATCACCTTGTGCAGCATCAAGAGCAATGCTTAGTCGTGTTTTCCAGCTCATTGGTTCATGAATTGCCTTTTCAGTCCCTACAACACCATTCAGCAACATCAATGAATTTATTCACATGAAAAATTAAATAAATCATATAAAAAAAGTCTCAATTTTGTTAACTACAATTCAAATAAATATAGTGTTCAAATTTATGTGCATATTTCAATATGATTGTAGGAAATACATACAGACAAGTTCTAAAGTCAAATGATCTACAAGGAACTTTAGTTTAAATTAGCAAGAATACTCAAGAAATACATAGGACCTCAAGCCCCAAAACTTTCCCTTGGAATATTTGCTTCCACTTGCATTAAATGAAGCAAAACTAAATCAACCTACATTAATAAGTATAAACAAGTTAGATGCTTGAGTTAGACATAGGGAACAGGGTAAAAGAATCATATACCATAGAGATGTTCCCGCAAAGTTCCAAATGCCATGAACTCATAAACCAAGATTTTTTCTTCTCCCTCTTGACAAAATCCCACAAGAGACACCAAGTTCTTGTGTCTTATTCTCGATAAAAGATGCACCTACAAACATCAACAAGAAAAGTGATGAAAAGATTGAATGAAAAAGAGCCGTGCTTATAGATTCTTGAAGAAAAGCAATTTGACCAAAAAAACATACAACGTAAGTTTGTTTTGGCCATTAGCAAAAGGCTAACAACTTACGGTATATATGCCATGTTGCATACCTCATTGAAGAACTCCCCAGCACCTTGTTGAGAACCAGATACTAATTTTTTGACCGCCACTTCTTTGCCACTTGGTAACTGGCCATAATACACAGCCCCAAAACCACCTCTTCCAAGGAGTTGCTTAAAATTGTCAGTTGCAATTTCCAATTCTACAAGAGAGAAACTGGAACCGGGTGGAAGTGCAGTTCCTTCTGAAAACCACACAAAAAAATTAGCCTTCATTGTAGCACTCTAGCAAGTCTCCTTCGAGTTCCACAACAAAATTTATGAGTGCACCAGATGAAAATAAATTATGAAAATAAAACTCATTAAACAGATGAAAGGAAAAAAGGCCTGTAAATTCACCAGCTGCTATGCCACCCGCGATTTCAACCAACTTCTCCTTGTCTTCATCATTTTGTCGTCTTTTGTAGCTAAGGAAAACCGCAAGAACAATGATGGCGGCCACAACCAACAAGCCCCCAACTGTAGCTCCAACTATGACCGCTAAATTATTGGAATTATGGTTTGAAGAAGGTGATGGTGAAATACTGCAGATAGTCCCATTACATAACAAATTTCCTGCATATCTGTAAAACACAACACACCATAGAGCACACAAGTTAATGGGATATTTCTCAGGCAATTTCTACACATCATCAACCTTACCTTTTAGAAACCAATCTGAAATTTTGATCACTGAAGAATACTATTAATGTAGTTATCAATTTTTGTTAGACTATTTTTTGCTACAATATTCAAGTTATATTCTAGAATGATACTACTTGAAAAAGCTAGTAAATGAATCGGGTTTAGGGTTTAATCAAAACTCCTTTTCTTTTGTGGCACCAAAATATATTAACCCAAGGAAAAGAGTTGGAAGAATTGACTTACTGGAAGTGCAACTTGGAGTTGTTTTGAATTGTTGCAGGTATTTCTCCCGTTAGATTGTTGTTCGTCACATTTCTGTCATGAGCAAATGTCATTCAACATGTGAACATGGAGTTTTCCAAATTATTCCGTTTAAAAACTCTATATCTAGAAGCCTTCCACTCGAATAGGGAATTTGCAGGCTTTCCCTAGAGTGACAAAATGTTTAGAACTTTGAAAATTATACATTTGTCTTAATCCGCATTCAAATGCAAAAATTATTTAGTATACACATTTTACTGTTGTGGATAGTTTTATAATTATAATAGATTGAATTTGGTGTCCCAAAATTAATGGGCTGATTATTTTCTCATGTACTATAATATATGAAAGTATGCTTTCATCTTGAGGTCAAGATGAAAAGAAGGTATACAATTACTTGACTCATCTACGTGTATTTAGGACAAATTTTATTACGTCTTTGAGTGCATATCTCCTTAAGTCAAATATTGACAATCCAGAATAATGGGGACTTTTGTCACATATTTTAAGTTGTAATTTTTGACACATTTAAAAAATGAAAATTTGACAATGTCCTTAGTAAGGTGTTTAGCAAACCATACAACTCAGTCAGAACAGGTAAAGATCCAATCCATGCAGGAAGGTTTCCATCAAGTGCATTGTTTTCTAAGTGCCTGCAATGCCACACATGAAAATATTAGCAAACTAGACTTATTCTAGTACTGAACACAAATTTTAAAAACAACCAAAAACCAGAAAACTAAATACCAAAACTTCTTATCACAAAGATAGACTAAACAAGGAGTAATAAATGTTTTGAACTAATTAATTGACCTCCTTCACAAAACACTTGATTCAAATTTTCGAAAAGAAATTCGTTCCAAATGATCGTGGAAAACAATTAGTCATTAACCTATTCCAAGATGAAATAAGTGATAGATCTATCATTGAATTTGGTAATTTTGCACTAAAAGAAACTTCCTCATCAGGCTCAAATTGGATTCTGTGAAATTGATGGATAATGCAAAATTTAGATGCAACTTTCCAATTTTCATTCAATACATTAAATTTCTAAAATGGCCTTTCATAACAATGCTAAACCCACCATGCACTTTGCCCACCAACACGTATTAAATGGATGTTGTGATTGAGATAAACTACCACAACAATGAATAAAGTGGAAAATCGACTCACAATGATTGAAGTTGTGTTAAAGTACTTAGATCCGGGATGGTCCCAGTGAAGTTGTTTGAATCCAACCATCTACACAGACAAGAAATTTACGTGTGGTTAGGGCTTAAGGTTTTATGCATGGAACAAGTCATAAAGAGCTCCAATTTGCACTGTTTGAAAATTAGGTTTAAAAACTTATTGCAAACTATTTGGATATTGTGTGCACCAAACACTAGATGGATTCTGAAATTAGTATTTAAATTTAGAACTAATTAAATAAATGTTTAGTACATTTCAAATGATACATTAAGAACTTTCTAACATAATCCTAACTGGCATTGCATATGTTCACTAAAGCTTGTAATATTTTGAAATCAGTTTCATAAAAAACTTAAACATGTGATGAAAATATATGTGACAAAAATATAAGATGAACACAAAGGGTGTTACAATAGCAATTTCACGGTAATCATTTTCAAAATTATTCTGAGGTTCCTTTCCTAGTGCTAACTGAAATTCCATCATGTATATGAATTTCCTATTGAACTTTGCATGGAATTTCCACTTTCGTTAGTTAACCAAAATTATGCTTTATGACTATGTTTTTGCTTAGTTTACATTATGTTGTCAAATAGAGCAAATTTAGCACATTGTAGAAAAAAAATCACCTGAATGTTTTTTAATGTAACATATTTTTTCCATTTTGGAAAGTAACCTAGTTTTAAAGCATGTCAATCCAAGAAGGAAGAAAGCATGTGCAATTGAGGAAACTTACAATTCACTGAGATAGGTAAGCTGACTTAGAGCTGTTGGTATGACATTGCTCAAGTTAAAATTGGAAAGCTTTCTGTGAAATTCGCACACAGGAAGAAAATATTAATATATCACTATGCACAATATTCTCTCTAATCACAATTACATTATTGCCTACTGTAAAATGCTATCCATACACAAACAAATTCAACCAAATGACCATTTTCTAACACCAAATAAGATCTCAAAGTGAAATTTTGGAAGTCAATGTAATCTCCAAAATTTGCAAGAAAGAATGATGATAAATCAAGTTTGTTGGCAATTTATTTCAAACAAAATTCTTCCTTGTTAAGAGAAAGAAAAAGAAGAGTTATATCCAAACAAAAGTGTTATTTTAAGAACAATTACACATAAACTTTGGCATAAACAGCTTTCATTGCCATTTTTGTCTTTCCAAGTGTAGAATTGACAATTGACAAGAAAGTAAAATATTCCGCACTCAGTACAACAATGTATGGTTTTTCCTTCAGCAGTATAGGCCTTGGAGGAATTATGTCACATCTTATGCTAATGTTAAATTACAATAAATATAAAATATTTGATGAAAAATATAGTTTACCTCACATGTGTCATAAGCCAATTGCTAAAGTAGAGAAAAACCATAATATAATTCTGTATCGTGACTATAAATTACCTGTAAATAGTAGGTGGAAAGGGCAAAGAACATGTCTTAAGTGGGGGGAAGGGGAGGTTACAAGAGGGTTGGATTGTTTTGGGGCATGGTAAATTAGTGTAAGGCGGTAATACTCTTAAACAACATAAAACCTTCTTGACCTCCTACAAATCCACTTAGGGTAGTGAGAAGGATCTTACACCTATAATGAGCCCACAATTTAAGAGCTGGACGGATCTTATGCCTACATAATAGGTGTAAGGTCCTTTGTGGTCCCTTAGGGGTAAGGAGCCTCCCACTCTTGTTGCTTCATCATCTACGCATGTTTAGGCTTATGGTATGGTTTGCCTTGTGCAAGATATGGTGGCTAAAAGCGTGCCCAACAGCAGCCCTCTATCAGTAAATTTTAGCACATCTAGTCTGCATGGTTTAGTTTCTCCCCTATACCTACCCATGAACCTGAAAAGATGGACTGTACAAAGTGAGAGACTATTTAACTCTCACCACGTGGGCCAATCATTGTAATTAGCCAATGAGAAACGGTCATTTCCTTATTGTAGGCCTGGAACACCCACTTGCACCTTAGGGCTTTTGCCTTACAATGTAAATAACTTTCCTAGTCTTCTTCGTGGTGAGAATTATTTCAAGAACAAATGGGAAAATGCAGATGGAGGATGGATGGATGGATGGATGGAAATTCATGAACTTACATTGACACGACTCGTGGAGGAGAAATCACTTGGGTACAATTGATCCAGTCATACGGTATATATACGCAGGGATCTCCAGAGTAAGTACTCAGGTTGAGCTGCGTCTTTATACTCTCAATGGCGGAAGCTGCATAGGTACACACACGCACACACACATTCAATCCCTGGTACCCACAATTCCACACACCGAATTCACTATCGATTCAGCACAATTTCGATCAATTTGTGGATCCACAGCCAAAAGAATCCATGCCCAAAAACACCCATATCATCAAAATCATCATAAGAAACTCGCAGATCCAATGCAAGACTCACGAGAAATTCTCAGACCCAAAGGAAGTTCAAGTCTCACGAGTACTCAGCAGATTCAAAGGAACAAGTTAAGATCACAAGGGATTTTCACCAGCATGATTCATATAGTATGAGTAAGTAGTGGGACTACAACGACTCACCGTCTGGTGCAAAGGTGAGGGCTTGCACTTGGTTCTTTTGATAGATTTCTGAGGCGCCCAAGAAGGGACCAAGAGTGGAGTTGGGATGCGGAACGAAGGTGAGAGTACTTGAGGAGTTGAGTAGAAGTTCGGTACCAGCGACCTCAAACGCGGCGTACAAGACCACTTCGTTGGGGATGATCTTGTCTTTCACAGAAGCATCCGCATACGTGATCACGCCATTCAGTACCAAATCGAAGATTCGGGACTCGTTCTGAGCTCTTGGATCGATCTCCGCAAAGTACGCAGCGAGATAGAATACACTGTTGTTGGGTGTCAAGTCCGTTAACGACAAGCTTCCGGTGGTTCCCGGCGGCCACACTTCCGCCGTCTGCAGTACTAGCCCTGGAGCTCGGTCTGTTGGTCCTCCTCCGGCTGTAGTGCTGATGGTAATCGACGTGTTGATCGCCGTTGCCGTAGGATTTGTTGCCCCTAACCATAGCCGATCATATGGGTCATCCGGATACCTGGAAGAAAGAAGAAGAAGAAGAAGAAGATCACACAACGCAGCTCAAGCTTGTTAGAAACTTTCGCTGGATCTAAATTTTGCTAAATGGGTTGCTCATGGTGCGACTGCAGGTTGCGGTAGGTAGCGATGGTTCTGGAAAGAACCCACGACCTGGTTCGGGCGCCATAGATTCATGACACCCGGCCGCTTGATGCTGCAAGACCTCAGAGCTCAGCAATATAGCAGCTATGGAACAAGTTCTGAGAAAGATTTGAGAAGACGTTGGAATTTGAACAGGATTTCGATTGCGCCTGCATCTACGTACCTTACAACCGGAGTGCTTGAACCCCAGTTAGCTCTGTTGACAAGGTCTAAATAGTATCCAAAGTAGACGCCGGCCGCGTACATCCCGTCATACAGTTGCCTCAACTCCAAGGAAGAGATGAAAGGGACATCGGTGGAAGTAGAGCGAGCAACACAAACATAAAAGTTGTCGCTGGTGGAAGCGAGTACCGTCTCCAAGACGGACGCGTCTTGCAGTGATGCACTATTGGCGGTCGAGAACTCCAGCATCGATACCAGATTGGCATCGATCGAGTAATAGAATGTCGTGGAAGAAGACGTATTGTAGCCAGCTGCAGTCAGGAAGCTCTTGGTGAACAAAAACGTGGCTCTGATCAAGTAGGTCTGGTTGAATGTCACTGGCAGCACGTAGCAGTTCTTGGCTTGATTCTCCGGGAAGTATCTTAACGTCTTCAGAGTACTGGATTCGTTGCTTGCAACATCCTGCACGTTGTAATTCTGCCCGGTGGATATGTAGCTAGTGTCTGGCACCCAGCTTATATTGTTGGCATCGGTGTAGGGAGTCGTGCTACCACAGTCGATGCTGATGAATCCTGCAGAAATCAAGACAAGACCCACAAAACAATATCAATTGTACTGGATCGTCACTAAGCTCTAGAGTTTGGCGCAGCTGCAGGATCGACTGTAGTAATATTAGCAAGCCCGCGGCCGCGGTGTCCATGATCAGCTGGAGCTGCAGCTCAGGAAACTAGTACCCAAAAGAAAGTTGTGATCATCAGTACTTAGGCATGAGCTTCTAAACTCATACTTGTAGTACTCGAAGCCTTGAGGTGATTATTCACCTCCAGCAAGTGGGGAGCTCGCGAACTGCAGAAACATTATCGCATCATGTACTTGGTACATTGATCATTCTCGAAGTACTAGCTAATTAGGAGACCAGATTAATACAGACTTAGTAACGTCGATAATTATTGAAGAATGACGAACCCGTCTGAGCCCATGCAAACTCAACAACGTCGTTGAGCAGCAACCCGACGACGATGATCTTGGCCACTTCATTAACGATCCGGCACCGCAACTGCGATAAGCTTGTTGCTCTACTCGCCATATTCGACCCGGTGAGAAGCTGGTTACAATCACTGCATCAGCAGCAGCTGCTACTAATTCCCAACAAGTTAGAGAAACTTGACTAGATCAGCTCCGGTTCTAAAAACTGCTTCACGAGCTGCAGCAATTCCTCCTCACTCGAGTCCGCCCGCCTCCCCCCACCCACCCACCACCCTAGCTGCTGTAATAAGAAGCTAGATCAACCGACTTCTCCGTCTGTTGTGGCCGCAGCAGCAGGAGCATCATCATCATCAAGAAGAGAGGAATTCTGATCTACAAGACTACTTAGGAGACGCCGATGCAGGTGCTAATGAAAGAACTCCTGCAGCGCTCCGGGGGACATGATGATGATGACGAGTAGTATCATGAGAGCCTCAAGGTCGTCGCGTCGCTTTTGCTATGCTGTTTCTTCCTGTAGACGACGACCAGGACGACTTTTGTGTCGCAGTTTTGGGCTGGAGTGAATTAGCACCCACCAATGCACCAGTTGCGGATGAGCCCGTTGAGGCCGTTTTCTGGATGGACGAAAATCCCATCCTCCCTGCCCGATTTTTTTTTTTTTTTTCC
>Ga0116227_10011939_pt1 | contig 14394 bp, 6 predicted proteins | sample S1TSphgellanicum_FD_89693 | JGI IMG/M metagenome (GOLD analysis project Ga0116227, IMG submission 89693) | Host-associated microbial communities from peat moss isolated from Minnesota, USA - S1T2_Fb - Sphagnum magellanicum MG | ecosystem: Host-associated > Plants > Peat moss > Unclassified... | reverse complement strand
CGAAGCCATCAAGCACCTGACCGCCGCCGCCCAAAACGACACCTCCGACGACGACGCCGAAACCCTGCTAACCCTCGCCGAGGATAAGACCCCCTTCCCACCCGGAACGAAGGCGCCTGTGCCGATTCGCCTGAAGATGAATTTTGACGCGACGGCGTTCCGCGAGTTAAAAGCCATGCTAACGAAGTGATTCGGTTAGAGCAAATTGAAGATGCCGGTCCCCATGTCCCTGCGGCCCATCGGATGATGACGAAAACGCTGTGCGGTCCGCAACCCTTCCGAGCCGCGACCGTGAGGGAGCGGTTGCCCAGTAAACAGAAGCAACCGCACCCTTACGGTCGCGGCTCCATCCGAGGGCACCGTAAACTTACGTAGCTCCTCAAATTTGGTTACAGCAAAATCCCAGAAAGTCCCACTTTTGCAACTTTTTTCTTGCGCTCGTAAACTTCCGCTAGTAAGATAACGAAATCCGTACTACATTCCTATGACCTCACTGCGTCGTGCGGTTCGTAGACACGTTTTGCTAGTTATCGCTAGTTCCGGGTTATCTCGCTAAACCCCGTCGCACCGGAACCATCCGCTTTAAGTTTTACTCGAAAAATTTAAATACTGATTTAATTCAAAGGAGTTTCATGCGCCTTCATGCGATACGTGTGTTCATTTTTATCGCTTTAACCTCAGCCATGGCCTGGGCGCAATCGGCTGGCACCGTGCAAGGTCAGGTCACTGACCAGCAGGGGGCCACCATCCCGGGCGTGGACATCAAGCTGACCGACACCGCCACCAACACCACCATCAACGCCGTTACCAACTCCGCCGGACGCTACATCATTAGCAACGTGCCGCCAGCCAAATACAGCGTTTCCTTCAGCAAAACCGGTTTCAACGCCCGCAAAATCGACCAGCAGGACATCCAGGTCGGCATCATCTCCACCGTGGACGCGGTCCTCGAAGTCGGCGTCGTCACCAACGTGGTCGAAGTCACCGCCAATGGCGCGGAACTGCAAACCGTCAATGCCACCGTAGGAACAACGGTTTCGGGTGATTCGTTGACCTATTTGCCCATCTTCGGCTCTGATGCCTCCAGTCTCGCCATTTATCAGCCAGGCGTCTCACCCTCTGGCGCAACGGCCGGAGCCATGTATGACCAGAACACCTTCCAATTAGACGGCGGCAACAACTCTAACGACATGGACGGCAGCATGGTCGATTACACCGGCAGCTACGGCCACAACGCTTTTGCGGGTCAGGGCAATCCCCCCAGCGGCTTGCTTCCCACCCCAGTCGACACAATCGAAGAGTTCAAGGTCTCCACTGCGGGCCAGACTGCCGATTTCAACGGCGCTTCCGGCAGCCAGATTCAGATGGTCACCAAGCGTGGCACGAACACTTTCCACGGCTCGGCCTATTACTTCTACAACTCCCCCGATATCGGCGGTGCCAACACCTGGGACAACAATCACACGCCCAGCGGCAACCTGGCCGACACGCCCATTCCTATCAGCCATAACAATAAGTACGGCTTTACCGTCGGCGGTCCGATGACTCCCAAATTCTGGGGCGGCAAAACCTACTTCTTCTTTGGTTATGAAGCTTTCAGTTACCCGCAATCCGCAATTGTGAACAAACAGGTTCCCACGGCCACGCTGCGCGCGGGCGTTATTGAGATCAATCAGGGGGGCACCTACGTTCCCTACAATCTCAATCCCTATCCGGTAACCGTCAACGGAACCACTTATGCACCCGCCAGTTGCACGGCTGGCCCCTGTGATCCGCTCGGAATTGGCCTAAACGCTCAGGTCTCCCAGCTCTGGAACAAGTACATGCCGCTCCCCAACAACACCAGCACCGGTGACGGTCATAACGTGGAAGGCTTCGAAGGCCAGATCTCTCTTCCCGAAACTTCCAAATTCCTGGTTGGCCGCGTCGATCACGATTTCGGCGAGAAATGGCGTTTCTTCAGCAGCTATCGCTACTACGCCCTGCAGCAGGCCACTGAAAACCAGATTGACATCGGCGGCGCACTGCCCGGAGACAAGTTCGGCGTGCCCACTTCGCGCGCTCCCCGTCCGCAAAAGCCCGAATTCCTGGTCGCCGGCCTGTCCACCACCATCAGCCCGTCCATGACCAACGATTTCCACTGGAACTATTCAAAAATCTGGTGGCAATGGGCCTCCTCGGCCGCCCCGCCCCAGCTTCCCGGCCTGGGCGGCGCACTGGAAATCGGCGGCGAATCCACCAACGCCCTCATCCCCTACAACGTCAACAACCAGAATGTGCGCCAGCGCTTCTGGGATGGTCACGACACCACATATAAGGACGACGTCACCAAAATCACCGGCAACCACATCATCCAGTTCGGCGGCAACTACGCAAGAAATTTCGATTACCACCTGCGTAACGACAACGGCCAGGGCATCAACACTTCACCCGTCTATCAAATCGGCAGCGGTCCAGGTATTCAGTATTCAGCCGCCGACCAGCCAGCCGGTCTCCCCACTAGTCAAGTCAGCAACTGGAACAAGTACTATTCAGAAGTTCTTGGCATCGTTAATCAGCCCCAGCAGTTATTCACTCGTACTGGCGCCAATCTGACCCTGAACCCGGCCGGAACCCCGATGTTTGACCAGAGCACCATCAACTTCTACAACATCTATGCCACTGATTCCTGGCATATCAAGCCGACCCTCACCCTCACATACGGTGTCGGTTATCAGGTGGAAATGCCTCCCGTGGAAGCCAACGGTAAACAGGTGGAACTCGTCGATTCCACCGGCCACCCCATCAACTTCACCGACTACTTCAACACCAAAGCGGCCGATGCACTCAAAGGCCAGGTCTACAATCCCATCATCGGATTTGCCACCGTCAAGAATGTGGTCGGTGCCAGCACCAAATATCCGTATAATCCCTTCTATGGCGGTGTCAGTCCGCGTATCGCCATGGCGTGGAATCCGAAATATTCCAACGGCCTTCTGGGCAAGGTTCTGGGTGACGGCAAAACCGTCATTCGTGGTGGCTACACCCAGATCTATAGCCGCCTGAATGGCGTAGGCCTGGTGCTGGTGCCGCTGCTCGGCGTCGGCCTCGGCCAGCCTGTCTCCTGTATCGGCGCTTCCGCATCCGGTCAGTGCCTTGGCACCGGTGGCGTCACGCCTTCCACTGCCTTCCGCATTGGAACCAACGGCTTGGTGGCACCCATACCCACGCCGTCCCAAACTCTGCCGCAGCCGGAATTCCCCGGCATCAACGGGCAGACCGCGGCGGGCGCGGCATCCGTCCTCGATCCCAACTTCCGCCCGGCTTCCACTTACAACTTCAACTTCAGCATCCAGCGCCAGCTCGGCGGCAAAAACCTGCTGGAAATCGGATACATGGGCCGCATCATCACCCATGAATTCCAGCAGCGCGACATCAATGCCGTGCCCACCATGATGACCTTGAACGGTCAAAGCTTCGCCTCCGCATACGCCAATACTTACTTTGCCTTGGCCGGTGGCGGCACACCCACTCCTCAGCCCTTCTTCGAAGCAGCTTTGGGCGGAGCCAATTCATCCTTCTGCGCCAGCGCCGGAAGCTGCACGGCGGCCATCGCTCACAGTCCCACTCTGAGCAACTTCATTACACAGACTCAGGTCTTCCAGTTATGGTCTGCCTTAAGCAACGCCTCATCCTGGACGCTGGGCCGCACCATCCCCAGCAGCCAGAGCGCTGCTATCCCGTCCGGACAGGTAACCTCCGTTAACGCCGATGATAGTTCCGGCTCCGGCAACTATAACGCTGTCTACACCACCTACACAATGCGAGACTGGCACGGCATCACCACCACCAGCAACTTCACCTGGGGCCGCGCGCTCGGCACCGGCAGTGAATCGCAAGCGACTTCAGGCTACACCGCCCTGAATCCTTATAATGTGCGCCAGTCCATGTACGGCCCGCAGTTCTTTGACTTCAAGTTCCTGTACACCCAGACGTTCCTCTGGTCGGAACCGTTTTTCAAAGGCAACAAGGGCCCGCTTGGCTATCTCCTGGGAGGCTGGAGAATCGCTCCCATCTTCACGGCCCGCAGCGGCGCTCCGCTGGCGGTCGGCAACCTGAACGGCGGCGCTGAATCGTTCGGTGAAACCCAGACCAGCGGCAGCCAGGATGGTGGCGTCCTCGCCGCCAAGTACACCGGCGGCAACTCTGCTGTATACAACATCAACGTTGCCAACAGCGTGTCCGGTGCCGGAATCAACAGCAACGCGGCCAACGGCGGAAACAGTATCAACATGTTCTCCAATCCATCCCAGGTCTTCAACGAATTCCGTCCCTGCATTCTGGGTTACGACACCAGTTGCGGATCATTCGGCCAGATTCGCGGCATGCCTGACTGGAACCTGGACGCCAACATCGCCAAAGACTTCCGCATCTTCCGTGAGCGGGTGTTCCTGACGATGTCGTTCCAGTTCACCAACCTGTTCAACCACGTCGTGCTGGCCGATCCGTACCTGGCTTTAAATGATCCGAACGACTTCGGTGTCCTCGGTTCCAACAGCCCGAACGGCGGCCAAGTCAATACGCCGCGTCAGATTACATTCAACTTGCGCGCCAAGTTCTAACCGCCTCACCTGCAAGACCAAACAAAAAGGGCGCAGCGAAGATTTCTTCCGCTGCGCCCTTTTTCTATTTGCGAAGCGTTCGCATCGTCTGAAACCGTGACATTGCAAAACTGGCCGATTTAAAGAATTATCCCGATGCCTTTGCGTCGAATCACGTTCAGAAGCGCCAGCGCCGGGCCCTTGGCCTGTCTGCTGCCGCGCTCCAGTTGCGACACATACCCGACCGTCAAATTCAGGCAACGGGCAAGCGCGGCTTGGCTCAAATGCGCCCGCTCACGCACGGTGCGGATTTCCTCGCCGCTGATCGGCTCGGCCGTCGGCAGACCGCCCGGCCCCAACTGCCGCAAGGTGATTTTGCGAAAGTGGGCCTCATTCATGATCCCGGCCTTGTGCATCCCTTCCGCCGTTTCAAGAATCGCCTCACGCAAGCTGCTCGGTTTTTCGTTACTCATACTGTGATCTCCTGTAAGTCCTGCTGAGCGATGATCCGCTCAAATTCCTTGTCGTTCGCAGCCAGGAAGTCGGCCGCGATTAGACGTAAATCCTCCAGCTCGTCCGGCTCGATGTTCTCACGCTCGCTCTTGGCAAAGCCGTAAAGAAAAACAGCCCGATCCCCAGTCCGATAGACAATAATCACGCGATAGCCGCCTGATCTGCCCTGTCCGGGTCGGGCGACTCGCTGCTTGACAAGTCCGCCTCCCATATCGGCATCGATGAGTCCGCGCTCACCTCTCTCGATTGCCTCGAGCAAACCTGCGTCCGTGATCCTCTCACGTCGGGCAAACCGAGCAAACCATTTGGTCTTGAAAACTCGCAAGACAGTATATTGCTCAAAACTATAGCACAAAGAACCACAGCGCGTCGACTGTCCAGATTGTCCGATATCGCTACAACTTCCTGTAGCCGCACCCGTATTTATTTCAGTTTTAGTAGTATTGCTGGCACTACTCCCACGTATTTCCAGCAGTTTAAGGTTGGTATTCAAATTGCTACACCATCCACCCTAACCCCATGAACAAGGAACCCATCAAACTTCTCCTCCTCCTTCTGGCCGCCGTCGGTCTGCTCTGGTCCCAGGCCGAAACCGGCCAGATCACCGGCACCATTACCGACGCTACCGGCGCGGCCGTCTCCAACGCTTCCGTCTCCATTGTCAATTCGGCCACCAGTGCCGAACGCCTCACTAAATCCAACGCCTCTGGCATCTATGCCGTTCCCAACCTCATCCCCGGCGATTACCTGGTCAAAATCAGTTCGCCCGGCTTCAGCACCTTTGAAACCAAAATCACCATCACGGTCGGCGCCAAAGTTGGCGAAGACGTCAAACTGCAAGTCGGCCAGACCGTCACCACGGTTGAAGTGAAGGAAGTCGCGGCCGCCATCAAGGTCAATACCGAGACGCAAACCATCAACCAGACCCTGAGCACCGCTGCCATGACGGAACTGCCCACCTCCAGCCGCAACCCCTACGCGCTGGTCGTCACCTCCGGCAACGTCAGCGAAGATGACCCCGGCGGCAACGGGGTCGGCGTGGCCATGAACGGCATGCGTTCAGCCGGCACCAACGTTCTGCTGGACGGCGTCGCCAACAATGACGAATTCGGCGCGGCGGTCGGCCAGCAGGTTCCCGTCGATTCGGTGCAGGAAGTCGGCATCACCACCGCCAACTTCACCGCTGAATCGGGCCGCGCCTCCGGCGGCATTATCAACGTCACCACAAAATCGGGCACCAACGCCTTCCACGGCACCGCCTACGAATTCAACCGCGTCTCGGCGCTCGCTTCCAATTCCTTTAATAACAACGCCAACGGCGTCGCCGAAGCCAAATTCACCCGCAACAACTTTGGCTTCTCGCTCGGCGGACCCGCCATCAAGAACAAGCTCTTCTTCTTTAACAACACCGAATGGACGCGTGTCCGCAGCATCCAGAACTACATTGATTGGGTTTTCGATCCCGCCTACATCGCCGCCGCCACCGCGCCCGCCCAGCAGATCTACGCAAAATACGGCAAGCTGGTGCCCAGCGCCACCGTGCTGGGAGCTTACAGCCGCGCTGCGCTGATTGCGCAGGGCAATGACCCGTGCGCCGGCTCTTCCGCCACCGGCGGCTGCAAAGGCTACAACGCCAACGCGCCCATGCTCGACCTCATCTCTTATAGCGCACCGGCCAGTGCCGGCGGCGGTCTGCCCCAGAACACCTACAACACCGTCAGCCGCGTCGATTACAACCTGAATGACCGCACGCAAGCCTACGTCCGCTACGCCCTCTACAGCGAAACCGATCTGCCCGGCTCGGAAAGCAACAGCGCCTATACCGGCGTCAACACCGGCCAACTGGTTTTCAATAACAGCCTGCTGCTGGCCGTGACACACAGCTTTTCCGACCACTTCGTTTCCCAGACCAAGCTCGATTTCAACCGCTTCAACCTGAATGACCCCATTTCGCCGGAAGGCATCGCGCCCGACTACTACATCGCCAACGAAACCCAGTTCGGCAACTACACCCTGGCCATGCCCGGCGGCACCACCCCCTTCGGCGGTCCGCAGAATTTCGGCCAGCTTTACGAAGATCTCAGCTACACCATCGGCAAGCACGAATTCCGCTGGGGCGGTTCCCAGACTTACCTGCGCGACAACCGCACCTTTGGCGCTTATGAAGATTCCGAGAGCACCATCGGCCACACGCTAGGCCAGGGTATGGACAACCTGCTTTCCGGACAAATCTACCAGTTTGCCGCCGCCATCGATCCGCAGGGCAAATACCCCTGCATCGGCGGAGTGCAAACCGCCGCTTGCACCATTAACCTGCCGGTGGGGCCGCCCACTTTTGAGCGCAGCAACCGCTATGAAGAAAGCGCCCTTTACTTTCAGGATTCCTGGAAATTCAACAAGCGCCTGACGCTCAACCTCGGCATCCGCTGGGAGTACTTCGGCACCCAGCACAACGTGAATTCAAACCTGGATTCCAACTTCTACCTGCCCAACAACGTGAGCCCGCAAAACCCGGCGTTCCCGGCGGCCGTCGCCGGCGGCATGGTGCAGCCCACGCCGCAAAGCTCCTATGGCGCTCTCTGGTACGCCAGCCCGCTAAACTTCGCTCCCAAACTCGGCTTCGGCTGGGACGTTTTTGGCGACGGCAAAACCGCTCTGCGAGGCGGCTACAGCATCAATTACGAACGTAACTTCGGCAACGTCACCTTCAACGTGCTCTTCAACCCGCCGAACTACGCCGTGGTCAACCTGTTTGCGGGAAGCCAGGGTTTCAAGACCATTCCGCTGCCCACCAATAACTATGGAATTCTGGCCGGTTCCGGCGGTTCGGCTGCGCTGCCCCCTGCCGAACTGCGCTGGGTTCAGCCCAACATCCCGCAATCCTACGCCCACAGCTTCAGCGCGTCGCTGGAACATCAGTTAGGCGCAAACATGCACCTGGAACTGGATTACTCCGGCACAATCGGCGAAAACCAGTACGACATTGCCTCCGCCAATTTCCCCGGCTCCGGCAACTATTATCTGGGCATTCCCTGCACACCCGGCGATTGCAACGACACGCTGAACCAGCAGTACGGCTCCATCAATCTGCGCGGCGCGGGCGGCCATTCTTCCTATAACTCGCTCAACACCCGCTATGACATTCAGGACATAGGCCACAGTGGCCTCACCCTGCGCGCCAACTACACTTACAGCCACACCATCGACGACTTGAGCGACACCTTCAGCTCCTCCAGCAACCAGTTCAACCTCGGCTATACCGATTTCCAGCATCCCTCGGTCGACAAAGGCAGTTCCGATTTTGACAACCGTCACCGCGTCTCCGTGGGGGCCATCTGGGCCATTCCGTTCCTGAAAAACAGCAAGGGCATCCTGCATGCCGTCGCCTACGGCTGGGAACTGGCACCCGTCTTCACGGCGCGCACCGGCGCTCCGTACACTATTTACGACCTGACTAACGATAACTACATCGCCACCCGCGTGGTTCTGAATCAGGCCGCCCCGGCTGCCACCCGCATCGCCGCCGGCGCCAATTCGTACACGGTCTACAACTTCGCCAACATCAACACCGGCACCTATATCAACCCCGTCACTGGCGATTCGGATTTCGGTCCGTTTCCGGCCAACATGACCGGCCGCGACGCCTTCCGGTCACCCGGCACCTGGAACCTGGATCTCGGCATGTACAAAAACGTACGCATCACCGAAACCAAGTCTCTCCAGCTCCGCCTGGAATCCTACAACGCCGACAACCACGCCAACTTCAGCATCAACAAAGCCAACGCCTACATCATTGACGGCACCGGCAGCACCATCACCGGCAGCTACAACGGCAACCGCAACGTCCAACTGGGCGCGAAGTTCATTTTCTAGGTTAAAAGCGAATCACCTGTAAAAAGAGGCGACCTTCGGGTCGCCTCTTTTTATTTATCGCTGAATAATCACGCCGCTGCGTTCTTCCAATCGGATCACACGCTCCCGCAGGTTCGACAGCTTGTCGTCCATGGAGTCCAGCCGCAGTTCGATCCGGTCAAGCCGGCGCGCAATGTCGTCCAGCCGCTTATTGCTGGTAATGAGAGCAAAAACCGCAGTGCCGCTGGGTCCAGCCGCCGCAATCAGCGCAACGATCAGGGTAATCCACTGGTTTGAATCGAAGTGCATGGTTCTTACCGCAGCCCCCTGATCCTCTCTTCAATTGCGGCCGCAAAAGCGGTAAAAGCACCGACAAAACTGGAAAACACTGGAACGGGTATCATTCGGGCGAACCGTGACCTCTTAAAACATATCACTCTTCCGCCCATCCGCATCACCCGCTTTTCCAACGCCCCAAGATGTTTAACCAGAAATCCTTCTTAAGTACATCTACTTAACTAGTAATATTACGCCTTATTCAATATTCAATTAGCCGTAATATTCCCTCATAATTCTCCGATATTTAATATCTATCGTCTCATGTTTATCTTTATTTTCAATCACATAGCCTCCGGTCACTAAATTGCAAAGCTGGAGGAACCAGCACGTTAATCCCCGTTGATTGAGCTGACTAATTAAGGAGATTATGCGTTCCAGAAACACCCTTTTATGCTTCTTTCTTGCCCTCATGCTGGCCACTACCGGGCTGTTCGCTCAATCGAACAGCGGTGACGTCACCGGAACCATCGCGGACGCCAGCGGGGCTGCTATTCAAAACGCCACCGTCACCGCCACCAACGAAGCCACATCCGTCAAAGTCACGGTGACCGCCAATGGCGAAGGCACGTACCACTTCACCAACCTGCCCGTCGGCAATTACACCATCACCGCCTCGGCCGTCGGCTTCTCGTCCTCCGGACTGAAAAACATCGCGGTCGATCTCAACAAAACCGTCACCGCCAACCTCACCTTGCCCGTCGGCGCCACCACGTCCACCGTGGAAGTCAACGCGGCCGCGGCCGTCATCGACACCACCACCGCGCAACTGGAAAGCACTTATTCCACCACCCAGATGACCAACCTGCCCACCGCTTCCAACGGGTCCGGCATCTACAACCTCACCCTCCTGGGCGCGGGCGTTGCCTCTTCCGGCGGCGTCGGCCAGGGTTTCGGTCCCTCGGTTTCCGGCCAGCGTCCCGATAACAACGTCTTCACCATCGATGGCGTCAGCAACCAGAACCATTACAATCCCTCCCCGCTGGTCTATGTCTCTAATGAATCCGTGGCGGAACTCTCGCTTCTTCAGAATCAGTTCTCGCCCGAATTCAGCGGCGGTTCCGGCGGCATCTTCAACACCATCGTCAAAACCGGCACCAACCAGATTCACGGCAGCATTTACGAATACATGCAGAACCGCAACCTGAACGCGCTCGACCAGCTCGACGTCTTCCAGGGCATCACGTCACTGCCGCGCTACGACAACAACCGTTTCGGCGCCGATGTCGGCGGCGCAATCATCAAGAACAAATTCTTTTACTTCGGCAACTTTGAATACAATCCCATCGGTCAGGCCGCTGGCGCGGGCGCGCCCATCACCGCCCCCACCGCTGCCGGATACTCCGCTCTGGGCTCGGTCGCCTCACAGCTCAGCGCCAACAACCTCAACACCTTCCAAAAATACGTCGGCACCGCCCCGACGAACAACGCCGGCACGGTCAGCGTCCTGGGCCAGACAATTCCCATCGGCACCATCGCCGTCGTCAACCCTTCTTATGAAAACAGCTATGACGCCGTAGTCGCGCTCGATTACATCGTCAGCGACAAAGACCAGTTGCGCGGCCGCTGGATTTACAACAAGCAGGACACCATCGCCACCGCGCAGATTCCTGTCTTCAACGTGCCCGCCCCCAACGACAACTACTTTTATTCGCTGTCGGAATACCACAACTTCTCGGCCACCATGCAGAACGAATTCCGCTCCTCGTTCAGCCGCAACTTCAACCAGGAAGGCGTGCCCAACATCACCTTCCCCGGCTTGAGCGTTTTCCCGGTCATCCAGATTGACGAACTCGGCGGCGTCACCCTCGGACCCAGCGGCCCCAGCGGCTCCATCCAGAACCTGGCCCAGTTCCAGGACAACATGAGCATCATCAAGGGCAACCACACCATGAAATTCGGTTACCACTTCACCGATATCATCTCCACCAACTACTTCATCCAGCGCGTTCTGGGCAACTACGAATACTCCACCTTGTCCCAATACCTGCAGGATCTGTCGCCCGACGTGCTGGGCGAACGCAGCGCCGGTCCCACCAGCGATCCGGTCGGTTTCCTCGAAAACAACGCCTTCTTTAATGACGATTGGAAAATCCGTCCGAACCTGACGGTCAACCTCGGCCTGAACTACGAATACGTCACCATGCCCATCGCTTCCCGCTATCAGGTTTACAGCGATCCGGCCGACGTTCCCGGCGTCTTCAACCTTCCCAATCCGAAGTTCAACAAGAACAACTGGGCACCGCGTGTCGGCTTCGCCTATTCACCCGGCAAGAACGGTGACTGGGCCATTCGCGGCGGCTTCGCCATCGCCTATGACGAAAGCTACTCCAACCTCACCGCCAACGCCGCCCCGCCGTACTTCCAGCAGACCAACGACGTCAACCTGAACGTGTCGTCCCCCAACTTCCTGGCCAGCGGCGGACTGCCCGGCAACCCCGTCCCGCTGCCTACCACCCAGGCCGGCGCGCTCGGCGTTCTCGGTTCCATTACCTACGGCGGCAAACGCCCCTACGCCGAAACCTGGGACCTCGGCATCCAGCACGTCTTCCACAAGGACTACACCTTTGAAGCCCGCTACGTCGGCACCAAGGGCGTTCACCTCTGGACGCAAACCCAGGAAAACTACTATCCGCTGGTTTCCGCCAACAACTACATCCCCACCTACTTCTCCATGCCCTCGGCGTCCACGTTCGCGTCGCTCGGCAAGAATCTGGGTCAGGTGTCTTCCTACATCGTTCCCGGCGGCACCGCCGACGATCCTTATAACAACCTGGCCGCTTATGGTTCCCAGGCTAAGCTGACCGGCTACAACCCGGAAGCGTATTCCAGCTATAACGGACTCGCTCTCCAGTTAAACCGCCGCCTGTCCAATGGCTTGACCCTGATCGCGGCCTACACCTGGAGCCACGCCGAAGACGACGCCACCGCCACCAACTTCTCCACCTACCTGACGCCCCGCCGCGCCCAGGACTGGCAGGATCTCAGCGCCGACTGGTCCTCTTCCGCCCTGGACCACCGCCAGCGCTTCACCTTCACCCCGGTCTACGAATGGAAGCCGTTCCAGAGCGGCAACTGGTTCCTGAAGAACCTGGTGGGCAACTGGAACATCACCGCCACCTACACCTATCAGAGCCCTGAACTGGCCACCGTCCAAAGCGCCATCGACAGCAATCTCAATGACGATGCCGCCGGCGACCGCACCATCATCAATCCGGCGGGCGCTGCCAACAGCAGCACCGGCGTCACCGGTTACAACGCCCAAGGCCAGGCCGTTGCCGCGGGCGATTCGTCCATCGTTGCCTACGTCGCCAACAGTTCCACCGCACGCTACGTCGCCGCTGGTTCGGGCGCACTCGCCAACGCCGGCCGCAACACATTCCCGCTAGCCCCCATCAACAATGTCGATGCCGCCCTCTACAAGCGCTTCAGCATCCGCGAAGGCTGGCGCTTGTCTTTCGGCGCGCAATTCTACAACCTGTTTAACCACGCCCAGCCCATTGGCGGCTATCTCAGCGATGTCAACTCCAACGGCTACACCAACAGCCGTGACGAACTGACTCCCGGAAACGCCGCCTTCGGCCAATTCAACCAGTTCTACAGCAGCAACCCGCGCAGCATCCAACTGACGGGCCGCTTCGACTTCTAGACTGTCCTGAAGCACCAGCACAAAGCCCGGAAGCAGGATCAAAACCTGCTCTCCGGGCTTTGGCGTCTAAAATCCCCAATACCGTATTTTTCCTATAGAAAAATTACCAGATCCCATAAGCCCTCCTAGTAATTCATCGTAATTTCATACACTTAGCCTGCGGCCATCAAAGTGCCTTAGCACTATTGCCGTCCAACGCAACCTCCCAGTCTGAGTTGAGTTCATTCCCAGGACAGCCTTTTGCCAAGGAGATCATGCGTTCCATTCCATTCCGAGCCCTTTCGCTCGCACTTTTAACCCTTGTTTTTCTGACAACCTCGGTCTTCGCGCAATCCAACAGCGGCGACGTGACCGGCACCGTGGCGGATGCCAGTGGCGCTGCCGTCCAAAATGCCTCGGTCACGGCCACCAACGAAGCTACCTCTGTCAAGGTGACGGTCGTCACCAACAGCGAAGGCAGCTATCGCTTTACCAATCTTCCAGTCGGCAGCTACACCATTACCGCCTCGGCCACCGGTTTCTCTCCGGCGGGTCTGAAAAATATCGCGGTCGATTTAAATAAGACCGTCACCGCCAATGTCACCCTTCCGGTCGGCGCCGTTAGCGCCACCGTCGAAGTGAATGCCGCGGCTGCCGTGATTGACACCACCACTGCCCAACTGGAGAACACATACTCCACCACCCAAGTCGTGAATCTGCCCACCGCCGCCACCGGCTCGGGAATTTACAATTTGGCATTGCTCGGTTCGGGCGTTGCCTCTTCCGGCGGCGTCGGCCAGGGCTTCGGTCCTTCGGTTTCCGGTCAGCGTCCGGACAACAACGTTTTTACTCTGGACGGTGTCAGCAACCAGAACCACTACAATCCCGCCCCGCTCGTGACCGTTTCTAATGAAGCAATTGCCGAACTTTCCATGCTTCAGAACCAGTTTTCTCCCGAATTCGGCGGCGGCTCCGGCGGCATCTTTAATAGCGTCGTGAAGAGCGGCGGCAACCAGATTCACGGATCGGTTTATGAATATCTTCAAAATCGTAACCTAAACGCAGTCGATTCTACCGACGTCATCGCCGGCTACCGCAGCCTGCCGCGCTACGACAATAACCGCTTGGGTGCTTCCATCGGCGGCCCCATCCTCAAGAACAAGCTTTTTTATTTCGGCAACTTTGAGTACAACCCCGTCGGCTCCTCCACGACGCCCGGCCAGCCAATCACCGCGCCCACCTCAGCCGGCTACAGCGCCCTCGGCTCCATTGCTTCCAGGCTGAGCGCCAACAACCTGGCGACCTTTCAGAAATATGTCGGCACCGCACCCGCAAATGACGCAGGCTCCATCTCCGTGCTTGGCGTGACAGTGCCAATCGGAAACATCTCCACCATCTCGCCTTCTTTCCGCAATAACTACAACGCCGTGGTCTCTCTCGACTACAACATGAGCGACAAGGATCAGTTCCGCGGCCGCTGGATTT
>Ga0116227_10011938_pt1 | contig 14394 bp, 7 predicted proteins | sample S1TSphgellanicum_FD_89693 | JGI IMG/M metagenome (GOLD analysis project Ga0116227, IMG submission 89693) | Host-associated microbial communities from peat moss isolated from Minnesota, USA - S1T2_Fb - Sphagnum magellanicum MG | ecosystem: Host-associated > Plants > Peat moss > Unclassified... | reverse complement strand
CGTGGTGAGTCTTGTGTGTCCAAGTGCCTGTGGCAAGTCCCAACACCAAAGGGTGTCCCGAATGCTAAACTAACCCGATTTGGTTGGTTTTTGGATGCAGATTCACACGAGCTAAGCTAGTCCCTCTTCCTAGTCTTATCCCGGGGCTCCCAACTCGACCCTCTACCCCTTTCTAGAGTTGGAAGCCGGGAGCGTGCTACCAAGTTCAACTTTCCGCAATTTGATTTTGTGAAACCCTTAAGTGGGTTTCACCCTGTGACTTGGGAGCGCGTCACTTCTGGCCAACGTTTTCGCGAGGATTTTATACAGACTTTTGAGCAAAGTGATTGGGCGCCAACTTCCGAGCTTGGCATGGTCCCCGGACTTGGGGATCAGGGTTATGAGCCCTTTGTTAATCATCTCTGAGGTTTCCCCGTTCCTGAGCATCGTTGAGAAAGCTTGGAGGAGGGTTGGGGAGATGTCATCGACGAATTCCTAAAAGAATTTGGTTGGGATGCCATCACATTCCGGTGCTTTGCCCTTCGACATTGCGGAGATGGCATTTCGGATTTCTTTCAGGGTGAATTCTTTGGTCAACTCCTGATTCGTTTCGATTGAGACCCGGGTCGGGGTGCTGGCCCAGCACGCTTCCCGGGCTTCCGAGGTGCCGGGAACGCTCGCTTCCGAGGTGTAGAAATGCGTGTAGAAAGATCAAAGATAGTGAGCCAAGTCCTTCTGACCCTTGATTTCTCCCTCCTCGATTATCAGTTCTTTGAGGAGCGTCCGTTTCCTCCCAATGTAATGGAAGTCAAAGAAACTTTTCGAGCACGTGTCTCCGTACCTGAACCATGTGGACGCACTGAGCTAGTGGTTTCGCGCCACTTGTTCTTGGAGGGAGTTCGCCATGTGTCCTTGCGCCGTTGAAAGGATGTTCCTGACCGATTCATCTTTGGGGTTTTCTTGTAACCAAATTTCCGCCAATCGGGTTTTTTGTTGGAGGCCTTTGGTTCAAGCTCCCTTTTCCCGTTTCCTTTCCTTCGCTAGCTTGCCATTGCATTTGAGCACCCTTTCGGTGGCTGCTTCGAGCCATCCCGGCCAGTCCGTGTTTTGGCTCGGTGGGGGCTGGGTGCCTTCCTAGGCCTCTAGGAGAGCACTTCTGCTCAGATCTTCCTTTAGCAAGGTGATGTCGAAATATGTGGCAGTTTTGGGTGGGGCAGATGTGCACCCCCAAACCGTTATCACTAGCGGGGAGTGATCGGAGATTTTTCTAATAGATGGGGCGGTTTCGATTCTTCCTCCCTTAGAGTCTAGCTCCTGAGATATAAGGAACTTGTCTATACGGGAGATGGCGGACCCCTAGCCTTTCTTTCCATTGTCGAAGGTGTACTCTTTCTTTGACATTTTTCTAAAGCTATCTAGGGTCCAGGCATGAAGTAGGCCATGTTGCAGAGTTAGGTGGTGCTAGGTGGCTGCCTCTCTTTTATGCATCCTCTTTTCCCCGGCTTGGCCCATGGTCCCTTCCTCTTCGAAGTGATTGAAGTCTCCTCCGAGAATGACGTGTTCGACCAAGAGATTAGCTTTGCTATTTTTCTTCCATAAGGGAGCTCTATCCCTGGATGTCCTTGGAGCGTAGGTGTTGATTATGGATAGTTCGGAACTGTCAGGTAGGTGAAGGGTAACGTACTGAGCCCTTCCTTCGACCAATATCCCATCCGCTTTGATGAGTGGTGCCGTCATCCTGTCCACCAGGATGGCGGTCCCGACACTAGTGCGTTGGGAGATTCCCATTGGGATTCCCGAGTTCCAGAAGGCCTTCCCTTGCCAAACCTCAAGCCCCTTTGTTGAGTTGGTTACCCCCTATTTGTCTAGATGGTGCTCCTAGATAAGGAGTACTTGCGGTGGGTTTTGGAGAGAAGACAGCCAAGTTTTGATGAGCTTTTGCTTGGCCGAATCTTTCCCTAGCCCTCTAACGTTGAGGGAGACGATTGTGAGGGGTCGTTCAGACATACGTCTCGATTCCTAGGGCAGCTTCCTGGCCGATCGATCCCTTGTAGAGGCCCTGATCCGGTTTTGAGTTGAATGGGGGGATACCTCCGATCGGCATCCGGATTGGGTGAGTGGTGAGAATAAATGGTGGTGATTCTATTCCTTCAATCTCTCCATATCCCGGGTCCGGTTTTAAGCCGTGTTGGATGGTACCTCTCGTGATCTTGGGGTCTTAGAAGGGGTTGGTCCCGGCCGAGAGGCTAGCCTCGAGGCTTCCCAACTCTAACTTCATGAACCTCTTCTTCCTAGCAGCCTGTGCGGAGGCTAGGATGCTAGCCATTTTCTGTTTGTGGACGAGGTGCTCCGTGCTTGAGGGGTCCCTTTTGAGGAGCAAGTTGTGCGTTGCTACCACGCCCCCCGTGTCATTGTTCATGGCTGAGATGCTTCCGATTTCCTTCCAGTGTAAGTGTTGTTTGTTTTGCACACTGAATGCATTGGATCCGATCCTTATGTGGGCAAGGATGGTGCACTCCATCCCCCCCTACCCAGTTCAACCTGCCAGCTCCATTATAGGTGGAGGTTACCCTTCACCGCCATCTTGTATCTGAGAACCTTTTCCTCTAGTTCGGTTTCCAAACGGAGGACTAAGTCTTCCTGAGCGGAGACGTGGGTCCACCTTTCCTCCGGAGGGCCCGTTACTCGAATGTTGAGTGGTAGGTCCGGTGGTGTTTGATTCCTTGCGTGGACCAGGATTTGTTCCTTCTCATCCTTTTCTCGCGAAAGGACCAGCCAAATCCTTGCTTTACAGAAGTCTTGGTCTACGGGGACCGAGATTCCTAGCGACTCAAAGTAGGAGTGGTGCAGCTCAGAGTGAGTCTGCCTTCTTTTTCCCCCCGAAGTGGTTACTAGTTGGGGGAAGCGGGTGGGAGCTTCGGCTAGGTCTTGCCGGGGGGAGAGTATCCTGACGGGCAACCTTCTTTTGCCTTGGAAGGTCCATCCCTCTCCGAGATCCTCCAGCTATCTTTGAAGCAGACCTGTTCTGCTTGTTTCCCCAAAGTTCCCTGCAAAGGGGTTGAAGCTTGCCATGTTCCTGCTTCCCGGGGAGCTAACTAGCTCCGAGGTCGTGAAGGACAATCTAGTTCTCGGAGTGGATTCTTGAATCGGGAGGATGACGGTGCCTTACTGCTCTCTTGTCAACCTGTGTGGTGCTGAGACGGTGTAATAGAACATCTTTTGATCCAATTCGAGTGTGTGGGTGGGGGGAGGGGGTGCTAGCTTCCTTTCCTTTTCCTCTTCCCCACCGGTTGTAAGAGTTTTGCTGGCAGTGTGTTGGAGGTTTCCGGAGCTGTATGGGTTCTTACCCGTCCCCTCTCCTTTGCTTGGGCGGTCTTTGTTTGAACGAATTCCCCCGTTACCTCGTTGATCCATAGATCCTTTGGTTTTTTCTGTGCTCCAGCGCTGAGCGCTAGTGTTTCTCCCCTGATCGTTCTTCCCTCTCCGTTCGGTGGGAGCTTTAAGGGGGATGTTGTCGTCTTGTGTTGGGGACCTGTTTAAAGGGTAGTTCTTGGCAAGGTGCCCGAACTTCCTACATTTTCTACATTGGTTCGGCAACCCGGAGTAGAGAATTCTCTGGGTTGTTGTGTCTCCGGGTTCGACGCCTTTGGCCATGGATGGTATCATGATGATCCCAGCTAGCTTACTTATGTCCTTGACTTCAACCATGACCATGGGCCTCATCGGTCTTTTGATGTATGAATCCGGAGATTCTATGTCAAGTACATCCCCAATGATGCTGGCCATGATGGTTAGCGCCTTCTCTGTGCGGAGCTGGACATGGAGATCCGGGAATTGTACTTTGATGGAATGTGTGAGGAGCATTTCAGCTCCGTGCTCATTGGGTTTGAAAAGAGTTGAGTATCTTGAGAATGAAAGGGCCCAGCCGCTCCATTCTACTGCCATGAACTTCCTTGTTGCTCTAGCCCCTTCCTATTTTTTGAAGAGGACCTCAAAATATCCTCGCATTAGTCATGTGACTGTCAAGAAGGGTGTCGGGAGATGGAGCTTGAGGCAGTCTTAGAGGTCCTTGAAGGAAGCTTTGCCCGCCAGAGTCCTTCCAATCATTGTTTTGCGAGCTCTTAGAGTCGCGTTTTTTTATAACTCGATCACCATCGCAGTCAGGAATTCCGCTTCTATCTTTAGATTATAATCTACTGGCGATGGGCCTTGGGTATCCTCCCCCAAGGGGGAGGATTCACCTGTCTCGTTGCCTGGGAGCGCATCCAAAGATGTAGGAGGTAGTTCCCTCACATGGGGAGTTATTTGTTTTTTCTGAGCATTCTTTGCACCCGAAGTTTTCGGAGCTTCCGGAGCTTCGGCACTTAGTACTGTATGTCCGGCTTTCCTCTTGGTGGTGTGAAAGAAAGTTACTGGGCCTGAAAGGAAAGGGGAAAAGTTTTGAGGTACCTGGGTGAGATGTCTGCGTTCAGAGAGCTCAGTCGTACTCTTGTCAGCTTGCGCCATCTCCTCGTTTGGAGCTTCTGACAAAAGTACCCATTGAGAGCTAGAGTCGCTCTTTTTGCCATTGTTAAGCGGTTGGCCTTTTGGAGCTTCTCCCGTTCCTTTCAGCTTTGCTAGGCACTTTCCGCATTGCACCTGCTCCTCTTCCGGGACTTCCAACGAGAGTAATCGTTGAGAAAAAGGCTCGTTCGTTCGGCCATTGCTGCGCGATTGGTTTTTCCAAGCTTCTCCTCTTCCCTTCACGGACTTCGTCTGTTCCTTCAGAATGACTGAGTACGCCGGAACTTAATCCATCGAGTTCTTGTCCTAGAGGTGAGTGCCTCCTGGAAGGGAGGCATTTGTCTCGTGGAATTTCAAATCGGGATTTTGCGTCGGCCACGCAAGGAGGTCCTTTGTTGAAAAAATACCGCTGCTGCCTAGAGTTAGGGAGATGAAGATGTCTTTGTCGCCATCGCCGTTGTGACCATTGTGAATCGGCTTGCCGCTTCCGCGTTTGCCAATTTCTTGACAATCGTGATGTCGGCTCCCCGAACTCTATTAGCAACTTGTTGGTACTTGTTCAATTTGGGATTTCTTTGCCCTTTTGAATTGGAGTAAAGATTCATCATCGTCGCTAAGAAACACACAGAAAACACAAAAAAATTTGAAAAAAGGAGCTATGGAGGGGGGGGGCTCTTTGATGCATTCTTAGGAAACGGGGAGCTCATCGCGAATAGAGCCATTGCGCGACGCGGAGAGCTGCAGAGAATACTATATGGGGGAAGGTGATGGCTTTCCTCGAGTTCAGGCCGTGATGAGTCAAGTGAATCCAAGGTCGCCCGTGGCTTGTCCCAACACTGAAAGTGGGCAGGATGAGTTCTAACTAACTTGTTGGTTGGATTTGGATGCAAGACCGAATAATTGAATAAGCTTGTCCCTCTTCTTAGTTTAATCCCGGAGCTTTCAGCATGCCCCCCTTTCACCCCCTTTAATGCTGGAAGCTGGGAACGTGCCCCGAGTATAAATAATTGTAAATTACCATGACATAAAACACATGATTTATCCTATACAAAATTAGTAACATACATAACTTAATGTATAAATAAGTATTAGTTATCATTTTTGGGTCACTTTTGCAATTAATGAACCATATGAAGGCCTTTTAAAAGGAAAATAAGATGAAAAATCATCTAAATAGAAGAATGAAAAACCTAGAAATAGTTGCAACATAGTCATAAATGTGACGAAAAAATGTGTGACGTGATTTTTAGTCACAAATGTAACCAATGTTGTAAACAACAATTAGTTACATGTAGTCACAAATCATTTGGTTATGTTTTAACCTTTTTCTACTAGTGACAATGCTTCTATTGATGAAAAGATCCTTTCTTTTCTTGGGCATCAAGCTCTCCTTGTCCATATATATTTTATCATGCATTGAAATATAGAAAACTAGTTTCATTATGTTAATTTTTTCTCAATGCCAAATGTATTTTAATAGGGAGTTGGGAGAAAGGTAACATCTTAATGTGAATAATGTTTTTTTGGAAGCTGAATCGTTTTTGCCCACCATCTATTATAGAACCTAGGATTTGAATGTTTTTGACAAATCATCAAATAACTTAATAGTTTTCAAAATCTAGTTGTTAAGGTCTTTCAAAGAGAAAGAACATATTTTCATCATTATGACTTTGTTAGCTTTGACAACTTCAATAAATATTTGTTTCTTAAAACTAGAACCATGCATATGTACCAATGTTTGTAGAACATGGCATGATGGTTGTTATGTTTACTAAGTAACATTTGCAATTAAAGTGTCAACTAATATGTAAGACTACTTAACATTCATTTTTTGCTTTCAAATTTGTAGTCATAGTTGAGAAATAGTCTTGATGTGCACTTGCAACAAAGACATTAGTCCCAATCTCAATGTCATCCATCCATGTGTGATTTATCATCCATCACTATGTTTTGTAGTTGACCAAAGTAGTTGAATAGGGGACACATCACCTAGAGAGGCTTGAGTATAAACTATATACATTTCCAAGTCAACATTTTAACTAGAATTCAATCATAGACCATGGGGGTGTTAAAAATATTCCATGAGCTTCAAAATATTTGGGATTCATCTTCATTTGTCCACCAAAAGAATTGGTGGTTCAATTTACTTGGAAATTATGAATAATTTTTTTAAATATTCAAAAAAATACAATTGAAATGTAGTCAAAGATGATGTCAAATTGAAAGCGGGTTGGTTGATAAAAAAGGGTTTTCTACTAATGATACAATTGGCAATGGATGAAAGTAACTACTTCAAATTGAAACACTTTAGCAAATTAAGTTTTTTGAATGCATTAAATTAGCCACTAAATGTAAGTAATACTTGTAAGTTCATGCAAATTAAGCTCCCACAACTAAAACTTTTGTAATGCATTTAATTGGCAACGTACATGTAAATAATTTTTACAAGTTGAACCATTCACACAAATCAAGATTTTCAAATGCACTCAATGACCAATAAATGAAAGTAGTTATTTCAAATTGGAACACCTTGACAAATGAAGCACTTTGAGTTCATTCAATTCGCCCATAGATGAATGTATTTTTTTCATGATGCTTTCAAGTTATAGAAGTTTTATAAATAAAAAATTGGAATGCATTCTCCAAAATGAATTTTTCTCCAAAATGAATTTTTCTCCAAAATGAATTTTTCTCCAAAAAATAACCTAAAATGAATTTTCGGGAGTGTGAGTGACGACCTCACAACTCCCTCAAAGTGGGGTTGCGATAGAAACACCTTACCAAAATAAGCCATTGGAGTGCATTCAATTGACCAATAGATGAAGGTAGTTCTTTCAAGTTGGAATAATTGAACAAATTAAGCTTTTGGAGTTCATTCAATTGACCAATAGATGAAGGTAGTTTTTTCAAGTTGGAACACCTTGACAAATTAAATTTTTGGAGTGCATTCAATTGGCCAATAGATGAAGATAGTTCTTTCAATTCGGAACACCAGACGGATGCAAGGATGATAAGGTTGGGTGCACTATCTATACAAGGAGCTCTCGGATGATTCCCTTGTGTGGAAAATTGTCAAACTTTACCTCCAAAAATACTAGACTAAAAAGTTAAAAACTCAAGCAACAGGGAATTGTGCAACACCGGGAGTTTTGCAACATCCCAGGGAGCTAGCCTCACAGGGACAGTTCAATTATGCCATCTAGAAGGCTTCTCTGAACCAATGTCAAAGGAGAAGTTGGTAATTTTTCACTGGTTGGAAAGAAACCTATTGGTGGAAACGAATTTTTCCTTTGACATTGGTTCGAAGGGGATTTGTAACAGGGATAACACAGAGCTTTCCCACATTACAGACAGGCAGTTGTACGTGAAAACTCGTTGTGCTACTCACAGATTCGTTTGAACTTGGCTTTGAGCTCTGTCTTATGATTACAGGTAGTGGCCTCAAAGTAGTAGTCCGGGTACGTGCTCTGCTCATGGATCGTCGGTGACACGGCGGTGCCAATGGCCAGCACTGTTGCTGGTCTCTCTGCTCTAGTGACCCTCCACGCCATGATATTCAATTCAGTACACTAGAAATTAATCTCAATCAACTTTCAAGATTGAGATAATACTAAAATGAAGACGAGCCGGAGTTCACACAGCTCACCAGAGCTCTGCGATAAATATGGTCTGCCTGATACCTGAAGATCTGCTGGAAACTTGTGGTCTTTCTCAGATTCATAGGCACCCAACTGCTAAGAGTTATTATAGTATAGTAGTATGCTTAAACAATGAGTGCAGCCTGATGAATATACCTCGTGTACTTTGAGTTGATCTGCAAGTAGAGAGATGTGTCTGAGAAACTGAGCTCGAAATTGCTGACGTAAGGCAGCCGTTTGCAGGTCATGAAACTCATGTCATGTGCCAGAATTTTATAAGTCCAGCTGCACGAGAAGCTCCCAATAGCTGGTGACGAGAATGTGATTTAGCAACGTGAGGCTGCTACTGCTGCACTGACCCCAGCGTCAATGAAAAATAGTCTTGGACCGTGTGAAGAAGTGTCGTGCACTTTTCTTCTCGCTCGCGAGGAGAGGAAACGACGCCCCACACTCGTAAGCGACGACAGTAGAGCGAAACCGGAGGCAAAGTGTGGTCAGCCTTTCCGACTGTAGTTTGACAGCCTCTTTGGTCCCGTGTCCCAAGTTCTGACCAGTGTTTTAAAAAATTTCTTCCAATTTTTATATGTAGCCAAAATTCAGTGTCTTTAAAGAAAATTTAGTTTCATGTTTTTGGATAGCCAAATCTGGCTGAATCGTCTTATGGATGATCGCCACTTTATTAACATCACAAAATTGAGAAAAAAAAACTGGTCCCAAATCCCAAGTCCCGACTGGTGTTCATTTTTCTTACAATTTTATTTCCAGCCATATTTCATTGTGTTTTTTTTACTTACGATTTATTTTTATGAACGCAAATTATGTTTTCCATTTTTTAAAAATTCAGCTGCATAAAGAAATTGGAAGGAAAAACAGACACCGGTCCAGACTTCGGACTTGGGAGCAGTGTGGTTTTTTTCAAATTTGTGGCATTGTAATTGAAGTGGCCATAATCCACAAGGTAATTTAGCCAGATTTGGCGATACAAAATATGAAGCTAAAATTTTTAGCTACTTCCTGGGAACTTAGAATTGAATCTGGCAAAATTTTCAAAGGTTTTTTTAAAAAAATTTATTAAAATTTTTTTAAAAATAAAATTTGGCGTCCTAAAAAGACTCAAATTTCGCCATTTTAAAAAACCTATTGCCATTTGATGATAAATTGCCAAAAAGAAACATTGAGCCAAATTGGTGGGTTTTTTTTTTCCCTGAATTTGGGGATGAATTTTCGCATTTTTTCAACCTGGAATTTTTTTTTTGACACCAAAAGATTTTTCTGAAATTTTTTTCCATAATTTTCCAGATTTTGATTTTTTTCTCGAAATCACCAGAATTCTACAAGAGTTTCCACCAGGTAACTAAAGTGTAATAGGATTCTTAATCTTTTAAGAACTTTTAATTCGGCTATAGCCACTAGAAATTTGGCTAAATCTTCTTGTCAATGATCACCAGTTGGTTAAATCACAAAATTGTAAAAATAGATAACTAAAAACTCACTGAATGGTGATCAAATGTAGTCTTTTGGCAAAACGTTTTTCTCAAAACGGTGAAAACAAATGTTTCTGGGGTTTTCTAATCCTCAAATTTTTTTGCAAACGTTTTATAAATGTTTTCTTGGCAAGGTTCTATATTTGTAAGTAGCTAAAAAATCTATATGGAATCCTCAAATATGAAGCTAAAATTTTTAGCTAATTTGATCCTATATGGAATCCTCAAATTTTAATTAATTATTCAAGAAACATGTGTTGAAGTGGCCAAGGTACTACCATAATATCTAGAAAATAATAAACAAATGATAGAAACTGGTTCTTCATTGACGGCTGGGCATGTACTAAAAGAGTTTCAGCAATAGTCGGTGATCGACAAAGAAAAACAGTGTCGAACACGAGCTCAGCCGATAAAAAGCCCACTGCAAATTCCATGAACTAATAAATTATTAGATGATCTCAAATAGCTGACTCCAAAGAAAGAAAAATTAACTTACAACCCAACAACAGAACTTTGTCCAATAAGTAGTCCTTGGGACTTCAACTGCACACAATGAAAGTGCACGCAACTTGACAGTCAAGGTTGTCAAATAAAAGAATGACAAAATTCAAAATATACAATGTTTCTTTTCTCCAAAATTTTGAGGTAGGTATGTTGGTGATCGATCATCCAAAAGAAGATTTAGCCAAATTTGGCTAGAGAGGAAAATAGACAAGTTTAGGAATTGTGCTGTATGTTGGTGACATGCTAAAACTTATTATCTAAATATGGAAGATTCAAAAAACCATTTCCTCATAATACAATGGCACTGTGCCTACTTTTTTTCCCCCAAAACAAGCCTTTGTGCTTGTTACAAGGGGCTTTTCAAAAATCACCAGGACGTGAAATCTCACCAAAAAAAGAGACATTGCAATCAAACATACAAATTGAAAGAGAGAAAGAAATACACACACTTACAACAACCGGAGTTTTTCTTTTGAGTTTTGTGAGGTAGCCACACTGGCAATCATCCACAAGAGGAATTAGCCAAATTTACAAACACAATTCCTACACACATGCCTTGCAGGCAGGGTTTTTAAGAAAAGATTGTGAAGAAGGTAGACTGGTGATCATCTACAAGAGGAATTAGCCAAATTTGGGTAACACACAATGATTCACAACACAAGTCAGGCAGGGTAGCCATATTGTAGGTGCTAGCTTCACCCAATTAGGCTCACAAGTGGAACTGGCAACACCAAATTGTGGAATCAATAGATAGAGCTTGGGGGGTGGGGAGAGGCATCTAGCATCTCATCCATGGTGGTACCTTTTCCTTTTTGAGTGAGGCGTCTTACTGGCTCAAAAAATGTTCGATTTGAACTCTGAGAGCCTGATTTAGTCTAAGCATGGGACAAATTTTGTAATACTTAGAGATAATTTAAATGAATTTTGGGATTTTTACAAAGGTACCAGGTTCCAACATGGGTGCTGGTTCACCCAAGGCTCAATAGATGTATGACCAACTGTCTGAGCTAGGGAAAAACCTAAATAAAGAACCTAAATAGTGTTTAAAGACTACCGAAACTCGTTAAAAGGACCCACCAGTGCAAATAAGGGAGACCTGAAAGTGGGTTCCGCAGTGAGGATATTTATGATGCAACACAGCTTAGTCCAAGTCCAAGCTCGTTAGACTTGACGCTCGTTCAGCAAAACTCCAGCTCGTGAAAGCAAGCAGAATTCAATTCAAGTCTTATAATCGTGCTAAGTTATAATATAGTAATTAATTGCCGCGGCAAATTATAAGACTTTGTGCACTATAAGACTTTGTGACTTATTTGCCGTAATTAATTAGCGGCAAATAAGTCACAAAGTCTTATTGTGCAACGCAATTAATTATTGATACCGAACATCCAATACTTCTGCATTTATGCATGCAACGTGTACAATTCACTTATATTCTTCATGCATGGGTAATGCTTTTTCAAAATACATCCATCATACCCCAACACGTTCTAAGATTCCATTTGACTAAATTGTCATTCCAGGAAAAATGATGCGATTTCATTACATGGTCTTAAATATTTGACTCATAAATAAATCTCCAGTTTTAAAAATAAAAGAAAATTGGAGCTTCTCAAGATACTTTGCATCGAAGAGTGAGTATATATATGTGAGCTATGTTCAAGACCTCTTTCATCGGGCCTTCTCTCTCTCTCTCTCTCAAGTTTGTTTTCCATCTGAAAGCAGACGACAACAGCAGTAGCAGTAGAGATCAAATTACGTCTCACAGCTCCAGTACTTATTAGAAAGACTCGTCCTGTTTTCGCTTCCAGGTGCACTAGAGCTGATTAGTTAATAAGCAAATTTAATTTACTGTCTAGATCGGAAGAAGTCATATATTATATAGTAACCTTGGGACACTTTGACACACTTTGTAAGCTCTAATAGATATTTAGCTCTAACAGTTTTGGGAGAACATAAGAAGTGAACTTCAGAACTTTTATATAACATCTCTCTAGGAGATTAAAACTCTTGGTCTGAGATCTGTGCAGTATCAGCTTTCGTCTGGAATCCAATATCTTGGAGTTGTAGAGAAGATAAATTTTTTTTGGCCATATCAATCTAGCTCTAGTTCTGCAAGACTTCCTTATATCGAATTCCTGAAGTTCTGTAATTCGGTAACACTAGAGATCATTAACTCGCACGACGTCGATCATGGGACATGGTACTGAAGAAACGCGCAAGCTGGCTATGATCGATATGCATACTATCGCAGAGCCTGGCGTGGAAACCGAGGCAGCTGAGAGGAGATTGATTGGAAGTCCGGAGATGTGCGTTAAATTGGCTGGCGCTCATCATGACCCGGACCCTCTCAACTGGGGGAAGGTTGCAGCAGGTTTTATGCAAGGGAGTCATCTTGACGAGGTGAAGGAGATGGTGACAACGTTCTACCAAGTGGATGAAGTGGTTATCCACGGTGTGGATTTGACCGTCGCTCAAGTGGCGGCCGTGGCCCGGAGACCGGAAGTGAGAGTGGTGCTGGACGCTGCTAATGCTAAAGCCCGAGTTGATGAAAGCTCCAACTGGGTTCTTGCCAACATCAAGAAGGGAGTTTACATCTACGGCGTCACCGGTGGGTTCGGCGCTAGTTCCCATCGTAGGACTCCGAAGGGAGTGGAGCTCCAACGAGAACTCATCCGAGTTCTGAATGCCGGAGTCGTTATTGGACATTTGGGCGGCGATGAAAACACGTTGTCCATTTGCACCACCAGAGCAGCCATGCTAGTGCGCATCAACACGCTGCTGCAAGGTTACTCCGGTATCCGGTGGGACATTCTAGAAGCCATGCAGAAGCTTCTCAACGCTAACGTCACACCTAAACTGCCGCTGCGGGGAAGCATCACCGCCTCCGGAGATCTTATGCCGCTCTCCTACATTGCTGGTCTCCTCACTGCCAGGGAAAACGTGCGAGTAGTGACGGGGGACGGGAAGGAAGTCTCCGCTGTCGAAGCATTGAGGATCGCTGGTGTTGAGAAGCCCTTTGAGCTTCAGCCCAAGGAAGGCTTGGCCCTCGTCAACGGAACCGGAGTCGCCTCCGCATTGGCCTCTACAGTGTGTTTCGATGCCAACATTCTTGTCCTTCTCGCGGAGGTTCTGTCGGCTTTCTTTTGTGAAGTAATGCAAGGAAAGCCCGAGTTCACCGACCCACTCACGCACAAGTTGAAGCATCATCCTGGCCAGATGGAGGCGGCAGCTGTCATGGAATGGGTCCTTGATGGCAGCTCATACATGAAAGCGGCAGCCAAATTGCACGAGAGGGACCCGTTGACGAAGCCTAAGCAGGATCGCTACGCTCTGCGCACGTCCCCGCAGTGGCTGGGCCCTCAACTGGAAGGCATCAGAAATGCAACTCATGCCATCCAGAGGGAGATCAACTCCGTCAACGACAACCCAATCATCGATGTTGCTGCAGACAGAGCTCTACACGGAGGAAACTTTCAGGGTACTCCAATCGGAGTCTCCATGGACAACATGCGCCTGGCCATCGCCGCCATCGGGAAGCTCATGTTCGCCCAATTCTCCGAGCTCGTCAACGACTACTACAATAACGGTTTGCCATCGAACCTGACCGGCGGACCAGACCCAAGTCTGGACTACGGCATGAAGGGAGCAGAAATCGCCATGGCTTCCTATCTGTCGGAGCTTAACTACTTGGCGAACCCGGTGACCACTCATGTGCAGAGTGCGGAGCAACATAACCAAGATGTGAACTCGCTGGGTTTGGTGTCCGCAAGAAAGACGGAAGAATCCATCGAGATTCTGAAGCTGATGAGTTCCACTTACCTAGTAGCTCTGTGCCAGGCAGTCGACTTGCGACATGTGGAGGAGACGATGCAGAATGCAGTGAAACAAGTAGTTTCCCAAGTCGCGAAGAAAACGCTGTTCGAAAGCCCAATTGACGGCTCGCTTCTACCCTCTTGCTTCTGCGAAAAGGACCTTCTGATGGTGGTGGAAAGTGAGCCGGTTTTCAGCTACATTGACGACGCTTCGAGTGAAACCTACCCTCTAATGCAGAAACTGAAACAAGTGATGATGGATTACGCACTCAAGAACCCCAAGAACGAGAAACTGGAATCCACATCCGTCTTCCAGAGGATCCCCATGTTCGAAAAAGAATTGAAGGCGAGTCTGGACATCGTGATACCATCGATTCGTGAAGCTTACGACACCAAAGGCTACTCGTCGGTACCCAACCGGATCCAAGAATGCAGAACCTACCCGTTGTACAAGTTCGTGAGATCGGAGTTGGG
>Ga0116227_10011937_pt1 | contig 14395 bp, 11 predicted proteins | sample S1TSphgellanicum_FD_89693 | JGI IMG/M metagenome (GOLD analysis project Ga0116227, IMG submission 89693) | Host-associated microbial communities from peat moss isolated from Minnesota, USA - S1T2_Fb - Sphagnum magellanicum MG | ecosystem: Host-associated > Plants > Peat moss > Unclassified... | reverse complement strand
GGGGCGAGGCGGTGAAGGCCTGCGTCGTGCCACGGCCCGGCCACACCATCGATCCCGACAGCGTGATCGCCTGGACACGCACGCGCATCGCCGGTTTCAAAGTACCCAAATCGATCGACGTTATTGCGGCCCTGCCGCGCAATCCCACCGGCAAGATCATGCGGCGGACGTTGCGCGAACCGTACTGGGCGGCGATGGAGCGGCAGGTCAACTAGCGTCCTAAACCTCAATCTCACACCATCATCAGCCGTCACCCCAAACTTGGTTCAGGGTCCATTTCTCCCCAAAAACCGCAGTTCCTGCGGCGTGATGGACGCTGAATCGAGTTCAGCATGACGGGGTTAAATTCACCGAACTTCGAATCCACCCCATCGGCATCAATGTGCGGCGAGGTATTTGTCAAACCAGCCTTGCGCGCCTTCGTTGATTTGCCTGACATGGTCCGGTTGGCGGATGCCGTGGCCTTCGCCGGCCAGGATCAGCAGTTCGTTCTTGACGCCCATCGCATTGAGCGCGTGCCAGAATTCGACCGATTGCGGGGCCGGGCATTCGACGTCGCGTTCGCCGACATAGATGAATGTTGGCGTTTTGGCCTGCTTGATCGTTTCCAGCGGCGAAAGCCGGCGATAGATCGCCGGATCGTCATAGGCCGACGCGCCAAAGAACGGGATCATCCACTGGTCGATACCGTTTTCGCCGTAATAGCTGATCCAGTTGGCGATGCCTGCGCCGGCCACGGCGGCGTGGAACCGCAGGCTGTGGGTGACGGTCCACATGGTCATGAACCCGCCATAGGAATGCCCGAAAATGCCCAGACGCTTGTCATCGACCGGTGCGATCCGTTCCACCGCGTCGATCCCGGCCATAATATCGCGCAAGTCACCCCCACCGAAATCGCGCACATTGGCGCGGGTAAAGGCTTCGCCCTGGCCATAGCTGCCGCGCGGATTGGGCATGAACACGTAATAGCCGTGGGCCAGCAGGCTGCGCGTCAGCCCGCCGCGAAAATCGTTGGCGGAAAACGTCGGGGTCGACGCTGCACTTGGCCCGCCGTGGACGATCACCACCATCGGATAGGTCTTGCCCGGCGTCACCGTTTCGGGTGACAGCAGCCAGCCCTGAACGGTGTGCCCCTCGTTGGTCCAGTTGACGCTGCGCGCACCGCCGACCGCGACCAGCGCGGAATTTTCATGCGTGATGGTGGCGTTGGTGCCCAGTGCCTGGATCGGACCCGCGGTGATTTCCTGCGCATGGCCGAAATCCTCGATCAGTGCCGCCGCCCGGTCGCCGCGTGCGTCCAGCGCGACATTGCCGTCACCGGCCCGGATGGTGGCCGCCGCCGACCACAATTTGCGCGTCGCGCCCGAGACCGGATCGACGGTCAGGATGGTGGTCTGATCGCCGATCAGCGCCGTGGCGATCAGCCGGTCGCCGCGCCACGCGATCGAGGTGAACGATCCGGCAAAGCCGGGGGTGACATCGCGCGCCTGACCTCCTGCCGTCGGGACGAGCCAGAGATCGCCGCCGACCGAGCCGAAATCGCTCATCAATCCGCCGATATAGGCGACCGCGCGCCCGTCGGGCGAGACACGGGGGAAATTGAGCTGCTCTTTGACCGTGGTGATCCGCGCCAGCGCACCGGTTGCCAGATCGACATGGTCGAGTTCGGCGATCCACCAGTTGTTGTCGCCGTCGCCCTTGGCGGCGGTGACGACAAAGCCCCGACCATCGGGAGTCCAGTCGTATTCATAGATGAACGTGTCGGCGGGCGACACCGTGCGTACGGTGGCGGGGTCGCCGTCGACCGGCATGACCGCGATGCGCTGTTCATCGAACGTCTTGCCGATTTCGCCCACTTGGGCTGCGGCGGCCTGGGTTGCCCCGATTTCCTTGTGCGCGTCGACGACTTCAAGCACGGCAAGCGTCTGACCGTCGGGCGAAAAGCGCGGGTGTCCGGCCACGCCCCTGACCACTGTCCGGATCGACAGCATTCCGTCGTTCACCAGGTACAGACCGGTGGTCCCGGCCTTGCGGTCATGGCCAAAAAAGGCGACGCGCCGGCCATCGGGCGAAAACGCCGGGTCCTGGTAATCGCACGTGGCACAGGGATCATACGTTGCCAGCACCGCGCCGGTGGCGGCCGAACGGATCACCACGCGCTTGTGCGGTTCTTGCGCGGACGTGTTGGTCTGGTCGGCCTCGATCACCGCGACGCGGTCGCCGGCCGGGGCCATGGTCAGCCCGGAAAAGACCCGGCGCGTGGGCGTATCGACTGGCGGAGCAAGCGCCAGGGCAAGGGCAATAACAGCAAAGGGCATGGGTCCGGGTCCCCCGAATTGATCACTCGCGCGCGCCTTGGGGCAATCGCGACCGCCGGTCAATTCACGGAAGGACGTTCAGAGGCAGGCTTCGAGAAAAGCCTGGTCGAAACCGTACTGACGCGCCTTTTCCAGCGTGTACGGGCGCAGGCCAGAGGCGCGGAATTCGCCGATGATCTTGCCGTCGTCGCTTTCGTCGAGATATTCGAAGCGGAACAGTTCCTGGGTGACGATCACATCGCCTTCCATGCCGATCACTTCGGTGACGTTGGTGGTGCGGCGCGAACCGTCGCGCAGGCGTTTGACCTGCACGATCAGGTCGACCGATTCGGCAATCTGGCGGCTGATCGCTTCCTTGGGGATCTTGATGTCGCCCATCAGGATCATGTTTTCCATACGGCCGAGGCATTCACGCGGGCTGTTGGCATGGAGCGTGCACATCGATCCGTCGTGACCGGTGTTCATCGCCGCCAGCAGATCGAAACATTCCGCGCCACGAATTTCGCCCAGGATGATACGGTCGGGACGCATGCGCAGCGCGTTCTTGACCAGATCGCCGATGGTGATTGCGCCCTGGCCTTCCAGGTTGGGCGGGCGCGTTTCCAGCGGCAGCCAGTGCGGCTGTTGCAGGCGCAGTTCGGCCGCGTCTTCGATCGTCAGCACGCGTTCGCCCGGGTCGATCATCTTGGACATCGCGTTGAGCATGGTCGTCTTGCCCGAACCGGTGCCCCCCGAAATGACGATGTTCATACGGCTGGCCCCGGCGATTTTCAGCGCGGTGCACATCTTGTCGCTCATCGAACCGAAATCGCGCAGCATGTCGAGCGTGATCGGCTTTTCGGAAAACTTGCGGATCGAGATGGCGGTGCCGCGCAGCGACAGCGGCGGCACGATCACGTTGACGCGGCTGCCATCTTTCAGGCGGGCGTCGGCCAGCGGCGTGGTCTGGTCGACGCGGCGGCCGACCTGGTTGACGATGCGCTGCGCAATCTGGAACAGGTGGCTTTCGTCACGAAACCGGATCGGCGCCAGAGTCAGCTTGCCCTTTTTTTCGATGTAGGTCTGGTCGGGCCCGTTGACCATGATGTCAGAGACATCGGGGTCGTTGAGCAATTCTTCCAGCGGCCCGAACCCGAGCAGTTCGTCGATCAGCACCTTTTCCAGCGCGAACTGTTCGCGCCGGTTGAGCGTGACTTTCAACTCGCTCAGCACTTCCATGATGATCGGGCGGAATTCCTCGGACAGTTCCTCCTTGGTCAGCGTGGCCGCTGCCTCGGGATCAACGCGTTCGAGCAGGTGGGGCAGCACCTGTTCCTTGATCTTGTGGACCGAGGCTTCGAACCCTTCGGCATGATGCTCGTTCGCCACAACCTGGTTGGCGCGATCGGCCAGCCGCGCCAGCGCATCAGAATTCTTTGACGATGAATCGTTGCCGTCATAGCCGCCGCGCCCGTCATTACCTGGCAGGGGCGCCGCACCCGCCGCCGGGCCCAACGGCGAAGCGCCGTCGTTGCCCTTCATCGGCCGGGCGACGCCGAACGAAGGGCGCATTGCCGCGCTCCCCCCTCCCGTACCAGCCTTGCGACCAAATGCGCTCATGCCCCGTATCCCGTCTGCTTGCGGCCCGCCGGATCAACCCGGCCGGGCAATCGTGTCGGATCAATCACCCCTTAAACCGAAAAATGCTTAGAATTTGCTAAACGGACATAAATCTTTGCGCCTCTGATGGACATTCTGCGCCGGACACCTGCATCCGCCGACTATGCCCTGGATCGGCAAAGTCGGGTGTCGGGGTGGGGTGTCGGGTTGATCATCCGACGCGCAGGCGCATGCATATTGTGCTTGCATTTGCTGTGGTGCAGGCATAATATGCTTGCGTGAACAGCAGGCAAATCAAGACGCTTAACGCCGTGTTCACTGATCCGGTGTCAGGAACGATCGCGTGGACGTCGATTGAAAGCTTGCTTGTCGCAGTCGGATGCCGGGCCGTCGAAGGTGGCGGATCACGCGTGCGGTTTGAAAAAGATGGCGTCATCGCCAGCTTTCACCGCCCGCATCCTGCGAAGGAGGCAAAGCGCTATCAGGTACGCGACGCGCGCGATTTCCTGATCAAGATTGGAGTAACACCATGGCCAACATCCTGACGTATCGCGGCTATACCGCTACGGTCGAATTTGACACCGACGACATGATATTGATCGGTCGCGTGGCCGGCATCAACGATGTCGTGGGCTTTCATGCCGACACCGCCGCCGCTCTGGTTGCGGCCTTTCACGAAGCGGTCGACGATTACCTGGATACCTGTGCCCGCTTGGGCAAAAAGCCCGAGAAGGAATTTTCCGGCAATGTGCAATTGCGCGTGTCACCCGAACTGCATTACCGCGCGGCAAAGGCTGCGGAACTTGCCGGAAAAAGCTTGAACCAGTGGGGAGAGGCATTGCTGCAACAAGCGACCGCATAAACAAGACCTGCCGGCAGGAAGAAGATCAATTGAAGCGCGCCATCGCGAGAATGGTTAGCTGCGAGCCGATTTGCGATAACCAAGTTCGTGGGATGTGATCGTTTTACTTACTGCGGATAAGCTGCACGCGGGTCGTGGATTGTGGAGGGGCTTGGATGCAATTCCTTCAGCGCCCAAGCGTATAGCACTCGATCATTGGCGTAAACGCGAGCGACGAGGACATAGTCCTTCGCGAGCGCGTTACGAACGAGGCGCTGGGTTTCTGGATTGACCCGGGGGACTAATGGTCGGTCTGCGGTTATTATGGCGCCTGGTCGCGTTGCCAGTACGCGCGCCTCCTCTGCCGCCGGGTCCACCCCAAGCGCCGGGGCTTCTGTCGGATTCGTCAGGTGGTCGGGGTAAATATAGCGAGTGGGCGCGCAGGCGTTGGTCAGCAGGTAGATGATCGCCGGCCCATCATAGACATATAGGCAACGGTGCTCGACGTAAGGAGTGACTGCCTCGGTCAGTTCCTCGATTTGTTGCTGGTGAAACTTTGTTAGAAAATAATAGTGCGGTGTTAGCAGAGCTGGCCACAAAACAAGCATACAGCTCGTCGCAAAACCAACATGACCCATTCGAATTAAAGGTGCCACCAATATGCTGAGCGGTAGCAGCGCCGTTATGAAATAAAAATCCCAAAAGTCGCCCAGCATGCTGAAACCGAGGACGGCAGAAAGTGTCCAGCCCGCGAGTAGCCAGAAGTCGCCGGGGTTTCCGGCCTCGCGCCGCCGCCAATGCACAGCCAGCGCAAAAGGCGCAGCCGCAATTAGACATATCGGCTTCACCATTACGAACTTAAGCTGCGTCCACCGCGTCTCCGCCGCAAAGCGAGAGCGATGAAATACAGAAACAAAGTTGCTTTGCACAATGGCATCGAGGTGCCCGACCGCAGCATAGTAGAGCACCGCCGCGATTGTGGGAAGAAGCGCCAATATTATCATGGCGCCAGCAGCGGCGGCGATCCTTGGCAGCGGCATACTGACCTGTCGAAGGCGAAACAGAAACCAGCATCCGAAGAATATGCCTTCGACAATCGGGGTATACTTGAACTGGATTGCGATGCCCATCATCGCCATCGCAAGCATCCCGAATAACACTATCCGAGTTGGACTTTGCGTGTCATTCGATCGGAATGCGGCCCAAGCCGCGCAAGCAGTCATTGCGTTATAGATTACGGGTGCCTGGCCGCCCGTTCCACCTAGCACGTTGAGGAACAGGACGTAGGCGAGGGCTGCTACGAAAGCAGGAGCCATACGCACCGTGCGTCGCGCGATCGTCCAGATGAAGGATGCCGTGATCGCCACGCAAAGCGTTGCAGCGACCTGATACTGAACAACGCCGCTGCCTCCAAAAAGCCGAACCCCTGCATAGAACAGAAACAGCCCGATGGGCTTGCGGTCCCACAGATCTACATAAGGCAGATACCCGTGCAGCATCCGGTCACCCACGAGCAAATAAAGTTCTTCGTCAAATTCGAGCACGGGACTGCCGAACGTGGGCAGACGAATAAGAAAGCATACGACGGTGATGAGGGCGTAGGGGCACCAGCGCGGAAGCGCTGCAATGCGCGAACTCCATGCTCCCCTGGCCAAGCCGCCAAAACGATCGGTAGTCATTGCCGAAGAAACCACGCGCGCCATCCGCCAAAAATCTATCGCGAAACATGGCTGCAAAATGGTAAACATACCTCTAATATCGCCATGATCTGCGGAAAAACTGGATGCAATCGGAGAACATTAAAGCTGGAGCAGGATGGCTTGATCCCTGGGCATTGCGTTATCCGGACTTGCCGCCGGACCCGTTGGCGCGGTAGTTGTGAGAGCACCGGGCCAACGCGCCTTTGTCTTACGTCATGAAATCGCAGATCAAGGTTAGCACCACGTCAATGTCCAGACACGAACGGCGTAAATACGCAGCAGCGATGGACCTTGACGAGGAACACGAGGCAGGGCCGCCGCCGACGTGCTGGCTGTGCCAGCGTCCGCTGGGCGAAAAGGTTGACCAGTATCACCCCGTTCCCAAGAGTCGGGGAGGGCGGGCGACGGTTGCGGTGCATCCGATCTGCCGGCGCACGATCGAGACGGTGTTTACCAATGCGGAACTGGCGCGGAGCGGGGATGAGCGGGACAAGCTGATCGACCATCCTGAAATTGTCCGGTTTCTGGGATGGGTCGCCGAGAAAGCGCCCGACTTTGACGCGCCGACCGCGCCGCGCAAACGGCGGTAACGGCGCGGCGCCAAACGCGCATAGCTATGACCCGCATACTTATGCATGTTTTATGCGCACGGTTTCGCTCCTAGGGCGGCTATGGCCCTGGGTGTGACCGGCTCGGGTCCTGACTGGGAGTTTTTTGTCCATGGCCGCGACATGCTGTTCCGCCCTGCTGCTGTTCGGCGCGACGGGCGATCTGTCCCGCCGCATGCTGTTGCCCTCTCTGTTCGCGCTGCACGAGGATGACCTGATCGGGCCGGGCCTGCGGATTGTCGGCACCGCTCGATCGGTGCTGGACGACGCCGGCTTTCGCGATTTTGCCAAGGCCGCGCTCGACGAATTCCTGCCCGAGGATCGCAAGGACCCGGCGCGGCTGACCGGGTTTCTCGATCGGCTGCATTACCAGTCGCTCGATGCGTCGGACATTGCCGGATTCGGTGCGCTGGCCGAAAAGCTGGGCGATACGTCGGGCGGGCTCGCGATTTTCCTGTCGACCGCGCCCGCCTTGTTCGAGGCGACTATCGAAGGGTTGCGGCATGCCGGGCTCGCCCATGATGCGGTGCGCATCGGCCTGGAAAAGCCGCTGGGCAACGATCTGGAGAGCAGCGCGCGGATCAACGATGCCGTCGCGGCCGGGTTTTCGGAAAAGCAGATTTTCCGCATTGACCACTACCTTGGCAAGGAGACGGTGCAGAACCTGATGGCGCTGCGCTTTGGCAATGTGCTGTTCGAGCCGCTGTGGAATGCCGCGCACATCGACCATGTACAGATCACGGTCAGCGAAACGGTCGGCCTCGAAGGGCGCAAGGCGTTCTATGACGACACCGGGGCGCTGCGCGATATGGTGCAGAACCACATGCTGCAATTGCTGGCGATGATCGCGATGGAGCCGCCGGGCGAATACGACGCGACGTCGATCCGCGATGAAAAGGTCAAGCTGTTGCGCGCGCTACGCCCGGTCAAGCCAGGGGAAATGGTGCGCGGCCAGTATCGGGCCGGCGCGGTCGGCGGCCATACCGTCGATGGCTATGCTGACGATCTGGGCCGGCCTTCGGACACCGAGACATTTGTCGCGATCAAGGCGCATGTCGACAACTGGCGCTGGCAGGGCGTGCCGTTCTATCTGCGCCACGGCAAGCGTCTGGCCGAGCGGCGCAGCGAAATCGTCATCGAATTCAAGGATGTGCCGCACAACATCTTTGCCACGAGGGGCGGGCGTCCGCGCGCCAACCGGCTGGTGATCCGTTTGCAGCCTGAAGAATATGTGCGCCTTCAGGTCATGGCCAAGCAGCCGGGGCTCGATCGCGGCGGCATCGTGCTGCGCGAAGTCAATCTCGACCTGTCGCTGACCACCGCCTTTGCCAAAGCACGGCGGCGCATTGCCTATGAACGCCTGCTGCTCGACCTGATCGAGGGCGAACAGACGCTGTTCGTGCGCCGCGACGAAGTAGAGGCGCAATGGCGCTGGATCGACGCAATCCGCGACGTCTGGGCCAATGGCGAGGATGACGTCAAGGGCTATGCCGCTGGCGGCTGGGGCCCGAATGCGGCGATTGCCTTGACCGAACGCGACGGGAGAAGCTGGAATGACTGACATCACATGGGCAGAGCCGGGCGATGCCGCCGCGGTTGCCGCGCGGATCGAGGCCGAAGTGCGGCGTCCGGGGCCAAAGCGGCTTGCCTTTACCGGCGGGTCGACCCCGATCAAGGTGCTGGCGCTGCTGAAGGCGCGCGATCTCGACTGGTCGCAAGTGACCATCGCGTTGACCGATGACCGGTGCGTGCCCGACGATCACCCGGCGTCCAATTTCGGCAAGATCCATGCCGCGCTGGGCAAAACCGGCGCCACGTTCGAGCGGCTGGTCGAAGGCGCGGCGGTCGCCCCGTTCGATCTGGTCTGGCTGGGGATGGGCGAAGAGGGCCATGTCGCTTCGCTGTTTCCGCATATGAAGGCAGAGCTTCGCCCCGGTGCGACGGTGATTGCCACCACTCCGATCCCGTTGCCGCCGGAGGCGCCGTTCGATCGCCTGACGCTCAACTGGAAAGCGTTGAAAGCGACGAAGGCCATTGTTCTGGTCGTCACGGGTGCATCGAAACGGGCGCTGATCGAGCGGGCGCTTGGCGGCGATGACGACTACCCTGTGTCCAACATCCTGCGCGGCGACGGGCCGCCGGTGACCATCTACTGGAGCGAATGATGGCTCTTCATCCTGTTGTCGCAAAAGTCACCGACCGAATCATCGCGCGTTCGGCCCCGACCCGTGCCGCCTATCTCGACCTGATCGACCGCGCGCGGTTTGAAGGGCTGGACCGGCCCCGGCTGTCGTGCGGCAATCTGGCCCATGGCTTTGCCGCAGCGGGCGAGGACAAGGCGGCGATCCGTGCCGGCAATGCGATGAATATCGGGATTGTCACCGCCTACAACGACATGCTGTCGGCGCATCAGCCCTATGGCCGCTATCCCGAACAGATCAAGCTGTTCGCCCGCGAAGTCGGCGCCACCGCGCAAGTTGCCGGCGGCGTGCCGGCGATGTGCGACGGCGTCACGCAGGGCCAGCCGTCGATGGAACTGTCGTTGTTCAGCCGCGACACGATCGCCATGGGCACTGCCGTCGCGCTGAGCCACGGCATGTTCGAAAGCGTGCTGATGCTGGGCATTTGCGACAAGATCGTCCCCGGCCTGCTGATCGGTGGATTGCGTTTCGGGCATTTGCCGACGATCCTCATTCCGGCCGGCCCGATGCCTTCGGGCCTGGCCAACAAGGAAAAGGTGCGCATCCGTCAGTTGTATGCCGAGGGTAAAGTCGGTCGCGACGAATTGCTGGAAAGCGAAAGCGCCAGCTATCATTCGGCGGGCACTTGCACTTTTTACGGCACTGCCAATTCCAACCAGATGATGATGGAAATGATGGGGCTGCACATGCCCGGTTCCAGCTTTGTGCTGCCGGGGACAAAGCTGCGCCAGGAACTGACGCGTGCGGCGACCCACCGGGTGACACGGATCGGCTGGGATGGCGACGATTATCGCCCGCTGGGTCATTGCGTCGATGAAAAGGCGATCGTCAACGCGATCGTCGGGCTGCTCGCGACCGGTGGTTCGACCAATCACGTCATCCATCTGCCCGCGATTGCCCGTGCCGCCGGAATTCTGATCGACTGGACCGACATGGACGATCTGTCGCGCGCGGTGCCGTTGATCGCCAGCGTCTATCCCAACGGTGCAGGCGATGTGAACGCGTTCGCGGCGGCGGGCGGCATGCCCTATGTCATTCGCGAACTGATCGGCGGCGGCCTTGCCCATGGCGATATCCGCACCGTCTATGGCGCGTCGCTGGCCGAAGGCGCGCAGGAACCGGTGATCGAGGGCGACACGTTGCGCTGGGACCCGGCCCCGGAAAAGAGCGCGAACGAAGCCTTGCTGCGCCCGGTGTCTGCGCCGTTTCAGCCTGAAGGCGGGTTTGCGCTGTTGCAGGGCAATCTGGGGCGCGGCACGATCAAGACCAGCGCGGTCGATCGCTCGCGCTGGACGATCGAGGCCCCGGCGCGCGTTTTTTCCGACCAGGACGATGTGCTCCGCGCATTCAAGGCGGGTGAACTGGACCGCGATGTCGTCGTCGTCGTGCGGTTCCAGGGCCCGGCCGCAAACGGCATGCCCGAACTGCACAAGCTGACCCCGTCGCTCGGCGTCTTGCAGGATCGCGGCTTTCGCGTGGCGCTGGTCACCGACGGGCGCATGTCGGGCGCATCGGGCAAAGTTCCGGCGGCAATCCACGTTTCGCCAGAGGCAAAGCGCGGTGGCGCGCTGGCGCTGTTGCGCGATGGCGATATGGTGCGGGTCTGCGCGCTGACCGGGGCATTGACCGCGCTGGTCGCACCGGAGGATTGGACGGCGCGCGAACCCGCAACCGCACCGCGCGAAACGTTCGGCGTCGGGCGAGAACTGTTTGCATTGATGCGGGCGCACGCTGATGAAGCCGAACGCGGCGGGTCGGCGATGCTGGCTGCGGCGGGCCTGTAAACACCACTCGGGGGACTTTGGATGCGTCTGGTTGCGGTCGATATCGGGGGCACCCATGCGCGTTTTGCCATTGCCGAAGTGGCGGGCGGCAAAGTCATCGCGCTGGGTGAGGCGGTCACGCTCAAGACCGCCGAACATGCCAGCTTTCAGCTTGCCTGGCACGAATTCCAGCGGTTGAGCGGCGGGGCGCTGCCACCGGCGGCCGCAATTGCGGTGGCGGGTCCGGTCGGGGGAGACATCATCCGCTTTACCAACAACCCCTGGATCATCCGCCCCGCGCTGATCCCCGAAAAGCTGGGGGCCGATCGCTATGTCGTCGTCAATGACTTCGCCGCCGTGGCCCACGCCGTGGCGCAGGCCGATCAGGCCCATTTCATCCATGTCTGCGGCCCCGACACGGCCTTGCCCGATGAAGGCGGGATCAGCGTGGTGGGTCCCGGCACCGGGCTGGGCGTCGCGCTGTTGCTGCGTCATCGGCATGGCTATCACGTTCAGCCTACGGAAGGCGGGCATATCGATTATGCCCCGCTCGACCGGATCGAGGATCAGATCCTGAGCCATTTGCGCCGCCGTCATCGCCGGGTTTCGGTCGAACGCGTCGTTGCCGGCCCGGCGATCGTCGATATCTATGAAACGCTGGCTGGGATTGAGGATCGTCCGTTCACGCGGCGCGATGACAAGGCGCTGTGGGCGGCCGGGATGGACGGCAGCGATCCGCTGGCCGCCGCCGCGGTCGACCGGTTCTGCCTGTCGCTGGGCAGCGTTGCCGGTGATCTGGCGCTGGCGCACGGGTCAAAGGCACTCGTGCTTGCCGGCGGGCTGGGCTTTCGCATCCGCGACAGTCTGGTCGCGTCGGGCTTTGCCGACCGGTTTCGCGCCAAAGGGCGGTTCGATGCCCTGATGGCGGCGATGCCGGTCAAGCTGATCACGCACCCGCAGCCGGGGCTGTTCGGTGCCGCCGCTGCCTTTGCGCAAGGTTGCCGGGACTGAAATCGTTTCGCGTGCAATCATCGGGCCATGCCATAATTTGTATGCGACGGGCACGCCTTGGCACTTGACCGGCGGCCTTGGTGTGGCGAAATGGCATGTAACCTGAAAAGACGTGTTTTTAACCGATACGGTGACAATTCGCCACTTCAAACGCCATAACGGCAAAAGTCCACACCAGAACGGAACTCCGCCATGCCGATTGCCATAAAGATGCCCGCGCTTTCGCCAACCATGGAAGAAGGCACGCTTGCCCGTTGGCTGGTCAAGGCCGGCGACAAAGTGGCATCGGGCGACGTCCTGGCAGAGATCGAGACCGACAAGGCGACGATGGAGTTCGAAGCGGTGGATGAAGGCGTGATCACGTCGATCGATATCGCCGAAGGCACCGAAGGCGTGAAAGTCGGCACGGTCATCGCGACGATTGCCGGCGAAGACGAAGACGCGGCGCCGGCGTCGGTCGCTGCACCGGCACCAGTTCCAGCACCGGCCCCCGTTGCGGCAGCACCGGCGCCAGCCGCGCCTGCGCCGGCCCTGGCCAAAGCCCCGGCGGCAACGAGCGATCGTGTCGTCGCCAGCCCGCTTGCCAAGCGCATCGCTGCCGACAAGGGCATCGACCTGGCAGGCGTGAAAGGCAGCGGTCCCAATGGCCGCATCGTTCGCGCCGATCTCGACGCAGCGCCCGCTCCGGTCGCGCGCGCCGCGGCTGCGCCGGTTGCCGCAGTGCCCGCGCCGGCCGCCCCGGCGGCAGCGCCCGTTGCGGTGCCCGATTTCGGCATTCCCTTTGAAGCGGCCAAGCTCAACAATGTGCGCAAGACGATTGCGCGCCGCCTGACCGAGGCAAAGCAGACCATTCCGCATATCTATCTGACCGTCGATGTCCGGCTCGATGCACTGCTGAAGCTGCGCGGACAGTTGAATGCGGCGCTCGAGCCGCAGGGGATCAAGTTGTCGGTGAACGACCTGCTGATCAAGGCGCTGGCCAAGGCGCTGGTGCAAGTGCCCAAGTGCAATGTCAGCTTTGCCGGGGACGAACTGCGCAGTTTCAAGCGGGTCGACATTTCGGTCGCGGTGGCGGCGCCATCGGGCCTGATCACGCCGATCGTTGTCGATGCCGGGGCAAAGGCGGTTTCGGCGATCGCCAGCGAGATGAAGGCGCTCGCCGGCAAGGCGCGCGAGGGCAAGTTGCAGCCGCACGAATACCAGGGCGGCACGGCCAGCCTGTCGAACCTCGGCATGTTCGGCATCAAGCAGTTCGAGGCGGTGATCAACCCGCCGCAAGCGATGATCCTGGCGGTCGGAGCGGGTGAACAGCGCCCCTATGTGGTCGATGGCGCGCTGGCGGTTGCCACGGTGATGTCGGCCACCGGCAGCTTTGACCATCGCGCGATCGATGGTGCCGATGGGGCCGAATTCATGCAGGCGTTCAAGGCACTGGTCGAAAGTCCGCTGGCGCTGGTCGCCTGACCGGCCGACGCGGATGACCGAAACCATCGCACCCGATTATCCCGCAGGCGAGCCGGCGATCCGCATCACGGCGATGCCGGCCGATGCGAACCCGGCGGGCGATATCTTTGGCGGGTGGCTGATGGCGCAGATGGATATGGCAGCGGGGATCATTGCCGCGCGCCATAGCCATGGCCGCGCCGCGACAATCGCGGTCGAAGGCATGAAGTTTCAGAACCCGGTGCATATCGGCGACGAAGTGTCGGTCTATGCGGTGCTCTCGTCGGTCGGGCGAACGTCGATGGTGATCGATATCGAGGCCTGGCGCCGCCCGCGCACCGGCGATGACCGCCAGCGTGTCACCCAGGCCCGCTTTATTTTCGTGGCGATCGACGAAGATCGCCGTCCCCGGCCGGTGCCACCGTTGCCGGATGAAGACCAAGGAGTTTAACGTGGCTGACAGCTATGACGTGATCGTGCTGGGGTCGGGCCCCGGTGGCTATGTCGCGGCGATCCGCAGCGCCCAACTGGGGCTGAAAGTGGCGATCGTCGAACGCGAAAACCTGGGCGGGATCTGCCTCAACTGGGGCTGCATTCCGACCAAGGCACTGTTGCGGTCGGCCGAGGTGTTCCACCAGATGCAGCATGCCAAGGCGTATGGCCTGGCTGCCGACAACGTGCGTGCCGACCTTGATGCGGTGGTGACCCGCTCACGCGGGGTGGCCAAACAGTTGAACCAGGGTGTGACCCACCTGATGAAGAAGAACAAGATCACCGTGTTCATGGGGACCGGCACGATCAAGGGGCCGGGCAAGCTGGAAGTGACGGGCGACAAGGGCACGCAAGTGCTTGACGCCAGGAACATCATCGTCGCCACCGGCGCGCGTGCCCGCGACCTGCCCTTCGCCAAG
>Ga0116227_10011934_pt1 | contig 14399 bp, 9 predicted proteins | sample S1TSphgellanicum_FD_89693 | JGI IMG/M metagenome (GOLD analysis project Ga0116227, IMG submission 89693) | Host-associated microbial communities from peat moss isolated from Minnesota, USA - S1T2_Fb - Sphagnum magellanicum MG | ecosystem: Host-associated > Plants > Peat moss > Unclassified... | reverse complement strand
ATAGCTAAGTATGAAAATGTTCATAAGCTCTTAGACATCATGCTAGAGTTTGTGTAGATTTTAAAAGCTTTGTGAGGGCCAAGTTGTTATGTAATGTTTTCGATACCTTCAAAAGTTGAAAGATGACTTGACTATCCAAAAAACACAATAGTGTTCATAAAAAAATCCAAGAATTTATAGCCTTGACAAACTACTAGCTTCAAGAAAAGCTCAAACCTAAGCTTGGTTGTTAGATTGACTAAAGTGTCAACATTGACCAAATAAACAACCTAACCTAAACATGAGTAATAGGTTAGTAAACTAATTGTTAAATAACATAATTAACTACCTGATAGGCTGCTTATGTAATATAGGCCTATTATGTAATTTATTCATTAATGTAGGCCTTCTAAGTTAATATCTTAGATGGTCTATGTAGGTATTGAAGGTGGTTGAGTTTATTAAGTAAACCTACTAGTTATATAGGTTATATACTAGCCTAGGCCATGTAAGCCTAATAAACATTTATGATAGTTTATAACATTTTAAATTTGAACTAAAAAAATTTATCAAAAAGAAAGCACATTTTTCCATATAACTATTATAAGTATATATTATTGGAATATGATTCAAATTTAGAGTTTGGGAAACCCTAAATTAATTAACATTTTTTCACAAGTTAATAGTAAATAAAATAAATCTACGATGCATTATAGGGGGAATTTTATATGCAAAACAATGCAATACATATTTTTAAAGAAATTGAAAGAGATCAGCTTGGAAAATAACAAATGGTAAGAGACATACCTTCTTTTGTGTTTAGTTACAAATTTTATTTAATTATTAAAAAAATTATGGCTAAATTTACAAATGGTGAAAGTAAGTCTGTGTGTGGATATTGCAAAATTATATGAAACTTTAACCCTAATTGCAATAGTCATATTCATGTTTATTTCAAAATAACCCATAGGTGAATAAGGTAAAACCTACAATGAAAGGGCAACCTTAATGTAATACTCACATGTAAGGTCATTTTGAAATACCCAATATGTAATTTGGGTGCGCCTTTGAATGAAAATCGAGGCCTAGATGCAATACTTACATGTAAGTTCATAGTAAAATAATCCATAGGTGATTGAGGCAAACCTTATGTGAAGACCCTAAACCCTAAATGCAATACCCACATGTAACGTCATTTCAAAATAATTAATAAGTGGTCCAAGTACCCAAAATGTCTTTTTATATACCTAAATTAATTATTATTCTAAATTAATTTTATGACAAAATGTAAGTTTTGCAATGAATGTAAAAAACCATAAACTATTATGGGACCTATATGCAGGTATTGCAAGAGATGTTAAAAAAACTAGCGGCTATTATGGAAACTATATGTGAGTATTGCAAGAAATGTTAAAAAAACCAAGCGACTTCCATGGGACCCATATGTGGGTAATGTAATGAATGAAGAATGTTAGTTACTATTTGTGGCCCATATGAGGGTATTGCAAGGAATGCAAAATGTCAGTGGCTATTATGGGACTTATATGCGGGTATTACAAGGAATGCAAAATGCCAACGGTTATTATGGGACTTATATGCGGGTATTGCATATTTGAAAATGGCCTTATGGAGTTTACAATAAAAAATGATTTAGGTATTATATGTTTAAAATGTGTGTATTGTTTTAAAAGCCTTCAAGTGATGCGAATCCCATTATATTAGATGTAAGTATTGCACAATGTTCATTTTGATTTTTGGTTTGATTCTTACATCTCAAGTACTAAGAAAATTATGACAAAGAAGACATATATGATTAACCATATACCCATCAAACAAGTGTGAGTAGAAGATACTATTATATTAATAAAAGATGTACAAAAACGGGTGCATGAAAAATTACTAAAAAACCCAATGAAAAAAAAAACGTTGGTTTTTTATAACATATCAAAGGATCAAAGTTCAAAATTGGGTAGTCCAAAAAATAAAAGGGCTACAAAATCTAATTAATTATATAAAATGAAGCCCTAACCCATATCAGTATCTACAATCCCATGTTTAGCTCGGTATGTAACTGTTGCATTTGCAACCTTTGCTGCATGACGAGCAATGTAAAAATGACGGCATTACATCTTAACCTGAACTGCATTTGTAACAAACTCTTCTTTTATTTGGTCCTGAACCTTATAAACACCCAAAAATACCAAATTAAACCGTAACACACCTTGTATGAAATATAATAAAAAACAATAAACATTGCTTATTATTGTTTCTTACCTTGCATGAATCATTTTAAATTCATGAAAATCCAAAACATCTGCCAACTGTTTTGTCCAACTTGTTTTATTGGACTCTCGATCCCAATTTTTGACATCCCATGCCATCTTCAATTGTTGTGCATATACACAATGGGTGAATTGAATCATCCTTTGTAAATCTTCATCCTTCTCCATCCGTGATGTTGCATCTCAAGGCACACTGCCCACACCCCAGGCATTGAGGCCCAACACCTTCAACAATTACTCTGAAGCTAATTTGACCAAAGCTGGTTTTGGGAATGGTGGACATTGTTTTGCAACAATTACCAGGTGATTCCACTCGTGCTCTACTTTGGCACGAGCGTAATTAGTAACTTTTTGATCATTTCGCCCTTTGCATAGCCATGGCATTTCCCAAGATGCGAACATTCATTTTGGCATGGTCTTGATGTCGAGGACCTATTGCAAAAGTTGAAGGCCTCCCAGGTTTGGCCTTTTCTGCCACCAAGCCATGCACCTCCTTCAAATGCTTGGTCAACAACCATTTGGCATAATATGCGATAATGTAAGTGCCAACTTTGCATTTCCATTTTGACCAAACCTTCGTCCATTCTTTGTCCTTCCGAGCCAAATTAGGTGGACAAAGAAGTGCAAGTGGTTGAGAAGCCTGCTCAGTTTCAAGTCCTGGACCTAAACCCAAAAATGAAAGTTCAAAAAACAGTTGCAGGTATTACAAAAACATAAAATCACATAATCACATACTACTCCTATAAACATGAACTCTTTTCAGGTATTGCAATAGAAAAATTTTGATAAAAAAAATTTCGCACCTTCCAACAAATGATGGAAGGTGTGGATATAATTAAACTTCAAGAAACTTATACAATTTTTTTAATCTGTATTTAATTTAATGTCCATAAATTCTAAAACAATCTATACCAAATTGTTATTCTTGTGTTTCAATTGTGATAGAACACCATTTTGCCCACCAATTTCTTGATCTAATGCAACAACACTTCGGTCACCAATTGCTTCATCTAATGCAACAACATTTTGCTAAGCAATTGTCGCATCTGATGCAGCAATATTTTGCTCAATAGTTGCCGCATTTAATGTAACAACATGTGGCTCAGCAACTGCCTCATCTCCTGTAGCAACATCTCGCACAACAATTGCCTCATCTAATGCAACAACATTTTGCATATTGATTTCCAGCTCACCACCACCGCTTTTCTTCAGTCTCCTTCCCCTAGTCATTAAAACCTTTAACCTTAAACAAAAAACCACCATTTATTATTAAATGTTAATCCTAATGAACTAAACCATGAACACCAAAAGAAAAAAAAAAATCATCACCATAGAGGAAGGCGACAACATTGCTACCGACCCCTTCTTCAGAGCAAAACCACAAAAGAAAGGCGAACGTTGCCATTTCCTTGCAACAAAGCCATCGAAGAAGGTGGCGGCAGTTGTCGTCTTCTTCTTCTTCAATACAAAGCTGTTGCCTTTTTTGCTATGTTACAAGGAAAAAAAGGCGACGGCAGCAAAGCTGTCGTCACCTTTTTTGCTGTGCAACAACAAAACAAAAAGAAGAAGGCAACGGCAGCATAACTCTCGTCACCTTCTTCTTCGCGCCTTCTTGCGTTGCAAAAAGAAGAAGAAGAAGAAGGCGATGACAGTTGCCGTCACCTTCATCTTCGCACCTTCTGGCCCTGCAAAAAAAAGAAGAAGGCAATGACAATGTTGTTGCCATCGCCTTCTTGCCTTGCAACATAGCCAAAGTAGAAGAAGAAGGCAATGGTGTGGTTGCCGTTGCCTTCTTCGCTACATTGCGCTACAACGCAGCTCCACAAGAGGAAGAAGAAGGCGATGACAACTGCCATTGCCTTTTTTGCTACGCTACAACACAGTGCAACTCCACAAGAGGAAAAAGAAGGCGATGACAACTACCATCGCCTTCTTTGCTGCGTTGCAACGCAGGGCAACTCCACAAGAAAAAGAAGAAGGCAACAATGTGGCTATCATCGCCTTCTTTGCTGCGCTACAACTCCACAAGAAGAAGAAGAAGGCGATGATAGCTACCGTCGCCTTCTTCGTTGTGCTGCGCTACAACGCAGCTCTATAAGAGGAAGAAGAAGGCGACGACAACTACTGTCACCTTCTTTGTTGCGCTGCAATAACGCAACGTAGTAAAACAAAAGGAAGAAAAAGGCGACAACGTGGCTATCGTCGCCTTCTTCGCTGCGCTACGCTATAGCATAACTCCACAAGAGGAAGAAGAAGGCAACAATAGCTGCCGTCACCTTCTTTGCTGCGCTGCAGCGCAACGCAACAAAACAAAAGGAAGAAGAAGGCAACAACGTGGCTGTTGTCACCTTCTTCGTTGCGCTACAACATAGCGCAACAAAATAAGAGGAAGAAGAAGGTGACGATGTGGTTGTCGTCGCCTTCTTCATTGCGTTGCGCTACAGCGTAGCTCCACAAGAGGAAGAAAAAGGCGACGACAACTATTGTCGCCTTCTTCATTGCGTTACAGCGCAACAAAACAAGAAGAAGAAGAAGGCAATGACGTGGTTGTCGTTCTTCATTGCACAATAGCATAGCGCAGCTCCACAAGAGGAAGAAGAAGGCGACGACAACAGCCGTTGCCTTTTTTGCTGCGTTGCAAATAGAACAAGAAAAGAAGAAAAAAGAAAAGATGCTTACTTGGGTCCCGCATGGGTCCCGCTCGAACTCCAGCCACAGCTCCCTAGCTTTAGTTCGAGGCATGCTTCAGCTCCAGCCACAGCTCCAGCTTTAGGCTCACTTTCATTCGATAGTTCTAGAGCTCTAGCGATGGAGTGATGGGGGGAGGGGGTGGTAGGTGGTAGGTAGGAAAGGGGAGGTAGGTGGTAGGTAGGAGGCGGGAAAATTTTGGGGCAGAGAAGAGGTGGAAAAAAAAAAACGTGTGGGCAGAGAGGATGGGATTTTTGTTCATCTGTAAAATGACTTCAACAAGCTCATCTTCAACCGGTGCATTGGTGGCTGCTAGTTCACTCTAGCCCATCAGAACAAGTTTCCATTGATGGATAGTGCACTGGTGGGTGTTGGACTGGGTTTATACCAGTGTTGGGTGGGTACAATCTTTCAAGGGTAATAATTGGCGGTTCAGGGTCAAGTTTTTGAGCTCGAGTGAACTAGCAACCACCAATGCATCAGTTGAGGATGAGGCCGTTCAAGCTGTTTTGGGGATGGATAAAAAACCCATCCTCTTCCTCAAGGATTTTTGAGCCCCCTTCTCTGCCCCAAAAGTTTCCTTTCCTACCTACCTTTGCCCCTTCCTACCTACCTCTGCCCCTTCCTACCTACCCCCCCTCCTACCTTCCTCACCACATTTCCCACTCACTCCATCTCAAGAGCTTAGTAGAGCTCCTGAGCTTGAGCGACACAGAGCTTTGCGACACATGACTTGAGGAAGGTGGAGAGTTCAACGTTGTAGGAACGTGAAGAGTTCAAGGAACATGGAGATGAAAAGGCAAGAAGAGCGCTTCATCTCAAATGCGGAAGTGAGAGAAGAAAGGTAAGCTCCCTCCCTTCTTTGCATTTGTTTTTTCTTTGTGTTTTTTTTTCTTGCTTGAGAAGAAAAAAACACCATCATCTTCTTCTTTAATGTTTTTGTTTCCTACCTACCTCCCCCCCCTCCTACCTCCCTCTTACCTACCTCCCCTTCTTCACATTTTTTGTGCTACTATTGCAGCAACGAAGAAGGTAACGACAATAAGCTGTTGTCACCTTCTTTGTGTTTGAGAAGGCGAAGAAGGTGACGGTACCTGTTGTTGCCTTTTTTGTGTTCTTTAGTCATGTTACAGTGAAGAAAAATGCGTCATCATCTTCTTCTATGGAGGTGGTGTTGTAGAGAAGAAGGCGACAGCAGTTGCCAACTGCCGTCGCTTTCTTCTAGGGGGGTTTTGCAGAGAAGAAGAAGAAGAAGCAGGCAATGGTAGTTATTGTCATTTTCTTCTAGGGGGGTCTTGTAGAGAAGAAGGCGATGATAATTGTTGTTGGTTTTTCTGTGACTGGTATTGCAAAGGTGAAGAAGAAGGCGACAACAATTGTCGTTGCCTTTTTTTTTGGCTATTATTATAAAGAAGAAGAAGGTGATAGCAATTGTTGTCGCCTTCTTCTTGGGGGTTGTTGTAAAGAAGAAGAAGGTGACTGCAGTTGTTGTCGCCTTCTTTTATGGCTGTTGTTGTAGAGAAGAAAATGAAGAAGAAGGCGATAATAATTATCATCGCCTTCTTCTATGGCTATTATTAGAGAGAAGAAAAAGAAGAAGAAGGCAATGGGAGCTACCATTGCCTTCTTCTTCTATGGTTGTTGTTACTGAGAAGAAGAAGAAGGCGACGACAACTTTTGTCACCTTCTTTTGGGGGGTGGTGTTGTAAAAAAGAAAAAGAAGGCGTCGGAAGTTGTTGTCGCTTTCTTCTGTGGTTAGTGTTGCACATAAGAAGGTGACGACAACAACCATCGCTTTCTTCTTCGAGCGTGTTAAAGAGAAGAAGAAGAAGGCGACATCAACTACCATCATCTCTGTCTTAGAGGGGGGGGGGGTGTTGTAGTGAAAAAAAAGGTGATGGCAATTACTATCGCCTTTTTCTTGGGGGGGTGTTGCTAAGAAGAAGTAAACAATGGTAGCTGCCATCACCTTTTTCTTTGCTTTCTTATGTGGTGGTGTTGTAGCGACGAAGGTTGTGTCACTTCTCTATGTTTGAAAAGAAGAAGACAACGATAACTTCCGTCACCTTCTTCGATGGCTTTGTTGCAAAAAAAGGTAATGACAACTGCCATAGCCTTTTTCAGTAGTTTTATAACAAAGAAGGTGACGGTAGCAATGTCATCGCCTTTTTCTATTGTGGTGGTGGTGGTGCTGTGAAAAAGGCGATGGTAATAAATTATCGTCACCTTTTTTTTTTTTTTTCTTCTTGTCTAATCTTTTTGGTCTAGTTCATTAAAATTGAAAATTAACAAAGAAATGGTGGTTTCTGGGATGTTGAAAGTTGTAATGGCTAAAGGAAGGAAACTAAAGAAAATTGGTGATTTGGAAGCTCAAAAGCAAAATGTTGCTTCACTAGAACAAACAATTGGGAAGCAAAACATTGATCCATTATAGTCGAGATTTGGGGAGCAAAATGTTGTTCCATCAAAATTGAGACCTAAGGAGCAAAATTTTGCTTCATTAAAATTGAGAATTGATGAATCAAAAAATTTATGTGGTTTATAATTAATAATGGTGACGATTTGCAATTCAAATGATGAGATCATTCCTAATACAAATTGGGAATTTCGATCGAAAAATGGTGGGTTAGATTGTTTAAGAACTTACATACATTAGATTAAATGTAGATAAAAAAATTGTAGAAGTTTTTTAAAGTTTAATTGTATCCGCAGCTTCCATCATTTGATGGAAGTTATGGAATTTTTTTGTCAAAAGTTTTTTATCGCAATACCTAAAAATAGTTAGAGTTTGCAGGAGTTACATCTGATTATGTGATTTGATGTTTTGCAATACCTACATTTTTTTTGAACTTTTTATGTGTAAGGTTTTAGGGTTAAGATTTTTTTAGTACAAAATAATGATGTACTTTTATATATTTTTTGGTTTAGGTTCGGAACTTAAAACCAACCAAGCTTTTCAGCCACCGTGACGCGCCCCCAAGTTCCTTATTAGACCCAAAAAAGGTCCAACTATGTTAAAGAACAGAAATAGTTGGAACTTGGTGCCGCTCCCAGTTTCCAGCACTAAAGGGGGTGAGAAGGACGTGTTGAAAGCTTCGAAAGTAGCTTAGAAAGAGGGACAAGCTATTTAGTTATTTGGTCCTACATCCAAAACCAACCAACAAGTTGGTTAAAACTCATTCTGCACATTTTTGGTGTTGGAACAAGCCATGGGCAACCTTGGATTCACTTGATTCACCACAGCTCGAATTCAGGGGAAGCCACCACCTTCCCCCATATAGTATTCTTTGTGTCTCTCTGCCGCATTTGCATCTGAATGGCACTTTTTCCCAGGACTCCCAAAGTGGAGTCCCGAAATTGTCCCGATTTAGACTCTCAGGACTTTGGGCATTCATAACTTCTCATTCCGACCTCCGATTGGGACGAGGTTTAAAGAAAACTTGTAGCTCTCCTTCAGAGCTTTCCAACAATGTGTTGCACTTGACCTGCACACACTGGGATTGGGTCGATTCCTGACTTTTAGTGGTTGGGAGTCAAATTGCTAGTTTGACTTCCGGCCTTTCTTTCAGCCATAACTTGTGTTGTAGATGTTCAAATGGCTCATGCAAGGTCATTTCGGACATCTACACTTCAAGATCTTTCCAACGATATAAAGAACATCTCAATGCGAGGTGTTTTGACCCCTGTAATTACATTTTGAGTTTTTGGGAGTCACGGAGGACTCCCAAGCCCCATTTTCGGGAGTGTGAGTGGCGACCTCACACTTCCCTTCAAAATGGGGTTGCAACAGGCACACCCTTGTCCACCTATTTTGGTTGGAAGGACAAAGAATGGACGAAGGTTAGGTCGAAATGGAAGTGTAAAGTTAGCATTTACATTGTCGCATATTGTGCCAAATGGTTATTGATCAAACATTTGAAGGAGGTGCATGGCTTAGTGACAAAAAAGGCCAAACCTGGGAGGCCTTCAACTTCTAAAAGAGGTCCTTGACATCAAGACCATGCTAAAATGAATGCTTGCATAATAGGAAATGCCATGGCTGTGCAAAGGCAAAATTATTAAAAGGTTGCCAAAACACAATGCGAGTGCGATAAGCTAGTAATTGTTACAAAACAATGTCCACCATTCCCAAAACTAACTTTGGTCAAATTAACTTCAGAGCAATTGTTACAAGTGTTGGATCTTAATGCTTGGGGCGTGGGAAGCATGGCTCAAAATGAAACATCATGAATGGAGAAAGATGAAAATTTACAAAAGATGATTCGATCCACCCATTTTGTATATGCACGATGATTGAAGATGGCATGAGATGTCAAAAATTAAGATTGAAAGTCTACTAAAACAAGTTAGACAAAAGAGTTGATAAATGTATTGGATTTCCATGAATCTAAAATGATTCATGGAAGGTAAATAATAATAATAATTAATGTTTATTGTTTTTTATAATTTTGTTTCATCAAGGTGTGTTAAGGTTTAATTTGATGATTTTTTGGTGTTTATAGGGTTTAGGGTATAACAAAGGAAAAGTTTGTTACAAATGCAGTTTAAGTTTAGATGCAACATTGTCATCTGTACATTACTTGTCATGTAGCAAAGACTATAAATGTAGCAGTTGCTTACTAAACTAAACATGAAATTATAGATAATGATATGGTTTAGGGTTTCCACTTTATATAGTTAGTTAAGTTTTTTCAGCCTTTTTATTTTTTGGACTACCCAATTTTTGAATTTTGGTTCTTTAAAATATTATAGAGAACCTTTTTTTTATTGGGTTCTTTAGCAATTTTTGATCCACCCATTTTTGTACATCTTTTATTAATATAATTTATTTTTTTAATCACACTTGTTTAACGGGTATATGGTTAATCATATATGTCTTCTTTGTCATAATTTTTTTAGTACTTTAGATGTAATAATCAAACTTTAAATAAGCCCATATGAATAAGTAACATCAATTTGTCTAAGGTTTATAAAGATCAAAATGAACATTGTGCAATACCTACATTATAATTTTCACAAGGCCATTTCAAATATGCAATACCCACATGTAGGTCTTACAATAATTATTCGTTTTTTACATCCATTGTAATACCCGCATATAGGTCTTGTGAATAGTTATTGGTTTTTTACATTCATTGTAATACCCAAATGTAGGTCCATAAATAATTGTTGATTTTTAACATCTTTTGTAACACTTGCATATAAGTTTCCATTGTAATATTTATGGGATTCATATGACATAATAATCTTGTCTAAGTACCAACAAATAATGTCATAATTAAGGAATTCTTAAAAAATTATTTCAAATAATGTAAATGATTGATTATCATATTTAAACAATCATTTATTTCTTAATATCAATTAACTGATTATTTGGTTGAACCTTAATTATTTAGATAATTAAAATTTAGATTTAAAAATCAAATCAATAATTTAATATTTAATATATTATTTTAATTAGATTTTTTATGTTGATAAATTATTCAAATCATTATTTTAAATAATTATTCATGATAATTAATTATCATAAATTAATTTAGGTATATAAAAAAACTTATTTTGGGTACCCAAACCACATATTTGAAGTGATCTTACATGTGGGTATTGCATTTAGGGTTGATTATTCATCTAAATCACCTTTAGGTTGTCTAAATCACCTTTAGATTATTTCAAAATGAACTTGCATGTAAGTATTACGTATAAGATTTGGTTTTCATTTAAAGGCCACCCAAACTACATATTGGTTATTTTGAAATGACCATACATGTGGGTATTGCATTTAGGGAAACACAAAAAAATGTATATTTTTTACCATTTGGTAATATTTCCAAATTAAGTTCTTTCACTTTCTTTAAAAAAATATAAAATGATATTGCATTATTTTACATATGTTTAAGCCTTAAAAATTTCACCCAAAATGCACCTTAGATTTATTTTAATCATTATAAACTTATAAAAAAATTGTTAATTAATTTTTATGTCCTAAACTTTAAATCTAAACCATATTTTAAACTTTAAGTAGTAAATTTTACATTAAACCTTAACCCCCTATATCATTAATGTGACCAATTTTGCATTATGTTCATTTTCATATATGTTAAATCATACTATAAGATGAATAAATAATTTTGAAAATATGAATTTCATGATGTATTAACGGGGAATCTAATATTTAAAAAGTATTTTTATGTTTCATCGTTAATGAATTATCACAATATGATATGGGTATTGCATTTAAACAAAAGTGGGTTAGGAAATATTAAACTTTAACAACTATGGAACATATGGAAACAAAAGTGATTCATAATTATGTTATAAATCTAAATAAGTGATAAAATCAAAACCAATATAATGAGTAAAATTTAAAGTATAAACCTTAAGCTTTAATATATATGAACCAAATTCCTAAACATTAAATTATAAGGCATAACCCTAAAAATTCAAATGATATTTTGCCATAAGCCCTATTACAACCTTAATTATACAAACCCTAACAAGAAAAAGTCCTAATGATATATGCCCTAAACCCAAAAAACTATACAAATTATATAATGCAAAACATAAAATTTTAAAAAACATAGGAAAAAATTTAGAAACCAAATTTTTAAGCTTTTAACCTACAAAAATTTACTGATAAAAAAAATAATAATCCTAAAAAACAATCAAATAAATTTTGTAAAAAAATAAAAGAAAATAAATGTCTCTTACCTTTGTGTGATTTCTTCAAACAAAATTTTCCATTCTCTTTGAAAAAAATATAGAATGAAATTGTATTACTTTACATATGTCGAAACCCTAAAATTTCCCCCCCCAAATTTAGCCTAGTTTAGGTTACTTACTATAGATTTGTGAAAAACTTGCTAACTAATTTATGTGTCCCAACCTTAAATTTAAACCATAATCTAATAGTATGTACTTATAATAATTATATAAAATGATGTATTGTAATGTCCATTCCATAAATAAATTAGGTAAACAAAATTAATAAAATATGCATTAACTAAACCAAAATGATTGCAATTATGACATTGTTTCCACTATAAATTGCTTGTAGTAACTACATAGGGGGACCTATGTTCATCATCCATGAACTAGGGCGAACTTTAATAGATTGATAGGTAGGATTGGGGGGCTGGGGGTGGGAAAAGTGAGTAGGTAATTAGTTAGGTATTTGGCTATGTAAAAAACATAGGTAGGTAGGTGAACAAGTGGTAGGTAGTAAGGTGGGTGCATAGGTAGGTAAGTAGGTATATAGGTAGGTAGTTGGGTTAATAGGCAAGTTAGTAAGTAGAAAAGAGGTTCAAGGAGCAAGGTAAATAAGTTACTAAAGTAGGTAGGCATGTAGGTAGGCATTTTTAGTAGATAGGAAGAAAGTTACACTAGCAAGGTAACTAGATAGATAGGCAAATTAGTAGGTAAGAAACAAGTTACCTTATCAAGGTGACTAGGTTTGTAAAGTATTTATGTCAATAGGGTGGTTGTGTATATAGGGTTGGTAAATAGTAATGTAACTAGGTTAGTATGGTAAGTAGTTAGTACAATGGTTAAGTCAATAGAGTATGTAATTAACAAGGTAGTTAAGTTAGTAGAGTAGGTAGTTAGTATAGTAATTAGGTCAGTAGGATAACTCGTTATTAAAGTAGCTATGTTAGTAGGAAATAATTAGTAAGGTACTAAGGTTGGTACAATACTTATGAAGGTAGGAAGGTGAGTAGGGCAGCTATGTGTGAGGTTAGGTCTAGGGGAAAAACAACCAAGAACAAACCAAAAAAAAAAGGTACAATGGTCAACAGCGAGAGGAAATGGACTGTTATGAACCTCATCTGACGTCAAATGAAAAAACTTAGCCCATCCAGTGGACAGAATGGCTAACTGGTGCATTGGTGGCTGTTGGTTCATTCTGGCTAGATTCTTGTAGCCTAGACCCGAATTGACATCAACTTGTTGGAATTGACATAAGAATTAAATCGTGGAAAAAATGTTTTGCTAAATTTGAAATCAGAATCGTGAAAAACTATTTTTGAAAACATGGTAAGGATATATATGTTAAAAAATAGTTTTTTTTCAAAAGTTAATAAATAGACTGAACTTTATACTGAATTATTAATTTCAATTAGTTGTTCAACTTTATATTTAAATAGACCCCTAGTTTAATTTGTCATAAAACTTTGTACTCACAAAATCTTTAGCATTGGGGAATGTGTAATGTGTACATGGAACTGAACCCTATTCAAAAGTTTGGAGGTTCTTGAATTTGAAAAAATGTGATAGAATTGGAACCAAAGGGTTCAAATTTGGAAGAACCTAACTCTCAAACCCATACTCAAAGAATTGTCACATAAATTTTAAAATGTTAAAACCGGATAGGAAGTTCTCTCAAAAAGGAAAAACTGCACAACACTAGTTTATACATCTACAAATGATCTAAAATCTAAATTTGGATCACTTGTTCTTTGCCTTGGGAACAAAGGTGAATTGAGTAAGTTACATGCTACATCTTCAAAAATCCATACCTAACTTAGCAACGTCCCACAATTGCAATCAGACTAGGTCTCAAAGGAGACTTGTTATTTTTACATGATTTCAAATGGGAGCATATTGATTTTGGTGACCATGAAAAGCGAAATTTTATGCAAATGTGTTCCAGTTCTACTCAAGTACCTTTGAAATGCTAGGGATTGACCATTTGCTTCTAGTAGGGAATTGTTTTTCCTTAGAAAAGGATCTCTTGCTCTTTAACTTGAACCCAAAATAGCTATGTTAATTGCTGACCTTCCTTCACCTTTTAACATAAGGTAAAAAGAACAAGACGAAATGTGGATTGTAAATCAATCCTTATAAAGATTGTGTATTGCTTTGCTCACATGCTCTCGCCTTTTTGTTGGAATAAACTATGTACCCCAATTAGGGTAGATAGGCCAATGAGCCAACTTGTAAGAACTCAAAGGAGGTCGGATCCTCACACATTATTCCTCTCTTCTAAGCTGAAAGAATAATTGTAGCCCCCCACCTAGTGCTTCCAATGGTGCAAAAATTACTCAATTTGGTAAAGAAATGGGGAAAATATGGGTGTTTGGTCTATCACTCATCCTCTACCTATAATTTTTTGAGTTGTTCCTTCACTTCTGATGCTTAATGAACATCTATAGCCCTCTAATTTGTGCATCCAATGACACAAAAATCACTCAATTTGATTAAGGAATGAAGAAAAGAAGGAAAGTGTTCAATTATAGGTACATGTTCAATGATGGGCAATTCTACTCTAGTGTCTTTAATATTAGTTTCAAGAAAAAATGATGGCCGATGAGGACATGTAGTATGCACCCTAGAGGCCGAAGATTTTTTGCTTTTGGAAAGGGGGGGGGGGGGGGGGGGGGGGGTTTTTTTTTTTTTTTTTGGTTTGTTTTGCCAAAGGGGTGTGGGAGTCAAAAAAAATTTTTTTTTTTTTTT
>Ga0116227_10011932_pt1 | contig 14401 bp, 16 predicted proteins | sample S1TSphgellanicum_FD_89693 | JGI IMG/M metagenome (GOLD analysis project Ga0116227, IMG submission 89693) | Host-associated microbial communities from peat moss isolated from Minnesota, USA - S1T2_Fb - Sphagnum magellanicum MG | ecosystem: Host-associated > Plants > Peat moss > Unclassified... | reverse complement strand
GCGCACGGGCGTGCCGCCGTGCGCGGCGATCTGTTCGGGCACGCTGCGGCTGCAGATCAAGTTATAGAGAATCTTCGCGCCCGGATAGCGCTTGAGCGTGTTGATCGCGACCAATGCCGTCACCATGTCGCCCCCGACGAGGCCGCCTTTTTCATCGACGATGAACATCCGGTCGGCGTCGCCGTCAAAAGCCGCGCCGAGGTCGCAACCGTGCTCGACGACGGCCTTCTGCAAATCGATCATGTTCTCGGGTTCGATCGGACTCGCCGGGTGGTTGGGGAACGTGCCGTCGAGTTCGAAGAAGAGCGGCACCACTTCGCACGGCAGATGCTTGAAGACGTAGGGGACCGTGAGCCCGGCCATGCCGTTGCCCGCGTCGATCGCGATCTTGAACGGCTTGATCGCTTTGGGATCGACGAAGCTCAAGCAGTGGGCCGCGAAGTCGTCGAGGATGTCGCGTTGCGAGATCGTGCCGCGCTTCGTCGCGAGCGGGCCCAGATCGCCGCGCGCGATCCGCGATTTGATCGCGGAGAGGCCGGTTTCGAGCGAGATCGCTTGCGCGCGGTCGCGCGTGAACTTCATGCCGTTATAGGTCGCCGGGTTGTGCGAGGCCGTGATCATCACGCCGCCGGCGAAATCGTATTTGCCGACCGCGAAATACAGCGCGTCGGTCGAGACGAGCCCGATATCGGTCACATCGGCACCCGCGTCGTTCGCGCCGCGCGCGAACGCTTCGAAGAGCGACACGCCCGAGGGGCGCATGTCGCGGCCCGCGACGATCGACGTGACGCCGAGTTCGGCCACGAAGGCGCGGCCGATCGCATACGCGAGATCTTCGTCGAGTTCAGCCGGGTAGAGGCCTCGAACGTCGTAGCTCTTGAAAATGTCGGGAACGTCGCGCGGCGCCATGAGCGGCGCGCTTCTGTCCTCCGCCGCACTCTCCCCGCCCGCGCCGTTCGTCAGAAAGCGCGCGATCGCGGCGCCGACGGCGGCGGCCGCCTCTTCGTGCGGCAACAAGGTCGCGTGAGGGAAGGTCTCGAGTTGCGCGTCCGGCGCGAGCCGCACGAACTCCGTCGCGTGCTCGACGGGATTGGCGAATTTCGCATCCTCACCCCAGACCACGAGCAACGGGGCTTCGAGAAACGGCAAGTCGCGCGCCACGTCGATGTTCAAGCAGCCGCTAACGAAATAGGACGGCACGAAACGCGCGCCGGGCAGGTGCGTCACCGCGTAATAGTGGTCGAGAACTTCGGGCGTCACGCAGGCGGGATCGGCATATGATTGTTTGCGCAGGAACCAGGCGAGCGACGGTTTCGAGGCGAGCCCGTTGAACGCGCTCTCGCCGAGGATCGGCGAGCGGAAGACCGCGCCCACCGAGCGCTGGGCGGCGTTGGGTTCGCGGTCCAAGACGCCGCCCAGTCCCGTCGGCGCGATCGCGATCAAGCGTTTCACCCGATCGGGCGCGCGCAGCGCCGCGCGGATCGCGAAAGCCCCGCCGAGCGACGAACCGACGAGCGCCATCGGTCCGGTGAAGAATTCGCCGAGCGCGTCGACGATCTGCTCGACGTACAGCTCGGCCGAATACTCGATGTTCGGCATGTCGGAAAGGCCGCATCCCAGCAAGTCCAGGGCCACGATCCGGCGCTCGCGGGCCAAGAGCGGCGCGAGCTTGCGGTACTCATATGACGATGCGCCCGCGTAGATGCCGTGCACCAGGAGCACCGGCAGGGCATCCGAGGGCTGCGCCGGGCCGAGCTCCGTGACGAAGATGTCGTAGCCCCGCCACGTCCAGGGAAGCCGGGTGCCGCCCAGGTGGTTCGTCGGCAGCGGGCCGGCGTTGCGCAGCGAACGGTTGAGCAGGGCGGCGGCCCCGGTGATTCCCGCGACCGCTCCGAGCGGCCGCAGGGCCCGGCGGATTTTTTCGAACGATCCCACGAGCGGCTCTTCGATGCGGGCGCCAAAGCCCCCCGACGCCCATCCCAATTCGCGCCGGACGGCGCCTGGAAGCTCGGGGATCGGCCGATATAAGTAACGTGCATCCTAGCCGTCTTTTGTTAACTCCGTGGCTGGCTGGGAGCGCCGCTAAAGGGGTCCAACCCCTTGCGCAGCAAGATTCGATGAAGCGTTTCAGTGTGATGACGCACAGGTTTCCTACGTTGCACGTCCGATGACACCAGTCGATTTTTCCGCCCGGGTGGGGCCGCGGCTCGCATGCGCCTGCCTCGCCCTGGCCGCGTTCGCGGTGCCGGCCCCGCGGGGAACGGCCGCCGCGGCGGCGACGCTTTGCACGCAGAGCGCCGGCGGAAGGGTCGTGCTCGAGTCCGACGCCGTCGACCCCGACGTGTTCCTCTGGGACTCGCGGACGCGCCTGGTCGACTACGCCGCCGGCCAGTGGGGCAATACCCGGGCGATCTTCGCCCATACGGTCCTGGCCGAACCCGGCACCCGGGCGACCGTCGTCTCGTGCGTGCCGGCCGCCGCGCATCCGAAGTACTCGACGGGCGACGAGGACGCGATCGGCGTCAAGATCATGAGCGGCCCGTACAAGGGGCGCTACGGCTGGGTCCTCTCGAGCGATATTCATCCCAGCCGGACGCCCGCAGGGCAGAGCGCCGTCAACCCGCCTTCAAAGAACTAGTGGTCAACTAATGGCGACCGTCGAAATCGCGGGCGACGAGTTGATCGTGAAAATCGCGGGCTGGGACCGCGTGTGGACGATGAGCGGCAGCCTGACCATTCCGCTCAAACACGTAGCCGGCGCGAGCTCGGGCGAAGCGGCTGCCCACGAGTGGTACCACGGCCTGCGCCTGGGCGGCACCGACGTTCCGGGCGTGCTGATCGCCGGCCACTTCTACAAACACGGCAGCTGGGTGTTCTGGGACGTCCACGATCCGGCCCGAGCCGTCGCCGTCGACCTTCACGACGAACACTACGCTCGGCTCGTCATTCAAGTCGCCGACCCGGCCGCCACGATCGCGGCCATCCAGGCGGCGATCGGCTAGTTTAGGGTCCAGGCGCTTTGGGCCGCCTCTCGTGAGGAGGACGGGCCTTTCGGCTATAGGTGCGTTTTGACGTATCGTTGAGCCGTTTCATGCGTCATGTGTAGGGTGCCGAAATCAGTTCGGCTCCGTACCATCCCAAGATGGAATTGCTTGGTCATCGAGCTGGCTCCGGCCTATAGCAGGGGCGCCGGCGATGATGTCCGCTTTCTGAAGGAGGAATCTTGCCCAAGAACCTTTATCTCGTGTCGGCGGCCCTCGCCGGCGCGATGCTTGCGTTCTCGGCCGACCGGGCCGACGCGCAGGTGCCTTCGCCGACGCCGGCGCCCATGAAATCCCCGGCCCCCGCTACCTCGCCCTCGCCCGCGCCGACCCCGACGGCTTCGCCGACGCCCTTCAAGCTGATCACGCTGAGCGGTTCGGGCGACGTCGGTTTTCAAGATATCACCGGAACCGATAAAGGCCGCTTCGTCAACGGCAACCCCAGCCGCATCTTCGACGACGCGACCGGCCCGTTCTTCGATTCGAACGGCGGCCGTCAACTGGCGACGGCCAACAACTTCAACGACGTGCCCAACCTGCAAAACGCCAACCTGCAAGTGCTGCTCAACGGCAGCCTCGTCAGCGGGAAGATCGAAGCCAGCTTCGGCTCCGACGCCGACGTGATCGCCTCCAACGGTCAGTCGCGCAACGAAGTCAACCTGACCCAAGCCTACATCCAGCTGACGCCCAACGGCGCGACGACCCTCATCGCCGGTAAGTTCTCGACCGAGGCCGGCGCCGAAGTGATCGAAGCCCCGGGCAACACCAACTACTCGCGCTCGTACCTCTTCGGCGAAGCGATCCCGTTCACGCACACGGGCGCCCGCCTCAGCTACGCGCTCGACAATAGCAAGATCACGCTGGTCGCCGGCGGCAATAACGGCTGGGACGACTGGAAGTTCGCCGGCAAAGGCGTGACGCTCGAAGGCGCGATCCTCTTGACGCCCTCACCCTTTTGGGCGCTGACGCTCGACACGTACAACGGGCACGATTTCGCCCTCACCGGCAATAGCGCGCTCGCGTTCGCGCCGGTCTTCACGAACCGCATGCTGTACGACAGCGTGCTGACGCTCCACCCGACGAGTGCCCTGACCCTGATCGCCAATAACGATAACGGCGTGCAGCTCGCCGACAACGGCACGTTCTTCCCGGTCACGGCCAAATGGAACGGCATCGCGGGCTACGTGAACTACCAGTTCAACACGCGCTACGGCCTCTCGCTGCGCAAGGAGACGTTCCACGACGATGACGGTTTCCGGACCGGAATCATCCAGCGGCTCCAATCGAACACGGCGACGATCAACTTCACGCCGACGGGCAACTACATCTTCCGGCTCGAGTATCGGCTCGATGCCTCCGACGGTCCGAACTTCACGTACCGCGGATTCGACCCGGCCACGGGTCCGGGCCGCGACCACCAGAGTTCCATCGGCGCCGAAGCCGTGGTCAAATTCCCGTAGCGTAACCTGACGGCGGCGCATATCCGCGCGCGAGGACGCGCGCGGAGCCGCCCACCATCACCCGATCGAATGCGATGCCGTAGGCGCGCTCTAGGATCTCCGGATCCAGCGCGTCGTTCGGCGGCGCGTACGTCAACAGGCGGCCGTCGCCCAACACCGCGATGCGGTCGGCGACGGCCGCCGCTTCGTTGAGGTCGTGCAAGACGACGAACGCGGTCGTCGCGTCGCGCGCGAGCCCGCGCATCAAGCAGAGCATCTCGAGCGCGTAGCGCGGGTCCAGGTGCGACGTCGGCTCGTCGAGCAGCACCAGACGCGCGTCCTGCGCTAGCGCCAGCGCGAGCCACGCGCGCTGGCGTTCGCCCGAGGAGAGCGACTCGAAGGCGCGCTCGGCGAACGCGCCCAGACCCACGCGCTCGAGCGCGGCCAGCGCCGCCTCGCGGTCGTCGCTCGACTCGGTCCATTTCCACCACGGCCGATAGGCGTAGCGGCCCGTCGTCACGACCTCGAGCACCGTCGTGCCGTCGTGGGGCACTTCGACGTCGCTGCCGATCAAGGTGACGGCCCGCGCGCGCGCCCGCGCGCTGAGCCCGCGCACCGGCAGGCCGTCGAGTTCGATCTCGCCGCGGGTGGATTCGACGAAGCCGGCCAGCGCGCGGAGCAAGGTCGTCTTCCCGGCGCCGTTGGGGCCGACGATCGCGATCAGTTCGCCGGGCAGCGCGTCGAGGGTCAGGTCGTCGAGCAAGGTGCGCGCGCCCGCCGCGACGCGCACCCCGCGCAGCGCTACGTGCCCCACAATCGCGTCGCGTTCGCCGGCCGGAGGTAGAGGTACAGAAACGCCGGCACGCCGACGAACGCCAGCAGGACGCCGAGCGGAATTTCCGTGGGCGGCGCGAGCGAACGCGCGAGCGCGTCGGCCAGCGGCACGAAGGCCGCGCCCAGCAGCGCTGAGGCGACGATGACCCGGCGCGCGTCGGTGCCGACGAGGCGCCGGGCCAGATGCGGCACGATCAAGCCCACGAAACCCACGACACCCGAGAGCGTGACGGCGGAAGCCGCCAGCAGCGTCGCGGCTCCGAGCACGAGCCACTGCGTGCGCGCGAGGTCGACGCCGACGGCTCGGGCGACGCTCGGACCCAGCCGCATCGCGCTCAGCGCCGGAACGGCTAGGGCCGCGAGCGCCAGGCCCGTCAGCGCGTAGGGAAGGGTTGCCGCGAGTTCCGTCCAGCCCCGTCCGGCCAGCGACCCGGCGAGCCAGGCGAGGACCTGGTCGCTGCTGGCCCGCCCAAGGCGGAGGAGCGCGAGGGTCACGATCGCCGAGAACAGCGCCGAGAGCGACACGCCGGCCAGGATCAGGCGCTCCGGGTCGAGGCCGCTCCCGCGTCGCGCGAGGAAGGCGACCAGCAGCGCCGTTCCGAGCCCCGCCGCGAAGCCGAGCCCGGGAACCAGGGGCGCGGCGACGCCGAGCGCGACGGCGACGGCGATCGCCGCCGCCGCGCCCGCGCTGACGCCGGTCAGGAACGGGTCGACCAGCGGGTTGCGCAAGAGCCCCTGAAGCAGCATTCCCGAAACGGCCAGCGACAGTCCGACGAAGGCGCCGATGGCGACCCGCGGCAAGCGCAGCGACCAGACGATCGTCGCGACGTCGCCGCCCTCGCGCGGGTGCAGCAAGACGCCGGCGACCGCCTGCGGCGCGAGCGCCGAGCCGCCCACGAGCAGGCCGAGCGCGAGCGCGCCGAGCACGACGGCGGCGAGGGCGGCACAGACTCCGGCGAACCGCACCGTGCGCGAGGCGAACACGCCCGGGCTTACCGCCCCGGAGGCGCGTGTCCCTTGTGCGCCCAAGGTCGCCGCGTGCCGTCGATCTTCGTCACGGGACCCGTGCGTTCGGGCAAGAGCCGCTTCGCCGAGCGCCTGGCGCGCGAACGCGGCGGCGAGGTTCTCTACGTCGCAACCGCGCGCATCGACCCCGACGATGCCGAATGGACGGCCCGCCTCGCGCACCACGCCGCTCGCCGGCCCGCGGACTGGCGCGTGGTGGAAACCGGCGCGGCGGGCGCGCCGGCGCTGGCGCAGATCGCGGCCGAGGCACCGGAGTCGCTGACGCTGCTCGTCGATTCCCTGGGCACCTGGCTGGCCGAACGGATGAGCCGCCGTCTCGAAGCCGGCGGTGAGGCCGCGGCGCTCGACACCGGCGGGCTCGAAGCCGAGCTCAACGAAGCGGTCGATGCCTTAGCGGCGGCGCGCGCCGCGGCGATCGTCGTCGGCGACGAGGCCGGTTGGGGCCTGGTGCCGCCGTACGCATCCGGCCGTCTCTTTCGCGACGTGCTCGGCCGCGGCCAACAGCGGCTGGCCGCGCGGAGCGAGCGCGCCTACCTCGTCGTCGCGGGCTTCGCGCTCGATCTCGGCGCGCTGGGAAGGCCGGTGGACGCGAGTCCCCCGGTTTAGGGCAGGGCGGCGGTTGAGTTGTTGAGCGAGTTGTTCGCTTTTCCGCCGAGCATGTGCAATGCCACCAGCGCCACGGTCGACACGAGCATGAGGATCAAGGCGTACTCCACCAACCCTTGACCGCTGTCGTCCTCGAGAAACTTCAAAATGGGCATCGATCCATAATTGGTGGGTCGGTGCGAAAAGACCCGCACGCTACTTGCTTGGCGAGCCTGCTGTGTCGCCGGCGGTTCTCGGAGGGGCGCGATTAGGGGGCCGAGGGCTTCGTGGGTCACTGACGACGGATGCCGGCGTGCGGCGGCTCGCCGTCGAGCCGCACGCTCGTTTCCCGCGTCCGCAGAGCGTGGCGAACGGCGGATCGGCCGCATTTTCAAAAAAATGGAGAGAGTGATACGCGCGTCCCGAATAGATTGATAAGATTGGGTAAGGCCGGTATAAATGCCATGGGAGGGCTCGGCGAAGGAGTTAACCGATCGGACGGCACGGATGACGAGCGAGATTGGGACGACCGGGCTTCGAGCTGGTCTGAGCGAACCGAAGGGCATGCCCGTCCGTTCGATGCTCGCGGCGCTCGTGGTCGCCGCGCTCGCGTGGTTCGTCCCGGTCGCCGCGTACGCCGCCGGCCCCGCCGCGCCCCGGATCGTTTCGCTGATCCCGTCGCTGACCGAGGACTTGTTCGCCTTGGGCGCCGGGCCGCAGGTCGTCGCCGTCTCGCAGTTCACCGACTTCCCGGCGGCCGCGCGGTCGCTGCCCGCGGTCGCCTCGTTCGCCTCGGTCGACGCGGAGCGGATCGTTCGCTTGCATCCGGACCTCGTGGTCGGCATCCCCGCGCAAGCGGCACTGGTCGCCGACCTCAAACGCGTCGGGTTGCGGGTCGAGCTGCTGCCCGACGACACGTTCGACGACATCTTCGCCGACCTGGCGCGCCTGGGCACGCTCAGCGGCCATCCGCGCGAAGCGGCGCGCTTGGCGGCGGCACTGCGCGCCCGGACGGCGGCGCTCGCGCGCGGCCTGCGGGGCGGCGCGCGCCCGAGCGTGCTGGTCGTGCTCGGCGTGACGCCGATCTTCACGGTCGGGGACCGCTCGTACATCGCGCACCTGATCGCGCTGGCCGGCGGGCGCAACGCGGTGACGGGCGTCGCCGACGCGTACGTTCGCTACAGTGCTGAAGCGATCGTGGCCGCACAACCCGATCTCATCGTCACGGACCGCAGCGCCGGTTTGCGCGATGCCCTCGGCGCTGCGCCCTGGAATGCGCTGCGCGCCGTGCGTGAGAATCGCGTCTACGTGCTGGCCGACGCCGACATCCTCGAACGTCCCGGCCCGCGGTACAACGAAGGCCTGGCATGGCTGATCGCGCGGCTCCATACCGGGCCGCCGGAGCGTTCGCATGTCGCGCGGTAGCGTTGCGTCGGCGCCGCCCGCCGAGCGCGCGCTCGTGGTCGCGGTCGACTTGCGCGATCCCAAGCGTCCGCTCGAACCCGAGCTCGCCGAATTCGAAGCTCTGATCGAAGCGGCCGGTGCGTCGCTGGCCGGCCGGCTCGTGCAGCGCCTCGACCACGTCGATCCCGCGACGCTCGTCGGCAGCGGCAAAGCCCACGAGATCGCGACGCTGGCCGAAGAACTCGGCGCGACCAAGGTCTTCGTGTTCAACGATTTGCGACCGCGACAGCGCACGAACCTCGAGAAGATCGTGCCGCTGCCGATCGTCGATCGCACGATGGTGATCCTCGACATCTTCGCGCAGCGCGCGCGCAGCCGCGAAGGTAAACTGCAAGTCGAGCTCGCGCAGCTGCGCTATCTCCAAGCGAATCTAATCGGGGCGGGCGCGGCGCTCTCGCGCCTGGGCGGCGGCGTCGGCACGCGCGGCCCCGGCGAAACCAAACTCGAAGTCGACCGGCGCAAGATTCAAGACCGCGTGTCGCTCTTGCGCGAACAACTCGAAGACGTGCGCCGTTCGCGGGCGACGCGGCGCGCGCCCGCGGGCACGATTCCGCTCGTGGCGCTGGTCGGGTACACGAACGTCGGAAAATCTTCGTTGCTCAACCGCCTTTCGCACGCGACGGCGGGCGGCGCGTTCGTGGCGGATCAGCCGTTCGCGACGCTCGACCCGACGTTGCGCCGCGTCTACCTCGCGCCGGACCGGTTCGCGCGTTTGGCCGACACGGTCGGCTTCATTACCGAACTGCCCAAAGAACTGGTCGCGGCCTTCCGCGCGACGCTCGAGGAGCTGGCCGGCGCCGACGTGCTGATTCACGTGCTCGACGCGTCCAATCCCGATTGGCCGCGCCAGCGCGCCAGCGTGGAAGCGATCTTGCGCGATCTCGAACTCGAGGGTAAACCGACGCTACTGGCCTTCAATAAGTCCGATGCGCGCGGGCCGGGGGCGGAGCCGCTGCCGGCCGGCGGAATCCCGATCAGCGCCAAAACGGGCGCGGGGCTCGACGAGTTGCGGGCCGCCGTCATCGCGCGCCTCGACGCGCCGCAGAGCGCGCCTGCGTGAAGGCGGCGCTCCTGGTTCTCGCGCTGGCCGTCGCGGCGGCCGGCGGGTGCGCGGCCGCGCCCAAGGCACCCGAGGGGGCCGAAGGCGATCCCTTCGTGCGCAGCTTCAAGGCCCTGCGACCCGCGGTCGTGCTCTTCACGATGAAGATTCCGAGCGACGACCCCAAGCGCAAAGGCCATTGGGACGATGCCTACGGCAGCGGCGTCGCGGTGGCGAGCGGCCCGTGGGGCACGCAGATCCTCACCGTCGAGCACGTGATCGACGGCTCACGCGAACTGCACGCCACGCTCGACGACCGCCGGTCGGTGCCGGCCCGCGTCCTGGCCTCGGATTCCGAGCGTGACGTCGCGCTGGTCCAGATCGACGTGCCGAACCGGCCGGTCGCGGTGCTGGGAACGTCCTCGGCGGTTTCGCCCGGCACTCAGGTCGGCGTGGCCGGCTACCCGATTCCCGACGCCTTCGAAGACGAGGCTTTGGGCACGCAAACCTCCGTCTTCGCGGGCCGCGTGTCCAGCATCCGCAAGGACGCGCTCGAACTCGACCTGCCGATCATTCCCGGCGAGAGCGGGGGGCCGGTCTTCGTGGCCGACTCGGGCGTCGTCATCGCCCTGGCCGAGTCGCGGTTCGACGACGAGAAAGCGATCGGGTTCGGCGTGCCGATCGAGGACGCCGAGAAGTTCCTGCGCGGAAAGGTCCGCGGCGCCCTAGCCCTGCGCCCGTAGGCCCGCCCTTCGACAAGCTCACCCTTCGACAGGCTCACCCTTCGACAGGCTCAGGGTGACAAAAGGGTGCCCCCCTCGCTGTCACTGAGCTTGTCGAAGGGTCCTGTCACCCTGAGCCTGTCGAAGGGCGAAGGGTTAGAGGCCGGAGCCGGGCTGGGTCGACTTGATCGAAATGGTCGGGACCGTGACGCCTTGGTTCTTTTGCACGATCACCGTCGACGTGCCGCTGGCGAAGCCGGCCGCCTGAATCGTGACGGTCTGCTCGCCGATCGCGACGTTCTGGAGGTTGAAGTTCCCCTTTTCGTCGGTGCGGGTCGTCGTCGTGGTGCCGGTGGCGCTGACCAGCGCTCCCGCGACCGGCTTGCTATTTTGGTCGGTGACGTTTCCGACGATGTAGCCGTAATCTTGAACTCCGATGAGGTTGGGGTTAGCGCAGCCGGCGAGCGCCCCACCCGCAAGCACGAGGGCGACGGCGGCCGTGGCGAACCGCAGCCGGAGACGCGAAGCGATCCGAATCGGTCTAGTGTGCATAGAAGCGCTTGTTTCGGCATAGCGGAGTACCGACCCGCTCGCGGCGAAACGATTGGAGACATGAACCCTTACGCCCCCGTTGCGATCTTTCTGGCCGTCGCTCTGGTCGCCTCAGCCGCGTTCTGCGCCGTCCCGGGCCTGCTCGCCCGCCGCAAACCCAACGCCGTCAAATCCGAAGCGTACGAGTGCGGCGTCGAGGCGACCTCGGACGTGACCGGCCGCTTCCCGATCCGCTTCTATCTGATCGCGATGCTTTTCGTCATCTTCGACGTTGAGGCCGCATCCTTCTATCCGTGGGCCGTGGAGATGCACGCCTTGCGGACATTCGGCTTACTCGAGATGGTCGCGTTCGTCGTCGTGCTGGGAATCGGGTATGCGTACGTGTGGCGCAAGGGGGGGTTCCAATGGAGATGAGGCAGGGCGAGTTCTTGCTCGGCAAACTCGACGACGTGGCGCGCTGGGCGCAGAGCTCGTCGGTCTGGCCGTTGACGATGGGGTTGGCCTGCTGCGCCATCGAGATGATGAGCGCGACCAACGCGACGTTCGACATCGCCCGCTTCGGCTCCGAAGTCTTTCGCCCGTCGCCGCGTCAGGCCGACCTGATGATCGTCTCGGGCCGCGTCGCCCAAAAGATGGCGCCGATCATCAAGCGCCTCTACGACCAGATGGCCGATCCCAAGTGGGTGATCTCGATGGGCGCGTGCGCCAGTTCGGGCGGCGTCTTCGACAACTATGCGATCGTCCAAGGCGTCGATACGGTCATCCCGGTCGACGTTTACGTGCCCGGGTGTCCGCCGACGCCCGATGGCCTGCTGTATGCCCTCAACCTGATTCAGCAGCAGATCCGCCAGGGCGGTCGCGGCGGAATTCTCGCGAAAGTATAACGCCCATGCCGAGCTCGCAGAACCCGTCGATCGCCGGTTTAGCGCTCGACCCAACCGGCGTTCGCCCGGACCTCGGCGATGCGGAGGTCCTCCGCGTCGGACCGTCAGAGATCCACGCGACGTTGACCGCGCTGCGCGCCGGCGGCTGCACGATGCTGCTCGATATCGGCGGCGTCGATTACCTCGGACGCGAGCCGCGTTACGACGTCGTCTACCATTTGCTGGCGCTGCCGGCCGCGGCCGCCGACGTCAAGACCGTGGGCCGGCCGCGGCGGGTGCGGGTGCTCGTCGGCGTGCCCGACGCCGAACCCGTGCTCCCCTCGGCGATCGACCTGTGGCCAAGCGCCAACTGGGCCGAGCGCGAGATCTTCGACTTCTTCGGCATCCGTTTCACCGGCCACCCGAATCTCAAGCGCATTCAGATGCCCGAAGACTGGTCCGGCCACCCGCTGCGCAAGGATTACCCGCTGCGCGGGCCCGCTAAGGAGGCGACGCCCCGCCCGGCGTTCGCGCTCAAGAGCAACGTGCCGGCCGGCGCGCCGCCCGCGGGCAAGGTCGCCGCGGCCCTGCAGCGTCAGATCGCGCGCGCCCGCGGACAAGAGCCTCCCAAGCCCGCCGGAGACGAAGCGTGAGCGTGACCTTGGACGTCGTGGAACGGTCGGGCAACACGATGACCCTCTCGCTGGGGCCGCAGCACCCGTCGACGCACGGCGTGCTGCAAGTGATCGTCGAGGTCGCGGGCGAGATCGTCGAACGCGCCGACATGGAGATCGGCTATCTTCACACCGGCATCGAGAAGTCGGCGGAAAACCTGTTCTGGACCCAGGCCTCGACCGTCGTCGAACGGATGGATTATCTCAACCCGCTGGGCAACGCGCTCTGCTACGTGCTGGCCGTCGAACGGCTCTTAGGCATCACGGACCGCATCCCCGAACGCGCGCAGTCCGTGCGCGTGCTGATGAGCGAACTCTCGCGGATCGCGTCGCACTGCGTGTGGCTGGGCACGGGCGGCATCGACCTCGGCGCGATCTCGACGTTCTTCTACACGTTCGATATCCGCGAAGACATCTTGGCGTTGATCGAAGCCTCGGGCGGGGCGCGCATGCATCCCAACTACCTGCGCGTCGGCGGCATCAACGGCGACCTGCCCGGCGGGTTCCTGGCGAAGCTCGATGCGTTGATCGTGAAGTTTCCGCAGCGGATGCGCGAACTGCGCACGCTGCTGCAGAACAACCCGATCCTGCGCGACCGGATGATCGACGTCGGCACGATTTCAGCCGAAGACGCCGCGGCTTGGAGCCTGACCGGCCCGATCCTGCGGGCCACGGGCGTCGCCTACGACATCCGCCGCGCCTTCCCGTACAGCGGTTACGAGAAGTACGAATTCGACGTGCCGACGCGAACCGAAGGCGACGCCTACGCGCGCTTCCTCGTGCGGCTCGAAGAGATGGACGAGTCGATGCGGATCATCGCCCAGGTCCGCCAAGAACTCGAGCGCCCCGGTCCGATCATGATCGACGATCCGAAGATCGCGCAGCCGCCCAAAGAGACGATCGCGCTCTCGATGGAAGCGCTGATCCACCACTTCAAGATCGTCAGCGAATCGTTCCGCGTGCCGCCCGGCGACGTGTACCAAGCGATCGAGTCGCCGCGCGGCGAACTCGCGTACTACGTCGTCTCCAACGGCGACAACCGGCCGTACCGGGTCCGCACCCGGCCACCGTCGATGTACAACTTACAATCGCTGCTGCTGATGGCGCCGGGCGGCTTGATCGCCGACATCGTCGTGATGATCGGGTCACTCGATCCCGTCTTCGGCGAGGTGGATCGATGACGGTCGACGGTCAGCCGACGCGCGATTTCGCGGCGGTGGCCGCGCGGGTCAAACCGGTGGCCGAAGATTTGATTTCCCAGTATCCGCCGGCCGGCGCGCGCAGCGCGCTCTTGCCGATCCTGCACGAGTTCCAGAACGTCGAGGGCTGGCTCTCACCCGAGGCGCTGGAGCAGGCGGGGCTGTGGGTCGACGTGCCGCTCTCCGTCGTCGAATCGACCGCTTCGTTCTACACGCTCTTCCACCGGCGTCCGGTCGGGCGCTACATGCTGCAGCCGTGCCGCAACCTCTCGTGCACGTTAAACGGCGCGAGCGAGATCTTGGCTCACTTCCGGGAGCGCCTAGGCGTCGGCCATCTGCAGACGACGGCCGACGGCTTGTTCTCGTACGAAGAAGCCGAATGTTTGGCGGCCTGCGACCGCGCGCCGTGCATGCAGGTCAACCTCGAATTCGTCTACGACCTAACCAAAGAGAAAGTCGACGCGATGCTGCAGGCGATGCGCGACGGCACCTTCGAAGTTCCGCCCCGTCCGCAAACGGCCGAGCCCGGGCCGAGCTGGCAGGTCGCGGCCGATTCCGGCAAGCGGTCACCCGGCGCCGTCGGCGTCTCGAATCCAAACGACCCGGGCGGTCTCGGCGACGCGAGCGGCGTCGCGATGATCGAACGGCTCGCGCACGATCCCTATCCGGTCGAAGCGCGACCGACGAACGAGCGCCTCGTGCGCGACGGCACGGCCCGGCTGGCCGCCCCCTCCTCGAACAGCGAGCACTAACATCATGCCCGTCGTCAAAGTCCTCACCGCCGGCATCGGCGAAGCGAACCTGCGCGACCTCGACGTCTACCGCGAGCGCGGCGGTTACGAACAGTTCCAGCGCGCCGTCACCGGGATGAAGCCGGCGGAACTGGTCGACCTGGTGTCCCGTAGCGGCCTGCGCGGCCGCGGCGGCGCCGGGTTTCCGACCGGCCGCAAGTGGTCGTTTCTG
>Ga0116227_10011931_pt1 | contig 14402 bp, 8 predicted proteins | sample S1TSphgellanicum_FD_89693 | JGI IMG/M metagenome (GOLD analysis project Ga0116227, IMG submission 89693) | Host-associated microbial communities from peat moss isolated from Minnesota, USA - S1T2_Fb - Sphagnum magellanicum MG | ecosystem: Host-associated > Plants > Peat moss > Unclassified... | reverse complement strand
TTTTTTTCCTCTTTTTTTTTCAATTCCCCCTTTACCCCCCCGGGTAAACCAAAACACCAAAGGGTTCCTGTTTTTTTAAAAAAGGGAAACCCCCCCCCCCCCCCCCCGGCCTCTGCTTTTTGTAAAGCCCGGCAAACCATAGTTCACTTTGCAAGAGTTATCTCCAGATACACTATGAAAATCTGGGCAGGTTCTCTCCCTCTGTGTGTGTGTGTGCGCGTTTCCTTCCATGTTGTGAACCGGTTATCATGAACGGGAAACGATAACCAGGGGTTGTGGTGGGTTCGCAAAGATGTGCAGCTGTGGTTCTCAAAATCAAATAACCGGTTTTGTTATGTGACCACGATTCTCCAACATGTGATAACCGGATCTGAGATTGCAGTCGCAGTTTTCATATACCTTTAGTACCTTGGCCGGTTCAACACTAATTATATTATTTTCAAATAAGTACATCCCTAGTATATCCCTATTCATGAATGAATGGAATGAGCGTTGAGTACAAGTTCAATGGACAAATGATTGGGAGGGGAGTGTATGGTTTTCCCGAGGGATTTTTTTTCCTTTTTTAACATACTGGATTTTTGTGAAATTTAACAAAAAATATTAGCAAAATTAATCAAATTTGCAATAGAGAAAGAAAAACTTCCCAATTTCTTTGTCAAAAAATAGCAAAATTCGCTAGGAAAAAAAGACACACTGCCCACCATCAGGCATTCATAAAACAAGGAACAACATATGTTGTTAACTTGGGGGTTCATTTAAGAATTTTTCAAAAATTATTCAACGGTTTTGAAGGAGAAGACAAGAATAATTTCACTTGTACCCACTTTTTACAAATTCATTAAATATAATCAATTTATTCCCAATCAAAATATATTACCAAATTTTATTTCATTTAATCTTTTGTACTCCTTTGAAACAAGGCATCACAAACACACTAGCCCTGCCAATAGATGAAGATGTTGTACATCTACATACTGTATCCACACTCTGAACACCAAAAAAATTCGTTTCAATCTGAACAGTCTAAACACTTTCACCAAAACAAATCAGTTCATCTAATGTGAAACTGATTCTAATAAGGTAAAACTTCCAAAAGTTGGATCGAATGCAATAGTCCCTTGTCACTATGAGGGCAGGGCCCAACAAAAGCTGATCATCAATAAAAAACTTCTCTCTTTGCTCCAAAACAACAACCCAGAAACAAAGTGCCTACTATTGCAACTTGCCAAGGAAACTTGTTCCCCATCACAACACAACTTGCCACGGAAAACTTTGTTCCAAGATTACAATGCAACTTATCATGGAAACTTGTTCCCTATTACAATGCAACTAACAAAGTCCAAAGAATAACAATATGTGAAAAATTTATGCACTAGTGTAGTGCTCCAAGTGGCACTATTGACATTACGTGTAAAGTTTAAGGACAACAAAACCTACATAGTAGTTACCAACTTAGGCCTTTTACATGTAGGCTTAACTAACCACAACTATAGACTCGACAATTTAGGAACTCAAAGTTGTACCTCCCATTCCATGTCAGTTTTGGTTTAGTTGTTCTCCATTTGTCATTTTGGCCTAGCTTGATAAAGCTCTTGGGAGTTTTGAAACTTGTGTTTGTGATTAAGAAAAAAAATTGTTGTTACAAATAATGGGTACATTGTACAACCTTCAACCTCATCACCTCTCCCATTGTTAGGCATGAGAATGCACATGGGAAACTTAAGTAAAGTAAAGTATTCAAGTTTGTATATTATGGCACTTGAGAATTATGAAGCCACTCAATTCTTTATTAGTTCACAGGGTCAGTCATGGTGGCCCAAGAAGGCCCAGAAGGCTGCAACTAAGGTACGGTAGACTCAGAGAGATGGAGATGGGCAGTGCACATGCGAATTCAGTAGCCCTTTGTTTGTATTTGATCAGAGCTGGTCAAAATTTTGGCAAAGAGGATCTGGGGACAGTGAATTTTATTTTATTTTTGGCAAAATTTCACAAAAAAAAAATCAATCTCAAAATATGTACAAGAATAATCTTTCAAAAATTCCCTGATTTGCTGGAAAAATTGCTAAATTTCAAAGGAAAAAAAAATTTGAGAAAATTTTGTCCCATTTCAATATAGTTTTAGTTTTTCAAGCTTTTTTGTTTTTTTTTGGGCCAGTTTTTTACAAATGTCTCACCAATTATGGCTAAATACTTTCTTGGGCTGATCACTAATGATGATGCTACATCAGAAAACATACCCCTTTAGCCATAAAGAATATAATTTAGAAGAAGGTGTGACCACAGAAAATGTTAATATGGGCCAATGGTCTTAAATGTAGTCAGCGACAAAAGTACTGCAATGAATTGTTTTTCCTCAGTCTGCCCTTTTGCACTTTGCCCTGTCATTTTTTCATCTTGTGATGATGCCTTGACATGTTTCGTGATACCCAGGCACATATTTCTCTCGTAACCTACCATGTTATACACTCAATAACCTCACATAACATGCCGAGTAGCATGTTTCGTGCCCCCTCAAGTCTGTAACAAGTGCACAACGAGCATAACGTGGACCCAAAACATGTCTAGGCATGGCAAGGGGAAAGAACAAGGGGCAAAAAGGCATATGAGAAGAAAAAATCTCAGCAATACTTTTGGTACTGGCTATGCATTTAAGACCATTTCACGTGTTGAAACTTGAAACCACAACCACTTGCAAAGTGGCTGGCCCCATTAAAATATTAAAAACTTATTATTGGTTCCTTTGCAACGATACTCAAGGCTCATAGCTCGAACCTATTGGCTGTTTATAAAAGCGTAAAGATGTCAGGCCAACTATCTACAACAAAAGCCACATCCAGACGGACATCCAAATTTTCTTTTTGGGGGGGGGGTGTATAAAAGCCACATCCAAAGTAGTGTTGAAGCAGCTTTCAAAGGAAAATTTGAAGCACATCCGAGTGAGGCTCATGTGGGGGTAGTAGTAATCCCTTCTACTACGTAACCAACCAACCTACACGACATTAACCTCAAAAATCTTTGCAAAAAAGCTTGTTACTCATGGGGGCCATGTCATTTTGCACTATCAGCATTGGCACAACATGAATGTGATCTGACTCGTGAAAGTGAACATCATCGTCAGCAGCTGCGTTTATGCCCCCAGTACCCACCGCACAATAGCAGAGAGAGCGGATGAGACCGGGTTTGCTGAGGTGGAGAGCCAAGGTGGACAATACCCGTCCAAGCAACAACAGCCTTTGGGAAATCCATGAATCAAAGCTCTTTCCTTTTATTCTTGGACTCAAGCTTTTGCTGGTGAGGTGGCCCGGACCTTTTGCCTCTGGGCAATCTCAAGAGGTGTCTTATTGAAACCACCCCCTTTGGCCCCCCCAACTCTTTTTGCCCTTTCTATTGATAGCTGGGGTTGTTTTCTAAAGGAGAAATCTGGGGATAATTTGCCAGAGAAAAAAACACTTCTGTGTGGCCTCTAGTAAGTAAGTAGCGAGATCTAATTAGGTTTCTGCTTTTTAAGAAGAGGGCGTCCATCTCACGCATTGCCGCTCCCATGAGCCGGCCCTAATGAATGACCCACCACCCACCAATGCACCAGTTGATCGTTCTGTCCATTGGATGGGTTTCCTTTTTTCATCTGGTTCCTGACCCTGGATTAACCAATGTTTATCATGGTCAACTTTTTTAGGTGCTGACCTTTTACTTTTGACCTTTGACCTTCTTTTTATTGGCTGCTTTTTTTCTCAACCTGAACATCCGTACTACCCACCCACTTAGTTACACTATTGACCTAGCTATCTTGCCTTTATCAACTAACAATCAACCCTCTACCTACCTACCTACCTTCTATCTTTCCTTGTCAATCTTTATCCTCTACCTACCTACCCTCTATCTTTCCTTGTCAATTTTTATTTCTCGACAAAACCTCTATCTCTTCTTATCTAAACTTTAATCACTCGACAAAATTTGTATTTTTCTTAGTTAAATCTTTATCTCTTAGCAAAACTTTTATCTTTTCTTAGCTAAACTTCTACCTTTCAACACAATCTTTATATTTTATTCGTTAATTTTTTTTTTTGTCTCTCATCAAAACTTCTTTATTTGTTGATTAAACCTTTACATCTTAACAAATTTTTTTACATCTTAACTAAACACTTTATCTCTCGACAAAATATTTATCTCTTTTTAGCTAAAGCTTTACTTTTTGACAAAACATTTTTATTTCCTAACTAACCTTTTTTTTTATGACAAAACTTTTTTACTTTTTAACTAAACCTTCAACTTTTGACAAAACTTTTGTATTAACCCCCCTACCTACCCACCCACCTTCTTTTTGTATTGTAGTTAGAAATATTTGTATAAGTATTAAGATTTATGGCAGCTACCATTATGATTATTTAAAGTTTTATGTATTTATTTTCTTGGGTTAAGTAACTTTAAACTTTAAGGGTTTTTTTTTTATTTGAATAGTTTTAAATTTCAAAACATAATTAGTTGTTATAAAAATCTTTTGTTTTCCATTTTTAAGGTCTACCTTAGGATGCATGTATCGCATTCTTAAAATGGTTTTGTATGATGTAATACTTGCACATGAAGACCTACGAAAACCACCTTGGTTCTAGTTGAATGTAATTGGGTGGTGATCCAATACAAAATTACAATACCCACACATGGAAACCTATAATGGAAACCATTTAATCTTGGTTGAAGGTAATTCAATGACAACCCAATCTGAAAATGCAATGCCCACATCAACTTTAAACCCCCATGCATGTTTAGAATGGTTTAGGGTTCTCAAAATTAACACCTATTTTTGTGACTCGCATGTAGGTATTTCATTAAAGAAATGGTTTTGTTTTGTAATACTTACACATCATCCTTTTTTTATTGATGGAAAATCACCAAACAACAAATGGAAAAAATGACATACAAAATCTATCAAAGGAAATAAACTTTAAATTTTTTAAAAATCAACATATATTGTTGGTGGCATTGCACCCACCCAATTGTTGAACTCCATAGTAAAGCCTAAACTAAATTGCATGACATATTCAGCCAAGATGTAAACGTTGTTGCCACCTTACATTATTGGATCTAGGTTTATCACCCATTACCTTTATGAACAACGGAAGTTTTGCCAATGCAACATGATACTTTCAAGCCATTATTTGCCACTATTATGAAAATCATTTCCAACTATTGCCACTTCCAACAATGAGTGTTAGAAGTTGAGGCCACAGCAATGAAAGAATCGTGAGTATGAAGCATAATGGTGGCTTGTAGTGGTACATGCACACTTCTCATCACTGAATTGATGTGATCACCAAGTTCAAATGCAACAAGCTAGGTATGGATTTTGTAGTCACCGTCATCTTTTTTTGTGGGTTTTCATTTGCTTGTTGTCACTTGTGCACATTGCATTCAACTATTTTGGAACATTTTGTTGTGTTGTGTGTTTAGTAGTTTGTTATTATGGAGCTTTCAAGTTTTTATTGTACATTAGATGTCTAGGGTTTGCACTATATTGTGCGAACAACAAAATTTGAATGAACATTGTAATTTGTGATGGCACCAATTGGGAAGCAAAAAACAATAAATATTATGCTGCCTTTTTTTCAAATCAAGTCAAAATTCTAATGATTTGCCTCCTTTTGTCACCCTACCTCGATCAATATCATATTTTGAAACAAATTCAAGTTAAACCAAAGTGGGGCCAAATTTGGATTCAAATTGTAACAACCTAACAATGCAATTGGAGCACCTAGGTGGATTATCAACTTTTGTTCCTCCTACACCCAACCTATTTGATATCCTAGAGGAGATTGACAAGCCCTTGCTAAAGAAGGCAAAAAAAACTATGATGCCTTTTGTAATTGCAAAGAAATTTGGGCTACATAATTTCCTTTGGCTAAAATGCTAAAAAGTGGAGAAATTCATTATATCAAATGCATCATTTGTTCAACTATGAAAGGGAAGGATATGATTGGGGCCAAAATATGATATTCTTGCAAAACATGCAAGAAAGACTAAGCAATTCGAGACATGCCACATTTGGGCAAGAAACAAAGAGAATTTTATGTCAACAAAATATGTAATCATGCAAAAAATGAAGTCATAGTTATTTTTGACAAAATCACATGACCATTGTTGAACAGGTGATTCAAGGAGGTTTGAAAGGGGATAAAGGAGAAAAAAGGTAGCAATTTGTCATAATTTTAAAAATATGCAATAGTGTGGTCCTATGTTAAAGTTTGAGGTTATGAAGCCATTGTTCTCTATTTTGAATATTTCCATTAACCAAAAAAATCACTATAGTTATTTTGTTGGTTGGGTATGGTTGAATGTTCACACAAGCAAGTGATTAAGAAAATGAAAGAAGTCATTGCAAGTTCAAAGTATCTTACATTATCATCTAATGAGGTCACCATGATTGATAACCAATTGTGGGTTTCAATTCATTACTACATGGTCCAAGATTGGTGTTGCTTGCTTATTCTTATTTTTTAAAGGCAAGTTACCAAAGGAGGGGGTTCAAATAATCTCACTAGAGTTATTATGGGTTTTTTGGAAAGATGGGGGTGTTTTTAATGGAGGTTTTGTTAAAAAATTGATGTCATTTGGGTCAATGTTTAGGGTGAAAAATGTGTGATTTGCCAAATCTAAAGGAAATTTGATCCCCACTTGGAAGGTATTCATTACATGGCACATCACACCAATTTACCAATGCAAATATTATTAATTCATATCCCTATTGTATTGAAACACATAGAGGATTTGCTTTAGTTGCTCCATTCCTTTTTTTTTAATAGCCCCAAAAGGTACATTGAGTTTTTGAAGCTTGCAAATTTGATGAAGGTGAAAGGGAACAAGATTTTATGAAATGTCAAAACACATTAAATTAACATGGTTAGTCCAACAAAATGGGCTATGTTAGAATTTTTCAAAGAATTCCAACATGGTGGAGTATAGTCACAACACAATGCACTTGAAATGGAAGGTGACTTCACTAAACCTCAACACCTTTGATGCTGAATATTTGTGCTTTGATTCCACAAGCTTCATTTTCTGGGCTATATGTTTAAATGCCCATGGTGAGAAAATTTAAGTGTTTTGAAAGATTTTCAATAATATGGAGGAATGATGCAAAAACATCTTTTCATGTATTCAAACCTTTTTTTTTTTTCATTTTTGATTGTTCGTTCAGTTCTAGACACTTGAATTGAACTTCCGCTCATTTTTTGGTTGACATTTTTTTGTTACTTTTGGTGCAGGATATTACAATTGTAAATTTATCACGTGTTTTCCATAAGCGTAAATGTTGCCATTTGAAGGTCTTCCTTGTCACACATTTGATGTTTTCATTATGCCTTGTTTAGTTTTTGAGGTATTGTCATTTGTTGATGATACATTTTTTAATTTTGGTTTTTGTAACAACTATAATTCTAATATGCATTTTGAACTACCAAGATGCCACCCATACTGCAAGTTTTTTTCATTTTCTATTGCTTATAAACCTTTTGATGCAAAAAAACCAACCAACTTACTAATTGTTGTAGGTTTGTTGCCACACATGTAGGTGTTGAATCTTGATGCAACCACCAACTTCCAACATTAATTAGTTGTCATTCAAGGTTTGAAATTGAACATTTGAACTTGAAGGTGTACCATCAAAGGTTTGCAAAGTGCATATGTGCTTAAGTTGTGATGCATCATATCTTTCATGAATTAAATGTGTATATATTGTCACCATAGCTAAATCGTTCACTTTAGAATAATTGCAAGATTTTCAACATCTCATTTCATGGATGCTAAGGGGATTTATTATCCCAAGTATTACAAACGAAAATTTTCACTATCATCTTAAATTGATAAATTTTCATTATTGCATTGAACAATGCTTGGAATTTAATAGAATTTCAAATGCAAATACATCCTTGGAAGTAGCCAAGATCTACCCATCCATATTATCCATGAGTATTTTGGATATGTAATCCAACATATTCAAGATTAACACAAAATCCAATGTTGTCACAATAATGGAAGTTTTATTTCATGTCAATCCTTTGACATGGCTTTAGTGGACATTGGAGGCTTCATGCATCTTGAGGCATTAATTCTTTGAATTTTTCAAACTGGAAAGATTGCAATGATGCTAGTGTTGGAGTCAATGGCAAATGAACAAACATTCTCCATTTTCCCTTTCATGAAATCAAAATTTAGGAACTACCTCAATGAACACTTGCAAATTGTTGTTTGGATATATTCCCAAACTTTCTACATTTTAAACACCTTGTATGACACTTGTTTTGATGATTGGAAAGAGCAAAAATCTAAGTGAGGTTTGAATTAGATTCCATTGGCAATGGTTTAAAGTCTCATTTTGATGATGACAATTTTTGGCTAGAGTTGGGTAACTTTTTGCTAATGAAGTTTGAGGGATGTGCTGCCATATAGTGTACATGTTTGCAAGTCTACCAATATGTTTGATTTTGTTATTCAAGGTCTATTAATGAAGGTCTTCCATTGTGTTTTAAATTTGATTTTGTCTAAGATTTGAATGTGTAATTGTCTATCCAAGTTTGAAAGTTTGTTTAAGGTCTACCATTGTGTCTAAGCAATAAGTTTGTTGAGTTTTAATTTGAAGGTTTGTTGTACAAATGTCTATGTGATTATGTGTTTAAGTTTGAAGGTTTAAGTGTCTAAATATTTGAGTTTGAAGATTTATATGTTTGTTTGTCATTTTTGTCTATTTGCTTGAATGTCTAAGTGTTTGAAGTTTGAAGGTTTGTTTATATGTTTGCCAATTTTGTCTATGTGTTTGAATGTCTACATGTTTGAAAGTTTACATGTCTCTATGGTTAAGTGTTTGAGGTCTAATTTGCCTAAATATGAAAGTCTAAGTCAAAGCCTTGATATTTGATAACATTGATTTTTCATATTCAAGTTATTTTGTTGCATTATGTAAATACAATCACAATAGAAATTACATTATTCAAAAATTATGTTTACATCACGACATTGATAGTGATGGATTGTTTAGAACCCATACTAAATTTATGCACATTAGCAAGGTTCCATCTTCATGCATAAGAACCTACATGCAATTCTTCACATTTCATAAATTATTAATATTTACAATTGGTGTATAGGACCTTGTTTTTAACTCCCCTCCTAACTTGTTCATGAAAGTATAAGGAAACTTGAAGACCATTTTTATCATAACCTCAAGTTGAATCAAGTGAAAATCTAAATGAACACACTACAAGCCAAAGTCTTGTGATTAAAAGAAAACCTACAAGTAATATGCAAGAAAAGGCAAGCATTACACTCTACTTCACATTCACAAGTTCACACAATCATTGTGAAAGAAATCAAAATACAACGAGAACATATCATGTGTGAAGAAGAAAATAACTATGTAAAAATTCATGTTCAATCAAAAGATGTGAAGAAAAGTGCATTTAATCAATGAAGAAAGGACAACCCCAAACATCATACCATCTCTATAACATGGTAATGAAATGAATAAACACCACCCATCTCCATAACATGAAAGGTCTCTTTCAAAAACTAAAACCAAGAATAGAAAACTTTACCATTTTGTTGTAATAAAAGATTGATTCACTCAAATTTATTTGCAAACTTGAACCCTAAGTTCATTTCATCAATCCCAAATGACTTGGCCACTTTGCTTTACTATGGTTGAATTATCATTCGTTAGCAATAAATGTTTTGATTAATTTTTTATCATTCCATTGTTCGAATAACCTATTCCATTTTGAAGATTATTTGCACGAATCTTCAAAATGGAATAGGTTATTTGAACAATGGAATGATAAAAAATTAATCAAAACATGAATGCTTTACATTAAATAATAGCTTACCTTGTAGTTTTCCAAACAAATTCCACCAAAATTAACACATTTGGCCTTTTTAGCTTTCCAAACACATGCCACCAAAAACTTAATATTTTGCAACAAGGAAATTAAAAAATCATGAAGACAAAAAAATACTAATAATAACTTCTTCTTCCTTGTTTTTAAAAAAAAAATCTTAATGCTAATCCTTCCCTTTCTTTTCTTATTCTTGTTTTTTTTTCTTCTTTGAAAAAGAAAGTGACAATGACAATGAGCTACAAGCTTGTTGTTGTCATTTGTAGTTGAAGGCTACATGAACATTTTTTTTTAAAAATGCCCAAGAATGAGACTTATATGAAAAATTATTGAAACTTGGAGGAATAGTGGCAATGGCAAGAGAAGGGCAACTATGGTTCCCTGGCACCCCACAAAACACCAAAAACACACCAATGAGATCCATGGCAAAACAATAAAAAAAGAGCAGTGAGTTGTTCAAAGAACTTGTTCCAAAAGAGAAAAAAAAAATTAAAGGGAAGAAGAAGAAAGAAGGAAGGAAGTGTGAAAAAAATAGAGAAAAATAAGAAGAAAATGAGGGAGAAGAAGTACCAAAAAAAAGTGCAAAACAAAATTCTAAGGTTTTTTCTTTTGGCCTTGATGCAGCACATTGTGGGAACAACCTACCTTAACCCACCTAGACACCAATGGGGATGAGTTGGGTTTTCTCCAATTGGTGCATTGGCCTTTTGTTGAATGGCCATTGAATTCATGGCTCCTTCTTTTGGCATTGATGCGGCACATTATGGGAACAAACTACCTTAACCCTTAATTGAGTGCCAAGTGACAAGAGAGAATTGCAACCATATAACCTCCCAATAGTTAGAATTTTGCGACATTTTTAAATTTTTTGACTTAGTAGAGTTGTAGGGGACTTTAATCTGAATCATTTGGTAATAAAAAAAGTGTAATTTGGGTGAGAAATGAAAATGCCTCACAAGTGCAATTTAATGAAATACATGCAACTTTCAAATTTTGGTGTTTTTGGAGGATTTGATTTAGCTATCATAGTTCAATGATCCTAAAACGTTTAGGATAGATGGAAGGTGAGGCATATGAGGTTAATGGGAAAAAAAATTCAACATTCAGACTTGAGATGAGGTAGAAATGAGTGATCAAAGTTGCACATACAATGATCATTTACACACAAGCCCCAAAAAAAAAAAAAAAACAAAGCAAGCTAGTTTTGCTATTCTAGAGTTTGTTATTGAGGCCCAATGCCTGCGAGAACCCTGCCAACTCCACCTTCAAAACTGGCAAAACTGGACTTTTTATCGTATGGGAAGATAGCAAAACTTGAGGGGGCTCAAGATTTTTCTCCATTTTCAAAGCTCAAATTTTTTCATGAATAAGCTTGAGAGACAAATGGCACATCAGAGAGGGTCAAGAGAGAACAATGAACATAAGGGTACCTGGTTTTAACCTGTGATAATATACCTAAGAGTACTAGGGAGGAGATGGGCCATTTTGGTTAGCACTGATGTTTACAATTTAACTTTTAAATCAATCCTCATACAAGAGGCTTTCTTTGACACAACTGATCGTGAGGAGTTTCTTGCTAATGCAACAGCACACCATTGAACAAGAACTCCCCAGTTATATCATGTATCATGTTGCCTTTTGACATTTTGGATAAAAAAATTCCAAGGGTAAGCACGATTCCAGAACTGAAAATTCAAGAAGCATTTCCAGTTATGCCCTTGTCCAAGGGATGAACAATGGTATCCGGTGTGGCACATCCAAGGGTTTTTAATATGAACTAAATAGGCTGAACTACTTGCCCTTATAGAATCAGCGTGCCCAGCCAAAGCAGCCTATTGTGAAGCTCGACAATCGGATACCAATTCTCTTAATGCTAGAGACTGGGCCAAAGAGGGTCAAGTATCCGGAGGGCCCATTCCTTGATACAAACTTATTGGCATATGCTCCTTCATTTTTCTTGCTAGGACTTTTTTCAACAAAGATGTGGCTCTTGTCAAGGAATCCATGATCTATTTTATGAATAAAAAGGGACATAAGTCCAAACCTTGTTTCCTAAGAGAATCCGAATTCTTAATATGAAAGTCTTCACAAGAAAGGAACTCCTAAGTTCAAAGCAACAATCAATCTGTTACATGTCTTTTGGCCAATTGATTTGATTTTTAAAATTTTTGATTCTAATGCAACTTGTGTATTCTGAGACCACAACAATCACTCCCAAGTACGGGATTAAAAACTTTTGGGTGCAATGTACCATACCCATAGCACAATCATTCATGATGAATAGAATAATTAATTATTTTTGGAACTTAGGGTTTGTCCAACCAAAATTTAATACATTGAAATTGGGTTTTACTTTTAGGAATTAACAAAATTGTTCATCACAAATTCATACATTGAAATTGAGTTTTACTTTTTTGGAATTAAAAAAACAATTTTTGTATTGAAGGCAGGGTTTTTCCCCATTGAAGTTATTTCCTTTTTATAAAAAAAGCATTGATAACGTGAGGTGTGAAACTTGGACATTTTCAAAATGCATTGTCCAACAATGTTTCTTTTCTTTAAATTTTGAACTATTTCTTTTAATTAATATAATTTTTAAAACATTTTTCTTTTTTATCCTCATATTTTTCTATTTTTTAATTATTTTTTAAAAATTGTTTTTTGACAAACTTGCATAGGTATAGTATTGGATTTTGCTTTCCACTTATTTATCAACAATCATATGTTGCCCCCACATACACAACTTGTCAATTATACACCATCTTGACCAAGCTGTGATGGACCCTTGCTTCCAATAGAAATGATCTAGTAGTGAAATTAAATCACAATATATGATTCTCTCTTTTATGGCTTATTAACATCCACATATTAAAATAATTATAAAAGGGGGTTGCATTATTTCAACCGTTACACTGAAAAATGAAAAAAAGTGTATGAGAGCTTGTTATCATCCACATATCTATATATTTATATTAAGATAGTTGTTTGTTTTGTTTTGTGGTCACACATTAACACTCTCAAACCATAAGGCCCCTCACTATGCTTTTGGTATCATTGGAAAGTCCTTGACAACATGGTGTGCATGTTGCGCATTTTGCAAAATTTCGAACCAATGGAGCAAAAAATGATTAAATTTTTAATTACTTTTATCATTGAAAATAAATTATAATTTTAAAAATTAGGTTTTTCAATCAATCAATCAATGCCCTTTCGTCATAGTGTGATGTCATTGACCATACTATTTTGCCTTTTATATCACATGTGAAAATGCGCGGAGAATTTCAACCAATCAATGCATCCTCATCATATTAGCACTATCACATCTCAAACCTTAACACTTGAGCCAATGACATTTGAGTTCACACTTGTATCAATAATAATATTTTCTTCATAATAGAGTTTTTTTTTTAAGGTGAAGGGTCTGATTTTAGGTGGGAGACTACTAATGGCAAATCACCTGGACCAATCATTACGATGGACCAATCAGAAACACTGAGAACCAGTCAGATCGTATTTATTACACTCTTTTCTACATGTGCACAGCAGTTATGCGCCTCTTACTACCCACTGCAAACAAACTGTGCGGTTATGCTGAGCCACAACCAGCTTCATGAGCCAAACAGGCATGTTTTGACTTTTGTTCATCCAATTTTACTCTTTAGGACCACATACTGAGCACCGCTGGAGATGCTGTAACATGTAGCACTTATTGGACACCACCCCAAAAAGAGTGATGGTACTTTCAAGGATATATGCTATGTACCTATTTGGAAAGGGCCCAAGTGGAAGGCCTTCCATTATTTGAGGGCCACCTAAGGCCATTAGGCCCAAGTTGGGGGTGCACTCTGGAAATAAGGAGCCAAGTACAAGCCAAGAGTTGGGTCCAGCTCCACATTTTGGGAATGTCCCCCACTCATTACCTGTAGTAAAAAGTATGAGGCAAAGGTTTTCATTGAACTAAAATATAAGTAAATCACAAGGCATAGGAAGGGGAGGGTTCTTATGCCCACTCCTTAAGAAAGGAAGGGATCTTTTGCCTTATGAGTGGGAGGGGTCTTATAGCACATTGCTTTTGTTCCATATGTGTTGCCCAAAGTTGTCCTCTTCTCACCTATATGAGTGGGGTCAAAGAGGAGACACTCCATCATTCAATAATTTTTAAAATTTTGGGTACCTTCAAAAGTTTCAGTTATTTTGTGATGGACTAATCAAAATGGCTAATTGCCCACCCCAAAAAATGAATAATTTTTTTTTAAAAATTAGGACACACCCCACCTAATTAATACAAAAATGAATAAAGTACTCCACAGAAGGTAACTTTTGTGTGAACAAGATGTTAGGGCAGAGGAGGGTGAAAGGTAACCTTTGTGTGAACAAGATATTAGGTCAGACAAGTGATCTAAATACACTACTAAGATATCAATCATTTTTTTTCCATCCCCCTTCCCCCCCCCCCCCCCCCCCCCCCAACCCACCCTCCACCCTCAACCCCACCAATCTCTATCATTATCCCACCCC
>Ga0116227_10011930_pt1 | contig 14404 bp, 10 predicted proteins | sample S1TSphgellanicum_FD_89693 | JGI IMG/M metagenome (GOLD analysis project Ga0116227, IMG submission 89693) | Host-associated microbial communities from peat moss isolated from Minnesota, USA - S1T2_Fb - Sphagnum magellanicum MG | ecosystem: Host-associated > Plants > Peat moss > Unclassified... | reverse complement strand
GAGCGGATCGTCGCCTTCGAACAACAACGCAAGGATATCGACGATCACCTTGATGAGCTGCGCGCGGCCTGCGCGCGCCTGGAAGCCTTCCTCGCCGAGGCCAGGCCAGATCTCTTGCCGGGTGAGGCGCAAAGCGCCGCGCCTCCACCCGCGAGGCCAGGAGCTGATAGGCGGCTGTCCCCGGCCAGACACGCCTATTAGGCGGGCCCTCCAGGCCAGGAGCATGAGCGACCATCCCGTCGCGGTCGATTGGTCGCTCGTAGACGGGGACGGGGCGTTTCTGGCGGGGCGCTATGACCGCGCGCACAGGCTGATCTTCGAGGGAGGCCTGACGCTTGCCGGTTCGCCCTCGCCGGCGGTGGTGGCGCCGCCTTATTCTCACGCTGGCGCCCTCGATCCGGAGGCGGCCTTCACGGCCGCCCTTAGCGCTTGCCATATGCTCTGGTTTCTTGATCTCGCGAGCCAGGCCGGCTTGGTGGTTACGGCCTATCGGGACGAGGCCGTCGGAACCTTGGGGCGAATTGGTCCAGGACGCCACGCCATGACCAAGGTCGTCCTGCGCCCAAGGGTCATCTGGGGTGGCGGGCTTCTACCCAGCGCAGAACAGATAAACGGCCTCCACCGGCGCGCCCACGAACTTTGCTTTATCGCCAATTCGGTGACGACCGAGGTTAAGGTGGAGCTTCCCTAGCCAACCACGCCACGGCGCGTGAGGTGAGGGCGGGCATATCGCGAAGCTCGCACTCCCAGACGGTCTCGACTCTCCAGCCGCGCGCCTGGAGCGCTTCATGCGCCGCCGCGTCACGCCCGCGATTACGCGCGATCTTGGCGACCCAATAGTCGCGATTGGCCTTGGGCGTTCGGGCGCCGCGCGCGCAGTCGTGACCATGCCAGAAACAACCATGAACGAAGATTGCCAGCCGTCGACCGGGCAGAACCAAGTCCGGCTTGCCGGGAAGGTCGGCGCGGTTGAGCCGGCAGCGGCCGCCGAGGCGCCAGATCAAGCGACGGACAATGATCTCTGGAGCTGTCCCCGCGCTCCGGACCGCGCGCATGACCTGCGCGCGCTTGACCCGGGAATAGACATCGGTGGACACACCAGTTCCGACAGAGGTCACAGATCGTCGAACAGGGCCGTGGACAGATACCGCTCCGCAAAGCTGGGAATGATCACGACAATCGTGCGGCCGGTCATTTCGGGACGAGCGGCCACGTCGAAGGCGGCGGTAAGAGCGGCGCCGGATGAAATCCCGACCGGCAGGCCTTCCTCCCTGGCGCAACGGCGGGCCATGGCAAAGCTGTCCTCGTTCGAAACCTGGATGATCTCGTCCATGACCCCGCGATCCAGAATAGCGGGCACGAAGCCGCCGCCGATTCCCTGAATCTTGTGGGGCCCCGGCTTGCCGCCCGAGAGCACCGGCGAACTGGCGGGCTCCACGGCCACCATTCTTAAAGACGGCTTGCGCGCCTTGAGCGCCTGGCCGACGCCCGTGATCGTCCCGCCCGTGCCGACGCCCGCGACCACGACATCCACCGCGCCGTTGGTATCGTTCCAGATCTCCTCCGCTGTGGAGATGCGGTGGATCGCCGGATTGGCGGGGTTCTCGAATTGCTGGGGCATGAGGGCCCCAGGTATCTCATTCAGGATCTCACGGGCCCGCGCCACGGCGCCTGCCATGCCCCGCTCGGCGGGGGTCAATTCCAGCTTGGCGCCCAACAGCAGAAGCATCTTACGACGCTCCATGGACATGCTTTCGGGCATGACCAGGATCAGTTTCAGGCCTTTGGCGGCCGCCACGAATGCCAGGGCTATGCCTGTGTTTCCGCTGGTGGGCTCGACCAGGGTGGCGCCAGGTCCGAGTTTGCCTTGGGCTTCAAGCGCCTCGATCATGGCGAGGCCAATCCGGTCCTTTACCGAAGCCAGGGGGTTGAAGAATTCCAGCTTGGCCAGAACTTCCCCCTTCGGCTTCAGAGCGGCTGCCAATCGCGGCAGGCGCACCAGGGGCGTATCGCCTACCGTGTCGAGAATGGAATCATAGATATGGCCACGACCGGCCCTCTGGTGACGCGCGGCAACGAGTGGCGCTTCGGCGGTGTCCATGGCGTCTATCCTGATCTGAGGCGCTTGGGAGCGATCCTCAACCTAGGCACTTGGCCGGTTGGGCGAAAGGAGGAAGATCATGCGGTCGGCGGCGCCGCCCGCGCCGCGAGGGCGTCGATATCAGGCCAGTCATAGGCCGTTTCCCGATGGCCGCCGCCCCAGCCGCCCACGGCGCGTTCGCCCCTGGCCGTACCGCCCAGACGTTCGTAGAAGGCTCGGGCCCCCTCATTACCATTAAGGACCCAGAGGCGAAGGGAGGCGGCCCCCTGCGCGGCCATCACCCGGGCAAGCGAACCCAGAAGTCTCTGCCCGAGCCCCCGGCCCTGTGCGGACTTAAGGATATAGAGCGTGGAGACGTGGGCAACCCCACCGGCCTTGGAGCCAGCCCCGTAGCCGACCACACCGCCGGCGCCTTCGGCGCAAAGCACGAGTTCAGGGGGTTCGGGGCGCATGAGCATAGCGCGCCAGCGCCGGGCGTAGACCGCGCCATTCATCTGAGCGAGGAAGGCCGCGGGCAGCAGGCCCTCGTAGGTTTCCCGCCAGGAGCGCACATGAACCCGCGCCAGCGCCCCGGCGTCGCCCGGCCCGGCGGGGAGAATATGATAGGTCGCGAGACTCTCCATCAAGGTTCAGATTGACCCGGCTTTGGCGCTGCGGCAAGGCGCCTTCGCGGGAATGAGCAGAGCGGCGTTCCCATGCGACCGGGAGGCCTGTAGCGTGATCGCTAATGGACGCGCGACGCACCGATTCTCTGGTCGACTCTTTCGCCGATTCCCTGGCCGATTCGCCGGAGAGCCCCATGCTGCAGGGCGCGACGCCGGTCATGGCGCAGTTTTTCGCGGCCAAGGCCCAGGCGCCCGGCGCACTCGTCTTCTTCCGCATGGGCGATTTCTATGAGCTTTTCTTTGAGGACGCCGCCAAGGCCGCCGAGGCCATCGGCATCGCCCTCACCCACCGGGGAACCCACGGCGGCAAGCCGATCCCCATGGCCGGCGTACCCGTTCACGCCGCCGAGGCCTATCTCGCCAAGCTGATCCGCGCTGGATTTAAGGTCGCGGTCTGCGAACAGATGGAGGACCCCGGGGAGGCGCGTAAGCGGGGGTCCAAGGCCGTGGTGCGGCGGGATGTGGTGCGCGTCGTGACGCCCGGCACGCTCACCGAGGATGGGCTTCTCGACTCCCGCGGCGCCAACCGCCTCGCGGCCATCGCGGTGCGCGCGGGCCATGCCGCGGTCGCCAGCATCGAAATTTCCACCGGCGATGTTGAGAGCCAAGCGACCACCCCAGAGGGTCTGGCGGCCGTCCTCAGCGCCCTGCGCCCCTCGGAAATCCTTGTTCCCGACCGGCTATTTGCCGACCCCCAGATCTCGCGGACGCTCGAGGCCGTCACCCAGCAGGGCTTTGGGGCCGTGGTTCAGCCCATGGCCAGCGCCCTGGCCGAGCCCGCGGCGGCGGAGGCGCGGTTGAAGCGCCTCTATAGCGTCGCCACCCTGGACGGATTTGGGGCCTTCAGCGGCGCCGAAATCTCGGCTCTCGGCCTCATCGGCGCCCATATCGAAACCACCCAGGGGGGGCGCGCCGTGGTCTTAAGTCCGCCCCGGCGTCTTGCCGACGGCGAGCTCATGGCCATTGATCCAGCCACTCGCGCTAGCCTTGAGATCGAGCGAACCCTGGCCGGGGCGCGGGAAGGCTCGCTTCTGGGGGCGATCGACCGCACCGTGACCGGGCCTGGCGCGCGCCTCCTGGCCGCTCGGCTCGCCCGGCCTCTCACCGATCCAAAGGCTATCAATGATCGGCTCGACGCCGTGGCCTGGCTCCTGGAACGATCGCACGCCCGTCAGGATGTCCGCGCCGGCCTGAGGAGCGTCGGCGACATGGCCCGCGCTTTGGCGCGTCTCACTTTGGGGCGTGGCGGACCCCGCGATCTTGGCGCCCTGCGCGCCGGCCTCGGAGCCGCTGGCCTTCTAGCCAAAAGCTTCGATGACGTAAGGCCCCTGGAAAGCCTCCCCGCGCGCCTGGCGGAGGCAGCCACAGCCTTCGATCCACGACGCCAACCCAGCCTGGCTGCCCTTTACGACATATTGCAAGGATTGGCTGCGGACCTGCCCCCCCAGGCGCGGGACGGAGGCTTTGTCGCGTTAGGGGTAAGCCCGGAGCTCGATGAAGCTCGCGCCTTAAGAGACGGCGCGCGCCAGGTCGTGGCGGGCTTGGAGGCGCGCCTGGCGGCCGAGAGTGGCGTTCCCTTAAAAATCCGCCACAATAACGTGCTTGGCTACTTTCTGGAGGCCACCGCCAAACAGGCCGAGCCGCTCATGGCCCCGCCTTTCTCGGCACAGTTCATCCATCGCCAGACCCTGGCCAACCAGGTGCGATTCACCACCCTCGAACTCGCGGATCTCGACGCACGGATCGCCCGCGCCGCCGACCGCGCCCTGGCCCTAGAGATCGCCCAATTCGAGATCTGGCGAGGCGCCGCAGGAGCCGCGGGGCGGGAGATCCTGGCGGCCGCCGATGCTCTGGCGAGTCTGGATGTGGCGTCGGCCCTCGCCGAATGGGCTGCCGATGTGGGGGCGACCCGTCCACTGATTGATCGCTCTCTCATTTTCGAGGCGCGGGGCGCCCGCCATCCCGTGGTGGAGGCGGCTGTCCGGCGCGCGGGGGGCGCCTTCACCCCCAATGACTGCGCCCTCGACGGATCCGGCGGGAGCCATGCGCGTCTCTCTATCGTCACCGGTCCCAACATGGCCGGCAAATCGACGTTCCTGCGCCAAAACGCGCTCCTGGCGATCCTGGCGCAATCGGGCGCCTTCGTCCCGGCACAAAGCTTCACCCTAGGCGTGGTGGACCGCCTGTTTAGTCGGGTGGGGGCGGGCGATGATCTGGCGCGCGGGCGCTCAACCTTCATGGCCGAAATGGTGGAGACCGCGGCGATCCTCACCCAGGCGACGTCCAGCTCCCTGGTCATCCTGGATGAAATCGGCCGTGGCACGGCGACCTGGGATGGACTGGCCATAGCCTGGGCCTGCGCCGAGGCTTTGCATAACGCTAATCGCTGTCGGGCCCTTTTCGCCACTCACTATCATGAGCTGGCCAGTCTGGAAGGGCGTCTCGCCCATGTCTCGAATCTATCGCTCAAGGCTAAGGAGTGGAACGGCGACCTTATCTTTCTGCATGAGGCTGGGCCAGGATGCGCGGACCGATCCTATGGCGTCCAGGTGGCAAAGCTGGCCGGCGTACCCCCGGCCGTCGTGGCGAGGGCCCGCGATGTCCTGGACCGCCTGGAGCGCGAGGCGGGCTCTCACGCCGGATTGCAGGAACTTCCCCTGTTCGCCGCCGTGGCGCCGGTTACGCCTCAACCGGCTCGGCCAACCGCCGTGGAGATCGCGCTTGCCGCCCTCGACCTCGACGGCATGAGCCCCCGCGAGGCCATGGACGCGCTTTATCGTCTGAAGGCGCTTCTCTAGCCGCCGCTCGCCCAATCAGGTTTTTTGTTTGGCGCGCGAACTGACACCTAGGGCTGCACGCCGATTCCTTGGAACACGCGATCCACATTGCTGTCAGCCAGCCGGGCCTTGGCGAGGTTGTCCTCGCCCCGGGCTTGGTCACCCTTGCGGATGTAGGCGATGCCCTCGCCATACAGGGAATAGGCAGCGCCGGGCCTCAGGCGAAGGGCGACCTCATATTCGGCGATGGCCTTATCGAACTGACCGGTGCGGAGATAGAACAAGCCAAATTCATTGTGCGCCACATGGGAGTCAGGCGTCAGGGCGATGGCGCGCTCATAGTCAGCTCGGGCGTCGCCCATCTTGCCGAGCAAGCTGAGCGACCATGCGCGGTTGGTGAGCAAGGTCGATTGGAGATCCGGACCGACGTCGGGCTCTTTGAGAAGGGTCGAACAGGCGCTGACGCGGGCGGCTGGGGGGGTTGACCCATCTTGGTTCGCGCAGAGCACGGCGGGAGAGACTTGGCTGACTGTGTCCGCCCGCGAGGCTAGAGGCGCCAAGCTGGTGGTGAGAAGCGCTATCACCCCGTAAGCGATGGAAACGGTTTTCAAACTCAACGTCACGCCTCCTTCATCTTGCGTGAGCCGCGCGCGGACCGCGACGGGAGGGCGGCCAGATCGTGCGCCACCTCCGCCAGCACCGGACTCCAGTCCGCGAACTTTGACTGCCGGTAAAGTCTTGCGGTGGGATACCAGACCGTTTCACGGCCTTCCAGGCGCCAGGGCCAATGAGGATTGACGTCCAGTATCACCCATGTGGGCTTGCCAAGGGCGCCGGCCAGATGCGCCATGGAGGTGCAGATGGTGATAACGAGGTCGAGGTTGTCCACCATCGCGGCGGTATCGTCGTAGGTTTTGAACTCGTCGGTGTGGTCGACAATGTCGAATCCGGCCTTGCTGACGGCCTTGACCTCTTTGCCGGCACCAACCTGGAGGGAATAAAAGGCGATCTTGTCCAATCCGCTAAACGCTGACGCATAGCGCGCCAAATCCACGCTGCGGAAGGGGTTGCGCGCCTGTTCCGAGCTGCCCGTCCAGACCAGGCCCACCTTGAGGCGTGTCTCGCCCGCCAGGCGCTCGCGCCAGGCGTTCCGCCGGACATGGTCGGGTATCAGATAGGGAATGGGCGCGGGGATGCTCGACTCATCGATCCCAAGCAGGCGCGGGGTGCTGAGCAGCGGAAACTCATAGTCAAACGGCGGCAGGTCCGGAATGCCGCCAGTGACATAGATGTCCACCAGGTGCCCAGGCGCGCGGCGTAAGAGATCGCCAAATTGCGGGAAGGAATTCCAGGCGAGAACCCCGCCCTGGCGGTGAACCAGCTCAGCCATCTGGGGCACGAAGCGCGCGAACTGCATCACATCGCCGTTCCCCTCCTCTCCCCAGAGAAGCAGCGTCTTGCCAGCCAGGGGCTCTCCGCGCCAGGGCGGCCCGGGCAGCACAGGGCGGGCCTTCTGTTTCTCCGGCGTCGCCGCCCATCGCCACTCATAGCCTTCCCACCCCTGGCGATACTTGCCTTGTAGAAGGTTCAGGAGGCCGAGATTGAGCGTGAAAACCGGGCTTCCACCCGAGAGTTCAAGAGCGCGGGTGACCATCGTCTCCGCCTCGTCGAACTTCCGGTCCTCCTTCAGCGCCTGGGCGTAGTTGTTGCAGGCCAGCGGACTGTCAGGAGAGAGCTGCAGCGCCTTGCGCCCGGCGGCGAGGGCGCCGTCCAGATCGAAGACCCGCAGCTTCTGGGTGGCCAGATTGATCCAGGCCTCGGGCTCCTCCGGCGCGGCGGCCACGGCGGCTTCCAGGAGGGGGATGATTTCCTCGGGCGGCGCGAACAGGGTCATCAGGGCGGCGGCCAGATTGTTCCGCACAAAAGGCAGATCCGGGTCGAGGGCCAAGGCGCGTTGTAGCGGCGCGATGGCGTTGCGCGCCTCCCCCAAGGTCTGGTGCACATGGGCAAGGCGGAAGAAGGCCCGGGCGCTATCGGGGTAGACGTCGGTAATCAGCTCCGCAAGGCGCAGGGCCGTCGGGCCATCACTCCGCGAGGAGAGGTCACGAACCATGGCGTCCAGGTTTTCCATCTCCAGGGAAAACAGCGCCGCCGCCGCTTCCAACCAAAGCTCGCGCTGGCTGGTCTTCTTGCGCCGCGTGGCCTGGCCGGCCCGGTCGAGGAAGGTCATGAACGGTCCCAAAAGCACTCGGAACCGCACGTCCGGCGCGATCGTGGTGTCGTCGATGCTGATCATGGCCTCCATCAATTGGCGCGACTTCCGGCCAGCGCCGAGCCCGGCTATAAAGACTTGAAAGTCGGCGTCTTCAAACACCTCCGGCGACGCCTGTAGTCCAAACGAGGGTCAATGCGTATCGGCATTTCGGTCACCACCCATGCCGGACAGCACATATGGGAAAATGGCCTGGGCCAGAACATCCTGTTTCTGGCCCGCCTATTTCGCGCCATGCCCGGGGTCGAAGGGGTCATTCTCCTCAATTGCGGCGACCAGCCCACCGTGCCCCCGCAGGCCCTTGAGGAGGCGGCGGAATTCCCGCTCATCCCGCCGCGCGAGGCCACGGACCTTGTGGATATCGCCATCGAAATGGGTGGCGCGATTGATGTGGAATGGCTCGCCTATATCCGCGCCCAAGGCAAGAAGGTCGTCTTCCTGGCGTGTGGCCAGCCCTATGCGGTGGTCACCGAGCCCAACGTGTTCGACCGCGGCGGGTTTGGTCTGCGCCCCGACCGATTTGATGAGGTCTGGCTGCTGCCGAAGGACAAGGCCTTCGTACCCATGATGCGGATGATCCACCGCTGCGAGGTCCAAATCGCCCCTTATATTTGGAGCCCCGTGTTTCTGGAAAAAAGCATCGCGGGGGCGGAGTCCAAGGGCCTGACCTTCGGCTTCGATCCGGCGGTGAATCGTCGCGACGAGGGCCCGCGGGCGGCCATTTTCGAACCCAATATTTCCGTGACCAAGTCGTCGCCCATTCCGCTGCTCATCTGCGATGAGGCCTATCGGCGCGTTCCGAGCTCCGTGCGGGAACTGAAGGTTCTCAACAGCTTCCACATGGTCGAGCACCCCACCTTCAATTTCTTCGCCAATTCCCTGGATCTGGTAAAGGCCGGCAAGGGACTCTTCCTGGCGCGGGAGGAATTCGCGCCCTTCATGGCGTTGAACGCGGACATGATCGTCTCGCATCAGTGGGGAAACGACCAGAATTACCTTTATCTCGACGCCCTTTATGGCGGCTATCCACTTATCCATAACTCTCCCTGGATCATGGATCAGGGCTATTACTATCCAGGCTTCGATGTGGATAAGGGCGCCGCTGCGGTGATCGCGGCCGCGAGCCACCATTGGGAGAACCTTGCGAGCTATAAGGCCAAGGCGCGGCGCCTCATCGACAGCCTCGATCCCCTGGCGAGCGCCAATCAGCGGGGCTACCAGGCGCTGGTCTCCAATCTCCTGCCAGAGATGGCGAACAAGCCGGCGGGGGCGCGGGCCCGATGAGCAAGCCGCGCAAGCTGAAGGTCGGCGTCACCCTGTTTATCCGCCCGGGCCATCAGTCCATTTGGGAAAACGGCATTTTCCAGAACTGCTTTTTTCTGATCAATCTCTTTCAGGCCTGCCCCCTCATCGAGGCGGCGTTCCTCGTCAATGGAGGCGATGGCAAACCCGAGGAGGCCGGGGATTTCCTTCGGCTCGCGCCCGCGCCGGTGATCGACCTGAACCAGGCCATGGCCGAGTTGGATGTCATCATTGAGCTGAGCGCGCAGCTGAACCCCGACTGGGCCCGCGATTTCCGCGGCCGGGGCGGGAGGGTCGTCGGCATGCGGGTCGCCAATGACTATGTGATCGACATCGAACGCATGATGTTTGGTCTGCCCCACGGACTGCTCATGTCCGGGACGCCCTATGACGCCATCTGGACTCTGCCCGCCTTCCAGAAGACCTGTCTCGACTATTACAAATGGGGCATGCGCGGGCCGGTGAGCGCCATGCAGCACCTCTGGAGCCCCGCCATTCTCGAGCGGGCCCTGTTCGCCGCCGGCTCCCCGCCCTTCGCCTATGAGCCCGGCCGCAAACGCTGGAGACTTGCCGTCGTCGAGCCCAATATCTGCATGGTCAAGACCTGCCACATCCCCATGCTGGCGTGTGACGGCGCCCACCGCAAGGACGCCACCTTCATCGAGGTCATGCGGGTGTATAATAGCCTGCACCTCAAGGAACGCCCCGACTTCGTGGCCCTGGCCATGGGCCTTGATCTGGTACGCCACGGCATCGCCACTTTCGAGGGGCGCTATCCCATTTATGAAATCCTGGGCGCCCAGGCGGAGGCCGTCGTCAGCCACAGTTGGGAAAACGAGCAGAACTACGTCTATTACGAGGCTCTGCATGGTGGCTTCCCGCTTATCCACAATTCTGGCTATCTTGGGGGCTGCGGATATCGTTACGACACCTTCGACCCTGAATCTGGGGCCCAGGCGATCGCCAGGGCATTTGCCATGCATGACGAGGGCCTAGCCGACTATCGGCGCGCCGCGCACGCCTTTTTGGCGACCCTCGACCCCACCAATGAGGACAATGTCGCCGCCTACGGGCGCGCCATCGTCCAGCTTTTCGAAGCTCCGTGAGGGCTCACGCCCTTGGCTAGCGACTTCACCCCCCGCTCTCTGAAGATCGGCATCACGCTCGGCTTGCACCGGGAAGATGAGAGCCTGTGGGTGAACGGGATCAAGCAGAACGCCCTCTACCTCGCCATGGCGTTCCAGAATTCGCCGCACGGCCATCAGGTGGTGCTCGTGAACACTACGCATGTGGCCATCACCGACGCCCTGGCCTGGGATCTGACCCGCTTTCCCACCCGCGCTTTCGCCGAAGCTATGGACGATCTCGACGTCCTCATCGAGCTGGGCGGCCAGGTCAGTCCCGAGCAGACCGACGCGCTCAAGGCCCGGGGAACCCGGCTCGTCAGCTACTGCTGCGGACCGGAATATGTTCAAAACATCGAGGCGATGATTTTTCGCCGGCGGCTGTGGGACACCATCTTCTGCAATCAGCGCTACGATGCCCTTTGGGTGATTCCCCAGGTGGCCGAAACCAGTCAGGGTTTCTTCGAGACCCTACGCCGGCGCCGGGCGCAGGTGGTGCCCTTCGTCTGGCACCCCATGGCCATTGAGGCCCGCGCCGCGCCGCTGCCTCATGGCGGGGAGTATCGTCCCACTGGCGCGCCCAAGCGCCTGACAGTGATTGAACCCAATATCGATGTGTTGAAATTCTGCCTCTACCCCGCGCTGATCGCCGAGCAGGCCTTTCGCGCGGCGCCGGAGAGCATCGGCTTTCTCCACGTTCTCAATTCAACACCCCTGGCCACCGAAGTGCCGGAATTCATCGGCCTGATGATGCTGCTGGATATCGTGAAGGCTGGAAAGGCCAGTTTTATCGGCAATTATGAGACCCCGCAGGTCCTCGCCGAACTCACCGATATCGTCATTTCCCATCAATGGGGCTTAGCCCTAAACTATCTCTATCTGGAGGTTTGCTGGCAGGGTTATGCCCTTGTCCACAACGCCCATCTCTGCCGGGAGATCGGCTACTTTTATCCCGGCAACGATATCGCCGCCGGCGCCCAGGCACTGCTGGCCGCCGTTCAGACCCATGATCGCGGCTGGGAGGATTACCGCGCCCGCCAACGAGGTCTGATAGATCGATTCCTGGCCACGAACCGGGACCTCGTCGCCGCATATGATGGGCTTTTGTTCGATTTGATGGCGGCTGAACCCGCGCCTTAAAGTCACTGCAGGGTGAACCTCATTACTCATTTTGGTGACGTGGTGAGTGCCAGTTGTTCGGCGAAGTTTGATAAATCCTGTAAATAAGCGAGACCTCATTAAGGCAAGACGGCATCCATTTCGTCGTATTTCGAACAACATAAATCAAATTTTATTTTAGATATCAGGGCATATACGCGCACGCAGCCTCATGAATATAATGTGTATTTTTCAATCTTCCGCGTATCTAATGTGTTAATATTCGTCTCGTTCATACATTTACAAAGTCTCAATCTCACTTTGTTTCAGTCTTCCGCCGCACCTCTTTCAATTCCGATGTCGAAATGGAGAGGTTCGGTGCTTTTCCGGCACGCCGCTATTTTTTCTGTCGCGGATTAAGTCTATGGAAACTGCGCATAGGCCTTAAAATAAGGTTACAGTGTCCACGGCCTCATAGTCTTGGGCGTCGGTCGGTGGGGGTTTATAAAATCGTCATGTTTAACGCGGAATCCGCGCGGGCTTGGTCCCTGGCGCCTGCGTCGGAAACCCAGGCGTGAGCCCCTTATCCATCCGGTGGGGAGGGTCGCGGTCATCCAAGGACCGCGCTCGACGCTTCGCCGCCAATTGGCTTACGCCAGGCGTCAATCTCACGCGCGCTACGCGTCGACGCATCCTCGCGATTCTCCGCCTTGCGCACCGGCAGCTCGGCCTGGACCGCAGGCGCCTGGGGATTGGCGCCTTAAGCGGTGGGGCCATCGCCACGCTTCTGGCGTCAATGGGTGTCAGTGTGGGCGTTATCGTCCCTTCGGCCGGCTACGCCCAGTATTCAGCGGGCGGTGGCCTAACGAACCAAACCGCGGGCAGCATCGCCATCGGCGGGACGAATAGTCAGAACGGAGCCGCGGCTGGCAGCGCCAGCGCCAGCGCGACGGGAACGGACGCTATCGCCATTGGTCAAGGGGCGATCGCTTCAGGAACGAGTACGATCGCTGAAGGGGAGGCCGCGACCGCCGCCGCAGCTGGCGCAATCGCCATAGGCACGAATGCGAAAGTCACCAATACCGGCGCAGAATCAACCACAGGCACGAACAGCATCGCCATAGGCACCAGCGCTGCCGCCCCAGGGCCCTCCAGCGTCGCCATCGGCCTACAGGCGGTGGCGGGCGGCGGGGGTGGCACCAGCGGCATTCAAGGCCTCGGCGCCGTCGCCATCGGTTACTATAACACCTCCGCCAACGCGGGCTACGTGACGATTGGCAGCTATAATAACTACCAGGTGACGCCCAGCTCGACGGCCATCAACTCCTTCATCCTTGGTAATTCGAATACGGCGACCGGCTCTTACGATATCATCATCGGGACCTACGACGTTGCGACCAATGACGGAAGCATCGCCATCGGTGTCCAATCCTCCCGCGTGGTCAACGGCGCCTCATCGGTCGCCGTGGGCGTGAATGCCCTGGCGACCGGCGCCACCTCGGTGGCTCTGGGCTCTTACGCCACGGCGGTCTTAACGCAAAATATCGCATTGGGCGCGCAGGCCACGGCGGCGGGGGCCTACTCCTTGGCTGTGGGCGCGACGTCCATCGGGAGTGGCGCGAGCGCCATCGCCATCGGCGTCGCCGCCAACGCCGCCAGCGGAAACACGATAGCGCTGGGGCAGGGGACGGGCGCTGTCAACGGGGGCGATATCGCGCTTGGCCAATCGGCCAACGCGTCGGGCGGCAACTCCATCGCACAAGGCGTCCTCGCCAACGCCGCGGGCAGCAGCGCGATTGCCATCGGTTCAAACGCCGTCGCCTCCGGGAACGGCAGTATCGCCGAGGGTCCCGGAGCGTCAGCCAGCACACCATCCAGCGTGGCCATCGGCATTGGCGCCGTTACCTCGGGCGGCGCCAATGATTACGATGTCGCGGTTGGCTTGGACGCGAAGGTGGGAATTTCAGGCGCCGCCACGCAGAACAACGGCGTTGCCCTCGGCCAGGGCAGCATCTCCATGGTCACGGGCGTGAATCCCTACGATGGCAATCAGACCGGGGCCTCGCCTCTGGCTATCGGCTCTTCTTCCACGGCCGAAGGTGTGGGGTCTGAAATCGCCATCGGGGACCAAGCCGTGGCCACAGGCGCCAATGCCGTAGCGATCGGTGGAAATCCATATGAAGCCGCGACACAGGCGTTGGGTGATTTCTCGCTGGCTATCGGATCGGGGGCCAAAGCGTCCGCGAGCGCAACTGGCGGGATCGCCATTGGCGGCGACTCGGTGTCTGGCGCCTCAGCGATCGGCGCGGACTCCATAGCCATAGGGCCGGGCGCGGTGGGCGCACAAAGCGGCAGCATTGCCGTTGGCTACCATTCCAGCGTAGCAGGGGCGAATGATTTGGCGCTAGGCGCCTACTCCAGCTCGGCCGCCACGGTTTCCACCAGTTCGGCGACCATCGGCGCCTTCACCTATGGCGGTTTCGCCGGATCGACCCCGACCAGCACCGTGAGCATCGGCGGCTCTGCAACTGTCGCCGCCCGCACCTTGACCAATCTCGCCGCCGGCCGGATCACCTCCACAAGCACCGACGCCATTAACGGGTCCGAACTCTACGCGGTCGCCAGCACCACGGGCAGCAGCATCTCCTCGCTCTCCACGGGGCTCTCAACGACGAACAGCTACGTTGGCTCCCTTTCCACATCGGCCTCAAGCGGCATCAGCAGCAACGGCAGTAGCATTAGTTCGCTCTCGACCTCGGCGTCGAGCGGTCTCTCAACCACCAACAGTAGCGTGGTGTCGCTTTCCACCGGGCTCTCAACGACGAACAGCTCCGTCGGTTCGCTCTCGACTTCAGCATCGAGCGGGCTCTCCACCACAAATAGCGGCGTTTCCTCGCTATCGATCTCGGCCTCGTCCGGCATCAGCACCAATCAGAGCAGCATCGGCTCGCTCTCGACCTCCGCATCGAGCGGCATCAGCACCAACGCGAGCGGCGTCGCATCGCTCTCGACGGGCCTTTCCACGGCGGCCAGTTCGGTGAGCATCCTCAACGCTGACGCCAACG
>Ga0116227_10011929_pt1 | contig 14405 bp, 8 predicted proteins | sample S1TSphgellanicum_FD_89693 | JGI IMG/M metagenome (GOLD analysis project Ga0116227, IMG submission 89693) | Host-associated microbial communities from peat moss isolated from Minnesota, USA - S1T2_Fb - Sphagnum magellanicum MG | ecosystem: Host-associated > Plants > Peat moss > Unclassified... | reverse complement strand
TTCACCCCAGTTACTGACAAGAGCTGGAAAATCCCTAGGTTCCGGCGCTTCAGAAAATTTCCCAGCAGTACCACCCATCACGACCATCTTCCTACACTTGCAATCCGGATACCTGGAGAGTGCTCAAGTGTTTCAGACGGCGCTCTTCCACTAACCCACCCAGCACTTCTTTGTAAACAAAGAATAACATACAAAAGCACATGGATCGACGAAGCACATGAAATCTCACCATCAACACAACAGGCGGATGCAGAGCAAACCCACGAATCCGTGCAGAAAAGGAAAAGCGCGACCAACTTTTGCGAAGGAATTTGTGGCGAGGCGATGGGGAATTTCAAGGCTGGAACAACGTGTGCGGCGGTGAGAGGATGTGCAATCACGCTGCCTGCTTGTGGGTTGCCACCACGGGGTCGATATCTCACCATCAGATTCCAAAAATCAACGGCTCATAGAGGAGATCTTCTCTCTGGCGTTCAGATGAAACGAATCCTAGCTACCAGTTCTTGCATACGACAGCTGATTCGAGATTCGGGATCTAAACAGCCAATTCTAGATTCGGAATCTACGGCAGCCGCGTTCTCATTTCACATTCCCCATGTGTTCTCCATTAACTATTTTCCTGGTCAATCCGGCCCATTGAAAGGGGACACAGCTTAATATCCAACGGTAGGATCAAATGAGATCGAGATGAGAAAGGTGAGTATGATCATTCTGAACCCCAATTAGGTTCTCATCTCAAATTGGACGGTTCATGTGGCAATGAGGACTAGCCTACATTCATCACATGGTATGTGTTATCTTGTGACATAATAGCTAAATATGATTCCACAAGACACAAGAAACCAAACTTTGTTTGCAAGTTAATGTACCATGTTTAACAAAATGTATTTTTTAAAACAAATCTTCACCACATTATGATGTTTACTAATAAGCATTATTATGAAACTTGACATCAAAGAAGCAGTTTCTAACACATAATATCCACATTTTTAATAAATTATTATGTTAATCATTATGCTCAAGTTTGAAGAGTTTGAACACAAATTGTCATGACAAGTCCCAATAGCTGAAAACTCAATTTGAGACATAAATCATGTCTAAATTAAAAGCTTGACACCATGCTAAAAAGCTCTTGACCATTGCTATAAGACAATGATCCCACACATCCCAATTGATTATGTTTCATATAAGAGTCAAAAATCACAAACACAAGTCTTTTGTTTAATATTCAATAATGTGGCTCTGTTGGCCCAAGTGTGAACCCATTACAAAATAGGGAAACTCAACATGTGAACATTGTTTTGCAATGTAGGTATTCGAACAGCCAAATATGAAAGGAAATCATGTTTGAATTGAATGGTAAGCCTCCAAGTGTTACCACGTTCTCAACTGATTTTTCCTTTCAAAACCTGGTTTTTTGGAATTTATTTGAATTTTCACAGCAGAAATCACTTAAAACTCAATATCTCGCACATTCTAAATCCAAATCTTACCAAATAAATTTCATTAAATCCTGCACATCAAGATCTTTCCAAAAACACCAAAGGCACAATCCAGTTCTTCCGAAATTTTCAGCTACGATTTAATCTAATTTTTAGTGAAGAAATCATTCAATATTCAAGAACTTTTGCACCACAAGTCCAAACATCATAAAACCAAGCCCATGCACCCCTCCTCATCGAGAGCTTTCCAAAGACATCAAGGACACAATCTGAGGCATCCCGGTTCCGTGGATCTCATACCTACAAAACAAAACAAAACAAAATACCTTCCTTCAGAGATCGATGTGAAAGGAATTGCATTGAATTGAATGTCATGGTCATTTAGAACGAGTTGCATTAGTTCCACCAATTCCAATTAATGTAGCCAATTGCATCAAGTCCCCCAGGTCAATCCAGTCTCATAGGTTGCCTACTCCCTCAAGCCCAATCAAGGTTGTTTTAAGGATTTTGTGATGCAACCATTCAAGCTTAGCTACATACTATATATGAAAATATGTAAAAAATAAAATCTTATCATGAAAATTTGGGGATATCATTTTTAAAATTTTTAAACCTGGAAAAATTTTGCCAATTTTTTGATGAAAAGTGTTTTTTATAAGTCAAAGCCATTTTTCCAAGTTGAAATTTGTCAAAAGTTTGCTAGGTAAAAACACAGAGAACCCAATTGATCCATCACATTAAACCACCCCCATCTACCCAGTTGTTTAAATCTAGTAAATATGCTCACATTGAAATCAAGCAAATTCAAGATACATATTTCTAGAACAAGTCATTGACACCTTGATGTTTGATGTATTATACAAGGTAGATTTGTTGAAAACCATATGAGGGTGAAAAACCAATTAGTAGGGTCAATGAATGTTTGACCTAGTCTATTATTTAAATTTGGCATTTATGTGTAATTTGAATACATAATTTTAGTCATTAGTGCATAATCAATGGATAAATGGATTTCAACCCATTCATTAATTGAATATTTTCGTACCAACATTGTGAATAAGAGTTATGGGGATTTATTTTAATAAGGATTGATTTTGAGGAACATTATTTGGTGGATTTTAAAGCCTTAACCACCATAAATGGATCAAACTTATGTCATATTATAATTAAATGTATTAAAAGTGTGAAATAAATGTAAGATGTTATTTGTGGGAGATTGTAAAAAAAATAATCAAAATCCCTACATTAAGGTGATTTCGTCAAATAAGGGTTGAATAAAAGAATTTAAGTTTAATATGATAGTAGGGGTAGAAATCTTTTGAAAATGGTTAGCGTTACAAATGAAATTAAGATTAATTAATGTTGTTGATGTGACAATAAATGTGAAAATTATAATTAACAAGTAATGCTAATATTTAATATCATTGATGGACATCTCAAATTAAATAATTATTATTATTTTAAAATGAAAAACACAATTATGACTAGTTCCTTAATGTTAAAATATAATATTGTTTGTGTCAATTTTAGATGAATGTATCATCATGATATCCCCTTTTGTGGCAATTACATATAAAATTTATAAATAATTATTGATTTATCAAAATTTAAACTAAAAATAATGGAGAGACAAAACTGCAAGACATATAATACACAAGATAAAATTTTCATAAATTTATTTAAGCTTGGTTTCAAAACAATTAAATTCATTTTCACAAAGGTGAAAATTGACACATCTACCTTAAGGAAGAAGCTTTAGAGAACTTGGCACTTGAGATCAAAAAGTGGTTCAAGAATTAAGATTTACAAAATGATGTTGGGTGTAGTCACACTAATATGAATAAAAAAAATATAATCAATGTTTTATTTTTCATGTTTTGAAGTCGAAATTTGTATTAATATTACAAATCATTGAAAATCATTCGTTAAGAATTGTAATTAGGGCTTGTAAAAGATGTAAGGATTTTTATTTTTGGGGAGACTTTTTTAACATATATTTAAATAATAATATATTACATCATATATTGTTTCAGTCAATTTATTTTTTGAGCTTTCAAACAAAATATTCCTAAAATATTTTGAAAATATTTTAGGATAAATGATAACCTAAAGAGGTGACCTTGTTTCTTGTTAACATATTTAGACCCTTATATTTTGTTTTACTCCCTAACACGTATTCACAACTTACATTATCATAACTTGTCAACTTGAATTGTTTTAGTGATTATGTATTTAATTTTTAAAAATGAATTTTGAAAGAAATGATATGTGAAGTTGAATATAATATTAACTGTGAATGGGTAAAAGTAGGTCGATTGATATGGTCATAAAGTCAACATTAGGGCAAACCCATCCATGGGTGTTACCACTAGGAATGTCACACTTGATTTTATTGAACCCATTGAATTTTTTAAAATCATTAGGAACATTTAAATAAATATTTTCGTAAAACACTTCTAATGAGTACATTTATTAGGTTCCATAGATTTTGAAATTTCAGTAATATCAAAAATATTGCGTATTTTGATGTTCCTAATCATTGCATTTATAAAAAGTTTTAGGAATGAAATGCTAGTTGTTTTCTTTGACATTTTTGGTCATGAACACAAATTTGAAACATGATTTGAAAAAAAATTCCGAATTTTTTTCCTAAGTCAATTTTGAAGTCATTTTAAGTTTAATTTTATATTAGGCAATTAATTGAGTAAGTATCATTTAATTATGAATTCCAAAGTTTAAAAATGTGATTCTTAAAAGGGCCATCATTATTAAAAATACAAATTTTTAACAACTTCCACTTTTATTTTCCAAAATAAACTTCAAGCCATATATTGAAGCATGCAATGAGTAATCATCAAGGAAAATATCTATTTAGTTCTAAAACATTTAAAGGAAAAGGCCCCAAGAAAATGATTTGGCCACTTTTGGTTTTTTAATTATTCTTTGAAATGGTTTTTAATGCTACCACACAAGGATGGATTTGTTCATTAATTATATGTCAAATTGAACAATCAAAAAACTTGTATACAAAGTTGTTTTTACAAATATGTTATGCAAGTTTGATCAACTTAAATTGGTGTATATAATTACACAATGTCACTCACAATGTAAAGGCAATATTAATGCATGCATGCATCAAAAAATGGAAATCTCCATGTCATAAATGAAATCCAAAAGTAATATCAAATTTGATCCAATATGTCTATGTCGTTCCATTGTGAAATGCACCCAAACTCAAACTTTTAATGATATGATCTTCACATAAGAATTCCAATAAATTCTCTAATATTGAAAGTTATTTGCATTTTCAATTTATGATTTGAATACATGCATCTATGGAAACGTACAATTTCAACATGCATATAAATGTAATCACAACAACACTAGATATATTATTACTTTCCAATTTTGTGGTATCAAGAATTTGGTAAAATTTTCTTAAGTTACATTTTAAAAATTGATTGAATTTACATTACAAAAGCATGCTTTTCCACATTTTTCCAATTTTTTTGTCAAACTTGAAAAAACATTCTATGACACTAATCAACAAATTCATTAATGACAACCTAATCCATCATCAAATTGAACTTTTCAATTCTTGCACTCAATTACATAGATTATCATATCATAATATCGCATCCATCCACATGCAAAATGGTGAATTTTGCATTGATTCAACATGCATCCCCTTTCTCGTCAATTTCTTAATTAATCTTCAACCATGAATAATCCATGGAAAAACCACAACATCGTAAAATTAATATCATGTTTATGAAAGTCGAAAAATTGGACCTAGTAAATGTTATTGAAATTTTCTTTAATGTGTACTATATTTCAAATCCTTTTTCATAGGCTAATGCAAACCCTTTCAATAAGAATATCTCATTTAACAAATTTCATTGTATGGTATTGAATTCAACTCAAATAAAATAATTTGGATATATTTTTGCCCTTTAAAAAGTTCGCAAATCAATTAGTAGTGATTACCTCATTATTTTTGGCCACCTTCAATGTGATGTCTTTTCCCATCAAATTTATTCTTTGACATTAGAATGATGTTCCATTGAAATACCATAATTTTCAAGGGTTTAAATTGTAATCAAGTTGGCAACCATAGTGGCTCATGAGCCCTTTGGAATTCTTTTTTAATTAATTCTTCACTCTTCAATCTACCTATTTTGCTATGTTATTTGGTATTGAGTTTGCATATTACAACATTTTTATTTACATAAAATAATATATTATAAAAAAAAAAATTCATTGTTCTATTAGGTTTCATCAACATTATATTTGCAAGATTCATCAATGAAAGACAAACTTGATTATTTACTTGACAACAAGCATATCAAATTAAATAAATTATGATAATATGCATGATGATATTTTTTTCCATTTTATTTTCTAATTATAGATATTTTAATATAAAATTTTTATTTATGAAATCATTAAAAAGTCTAAAAATGTTATATAAAAAAAATTTCCCTTCAAGAATGTCAAGGGGTGGAGGTATGATAAATTTGAAAGGGAAAAATGATTAATCATAAGAAGACATCTCATGTTGTGCATCCATTATTAAAAATGATATTAATATGAACCTAACAAAAAAATTGCACATTGGAAAGTGCATTTGTTGATGCTAATACTTTATTCATTTCTATTTATATAACATCAAACTAAGTTGTTATGGGAAAAGGAGATTTCCACACATGAAAATTTTGTGAAATTCTTTTGTCACAATATAATTTTTTAAATTATTCAAGCTCCATGTAAATGCATTTCAATATAAAATTTCATCATATGGATGCAAAAATACAACAATTTTTAATCAAGTACATTGCATTTATGTACCATCAAGCAAGCAAAACAATAAATAAATCTTTTATTCTTACACTTAATTTGAATTTGTGTTTTCACAATAGTTGTTCCAATTTAGGTTTTAAATGTATAAATTTAACTAGTAAGGTATAAATGGGTGTAATACATTACAACATTAACAACCATCAATTGGTAGGAACTCTAAAACAAATTCATATTTATAACTATGAAGTTTTTTCCTTACAACATTTAACATGTTTTTATTAATCTTTAGATCCCTATTAACCAAGTGTTAAGCTTAAATAATTTTTTTTTGGAAAGTCAAATTATACATAAGAAACTTTTGATATTATATGAAATCTCATGAGTAAAAATATCTTAAGGCCAATTGAGCTAGGCATACATTAACTATTTGAGTCATATTGAACAACCAAAAAACTAATCATATGTATAATTATTTTCACAAATTGATGGTAAATTTTATTTATGTGGACATTTGATCAAATTTAATTTCAACATAGCATTATAATATATTGATATAAAATATTTAAAAAATTTCAACAATGTGTTGAAACCAAATCAAATATATGTCTATGTAATCCTCATCATAAAATACACCCAAGTTCAAACTGATTTTGAGAAAGGTTTTATTCCATAAAACATTTCAACAATAAACTCGTATTATTGATTGCATTTCATTTATGATCTAAACACACATTGATAAAAAATGTACAATTTTAACATCTTGAAAAATGTTATCACAATGGTATAATTAACAATATAATTATGACATTGTACTTCATTATTTAATCCAATAAATCTTTTCAATTCTTGCACCTAAAATTCAAATACACATATTTGATGATGTTGGATCCAACCATTTAAAATTGTGGATTTCACATAAATTAGGTGTGTGTTCACTCCTTGCCCTTCATTGGTTTCAAACAAAATAATCCATAAAACAAAGGGTGAATGTAAGGTTGGGTGGAAAAAAAAAGCCAAAATTAAAAATTCCATATAACTATTTGGGAAACATTTTCTTTATGTTTTTTCCAAACCTTAAAATGACAAGGTAGTTGGGCAACTATAATTTATTGAATTCAAATGATTCCCAAATCTAACAAATATTTTGTTCATCATGACATAGATTTTGGGAAAAAAACCATTGTTTTCATTCACAAAAAATGTCCATAAATAATATACAAGTGACATGGTGTGAAACCTTTAAATGTTTTAAAAAATTTATGTATCATCTAATTAAATTGGAGTCCTTAACACCCATAATCTTAATAATTTGACTATTTTGAAGTCCATATACATTTATTTAATCAATTATCACATACCTAAAGTTCAATTTAAATGTTCATACCCATTAAAATTACATATATTATAAACCAAAAATATAACTACATCACATAGATGTTTGAATTAGTAACTTCAAATTACATATGTTCCTAAATTAATAACTCCAATTATAAAATACAAATTTGCCCCCATTACAATTACACCCACAATACATAAATGTTATTGTGACATCCATATTGGTCCAATGTAGTTTGCATTGCCCTAAACAAAACATTGCAAAATTAGTTTTAATTTTACAATGTTATTAAATAGTTGAACTTAGGAAATTGTAACAGGAAGAACCTTTAGTATGCCTTTCTTTAACCCTTCTTCCTTGTGTCTATTGCAAATCCACCGAATAAGAGGACCTTGGTTACCATATTTTATTCCATGGTAATGAACCTTACTCAAACCAAATGACTTGGATATGTTTTGGTTTTTTAGGAAGTCAACAAGCCATTGCTCAGCAGCATCTTTGAAAAGACCTTGAAATGGGTCGTTTTGAGAGTTTTGGTGAATACTAGAATTAGGTAAGTAATCATTAAGGCTTTGTGTATCAAGTGCCAATGGTAAACCTTTTTCGACATTAGGTACCCTATCACCAATTCTTGCAACAATATGGGCACCTACTTTCAACAAAAGGGAAAAGATGTTAAGACCGATTTGTTTAAAGTAGCTGACTTCACAACCTTCTTGTCCATCCACAACATGAATGCCTTCAACACATTCGCACAAAAGATGAAGTTGGACTGTTTTGATCCCACGTAACATGTTTACAATAAATTTAGGTTGTCGAAACTTTGTACGTGTGGTTGTGAAATAAACATTGCATGGAACTTGTCGGTTCTGTAATTCCACCAAGAACTTGTTTATGATTTTGTCATGAATGATTGGCAGTTGTGTAATAGTGCTCAAGGTAGCTATGTAATCACGTGCATTGCTTGCCAATTGCGCATTCACTTGTGCATGATGTCCATCCCGTTCCAATTGCGTACCTGCTAGATCAATTTTCTTCAACCAAGGATTGATTCGTAGAAGGTCCATGACCTTGGCCAATACATCATCCCCTTGCACACCATTACACCATCTTAGGTCAAGAGTATGGAGAGTTTCGTTTTTCTCCAATGACTCCAGAATGGTGCACACATCCGATGGTTCTAAACTCTTGTCAGCAGCAATCTTGAAATGTGTTATCGAGTCATTTGTGAGCAACATTTGAGCAACAACTTTTGCCCCTTCTTGTCCCATCCTTGTGTGAAAAAGGTGAAGTTGTTTAATTGACCTGTTAAGGGACTGGTTCGCATCATCAGAAGTGAGGGGCTGAAGTAACACTTTTAATGTGTCACCATCCGCATCGTAGTTGGACCATAACGTCAAATTCTCCAAGGTTGAATTCACTCCCAACATCAACCCTACGGAAGCCACTCCAATCGCATTGATTGGAGCAAGGGTTAAAGTTTTAATGCTGTGATTGTTTTGCAGCATTTGGCATAACATTTCCACACCTTGATCGCCTTCAACTTGAACAACATAAAGATCCTTAATGTTGTGATTGTTTTTCAGCATGCAGCAGAGCATTTCCACACCTTTATCATTTACACCGTGTAGGGTTAGAATCTCCAATGCTGGATGGGATACCAGATTTTGGCATAACACATCCATCTCCTCACCGCCCAGCGTGCTCGCAACCTGCAATTCTTTCAAGCTGTTGCATCGACTGACGACATCTAAAACTTGTAGGCGATGGTTTTTATATGCTTCCCCCATGCTGTTGTTTCCATTTTCCTGATCCTCATCAAACCCGAACCTTAAGCTCTTCAATTGAGATTCTTGTAAGGTCTTGGTGAGTTCATCGAAACTTACATCTCCTTTGAACGGTTCCCACAACTTCACCAGGGGTTGTTGGGGCGGAAAGATGGGCGTCTCAGCTGTAGAATTGGGTGGTTTGAAGGACCCTGAGAGATGACCACTCTCCACTCCTTCTGCTCCCTCCTCCTCCATCGTTCTAGTGTTTAGTTCATGACAAGTCTCGTCGCTCCTGATCTCCATAGCCATCGTCGGTGGCGGAAGTTCTTGTGGTATTTGTTTCCTTGTGTCATTGCTAGATTCTGATGAGAACCTGACTGGCCTACTGGCGAGCTGATCTATATCCCCTGGATCTATCTCCACCAAGCCTTCTTTTATGTCCATTCTCCGACACTGGAAACCTCACAATGATGTAATCGCTCTGCAACAATTGTATGTCAACGTTATTAAGTAAACATTGTTCAATATATCATCTTACGATTTGTTTTCACAAACGAAGATTCTTCTAAGAATCGCCAATATATTCCAATCAGCAAGATCCATCAAACAATTCTCAACTTCTATCCACTACGAGTCAATTGCATATTGAGTGCCCAATGATAATGACCCAAGCCAATATGGTTGTCATGCTCAAGCTTTTGCATGCACCATCATGATAGCACAAATTTCGTGCTCTCCAATCTAAACAATAGGTTGTCTAGAACACAAGTTCTTTACTTCGAGAATGTAACACAATAATATACCGAGCTCATAATAATAGCTCAAAATCGGAGGCATGTTGGTGAGAGATCCCATACCTGCAAAATTTTATGAAACTTGAAGAAGTTGCAGTTCGATAAAGTGTGTCAAACTTCCTAATGTTCTGTGGAAGCAGCTTTGAACCCACTCTCCACGTTTGCGCTTGGCCACAACAATTAGCAAGTAAACCGACCTTGATAGCTCTTCACGTCTGCTCTGCAAATTCGCATGAGTAGGGTGATTCACTCTAGAAAGCTGAGTCAAGTGGAGCAAATGGCAAGATGGTTGGAAAGAAGATCAGCGTCCACACAAGTGCGCAACATGTTTGACAAGAGAGAGCACAGATTCAAAGAACGGATGCAGGCGGGTTCTTATAGACGCAAGATTCAGTAAGTAGGCGAACCTGTGTGAGGCAGCTAAGCACACAGTTAGACAATAGTTAATTGATTTGGCGGCTTCCGTGAAACCCAGGATCCTAGTTTCTCCATCGACAAACGCGTATCTTAATCCTCCCCCCATAAAATCACTGGCAAAAATTAAGATTGCACTTGCTGAATTGAGTGGTTGGAAGAAAATGTAGCCGAAAGATGTATGTGGGTCCTAGCTGCTTTATAGAAAGATGTAGGTCCTAGCTGCGTTGCTGCTTTATACAAGGCCGATGAATCAATCGGGCGACGTGCGAGCAAGTGCGTTCACGTGCTTACGTGGTGCACACGGTTTGCCGACGAAGAAAAGTGAGACAATTTGGAGACTTCCGTGAACTTATTCATTTCTCCGACGGACACTGTAACTAGCCAATTGTTGTGATCGTCCTGAAGAATCCATAGGATATTTATTCACTAGTTTAGGTACTTACCTACTGTTTTTGATTGTTACGTGCTGCTGTGTTGTGTGGTAGTGGCAGAAAGATGCGGGTCCTGTAGCGGGCACATAAACCAAGTGGGCGAGTTTTGAGGCAAGTGCACTAGCTGGCTTGCTTGGCACCAGAGAAATGTTTGCGCGTGTTTGTAGCAGAAAGATAATGTGTCCCAGTTATGCACCACACTTTTTAGCTACAACAAAGTCCGTATTCAATTATGGAGCTTCCTGAACAGGTGCCTGACAGGGCCAGTCGATCCAGAGAGGGTACTGCAACAGATGGGCCCAAGTGAGGCAGCACCCACCAGTGCACCATGTTTCACTGGATGCTCATTATGACTCAGTTATAGATGGACATCAACTGAGTTAATGTCTGGTTTCACCTCGGTAACCCATTTTGTAAGGAGCAGGTCCCCTATTTATAGGTAAATATGTATAAAAATAGGTGATTACTAGGTAAGTAGATGGTTTGTATAGACACCATGACTCTTTTTACTGCCTTCCTACTAACAACCCACTTGAGGTGCAACTGAGGTAACAACCATGGTTACTTAGAGAACGGAATCCCAACGGAAAATGGTTTCTCGACCAAGTGTCATCCATGGTGCTTGCGAGATGCGGGTTCACTCAGGCCAAAAAGAGGGGCACTGCCGGTCCAGTCGTTGCAATACCTTTTTGGTGTCAACCTGTGTTTGTTTTCAAGAACTATTTATATGCAGCTTTAGTGGCAATTGTCCACAGGAATATTTGAAAAAATTGGTGATCTTCCTTAGGAATTTTTAGCCTTTTATCTGGTTGTAAACTATATATGAAGCACAAATATATAAATGATATATTTTTAATCATCCTTACATATTTCTGGCTAGGTACTTACTAGAACCAAATATGGCAAATCTGGTGGCTTCTTCTTTTTCTTCAAGAATTTTTGGCCATTGCAACACCCTAAATTAATTTTGTTTCCCAGCTTTTTTTATTCTTAACTTTGCCTTTTGAGAAATAGGCCGGTGTGAAACAATACACATAGCTCATGCAACATGGTCCCCAAACGAATCTTACCATGCTGTTGACCAGGTAATCCGGGCAACTCAGGGTAGGCCACACATCTGGTGCTCCGACGAATCTAATTTGAGGCAATGAAACTTCCTGCATGATGGAGTATGTGGAGGGGAAACCTCAGTGCCCCTTGGGTAAACCCTGAGGTATTGGGCTTCGCCAGAGCAAGGGCCCACACAAAAGGCCCTGAAAGAAAGAAACCCTGGATGCTGAGTGACACCAGCCGAGAACAGGTAGATGTATGATACAATAAACCCCCTTTAAAATCACGCTTTGGTGACCACTTTTTTCTGTGACACTAACAAATTGTGATTTAAATGTGTATAATCACATTCCATATAAACACTTACAAGCTCGGGACTATAGCTAGAAAAAAAAACCTTACAAAACAACCCTTTCATGTTAAAATAAAGGTGCCAATTGTTAAAATTTCTTACATGGGTTATTTTAAGCTTTACTATGCATTATTAGAATTGAGGAAGGTTGTGATTTTTGCTTGTTTTAATGTAACAATTTACATTATGTTTGAACTCTTTAACTATTAGCTTTTGTATCTTGTTAACTATAAAAATTTTATGCTTTCATAGCAAGTTCACATTTTTTTTTTGCTTGTTTGCACTAGAAAGTTGTTTCTTTTTCTTTTCTCTTCAATTGGATTCATTGTTATTAGTTTGCACAATTTGAATACAAAGTAACACTAACATTACTAAAGGAACTACAATTTACAAAACCTTAATATTTGTTTTAAATTTTCTTATTACAATCACATTACAAAAAAAGTTTTGGAAATATTTTGTGCTACTAACGACGACTGTGATAATGACTGTACAAAATGATATATTTTTTACTAAAACGCATGATTACCAAGAAATGTGTGACACAAACCAAAATGTGACTAAAATGGGTGTGATCACAAGGAGAGTTTACTGTAATTTGGTTTTTTAAATGGAAAACCCCACTTACTTTGGAGGGGCATAACTTCAACAAATCTAAACAGAATTGGATGATTCAAAGGCTGAATGCCAAAAGAGAGGTTACAAATTATATTCAAACTCTACCGTATTTGTAGGAAAAAAATATGAGTCCCAGTTGTGTAGCACAGACTGGAGCTTCCTGAACAGGTACCGCAAGCTGATCCCCAGAGGGTACAACACAGATAGGCCAAAGCGAACCAGCACCCACCAGCACACCATCCACTGGATGCCCATTATGACTCAGTTGTAGATGAACCTCAAGTGAGTTAACATCTGGTTTCATCGTGGTAACCCATTTTTGTATCAAATAGTTCTTCTATATTTATAGGTTAATAAATAGGATTTAATAGGCGACTACCTAAGTAAGTAGATAGTTTATAGAGAGGTAATGACTCTTTTAACTACCTACCTACTAACAACCCAATTGAGATGTAACTGAGGTAACCACCATGGTTAGCTAGAGAACTGGAACCCAACAGAAAATTGTTTCTGGACCACTTGTCATTCCAGGTGCATGGTGGGTGCTCATTCACTCAGGCCAAGGGACGGCCACTGCAGGTCCAGTCCTTGCAATTCCTTTTTGCACTCAACGAGTGTTATTTTTTAAGGGATTCTTTTTATGCAGCTTTAGTGGCAATTCTTTTCCACAGGAAGATTTGGAAAAAATTGGTGGTCTTCCGTAGGAATCTTTTGCCTTTTATCTGGCTGTAAACCATATATATGAAGCACAAAAATATATATATTATATATTTTTAATCATCCTTACATATTTCTGGCTAGGTAAGTACCTTAGGTAGGTACTTACGAGAACCAAATATGGCAAATCTGGTGACTTTTTCTTTTTCTTCAAGAACTTTTGGCCATTGCAACACCCTAAATTAAGTTTGTTTCCCAGTTTTTTTTATTCTTAACTTTGCCTTTTTGAGAAATAGGCCGGTGTGAAACAATACACTTAGCTCATGCAACATGGTCCCCAAACAAATGTAGACCAGGTAATCCGGGCAACTCACAGTAGGCCACACATCTCGTGCTCCGACGAATCTAATTTGAGCCAATGAAACTTCATGCACGATGGAGTATGTGGAGGGGAAAGCTCAGTGGCCCTTGGGTAAACCCCGAGCTATTGGGCTTTACCAGAGCAAGGGCCCACACAAAAGGCCCTGAAAGAACGAAACCCTGCATGCTGAGTGACACCAGCCAACAACATGCAAACTTTGTTGGCCTTGCCTACCAAGGCAAGGATATCGTGTTCAGATTCATTATAGAGTACACAGTAGCTTAAAGGATTTTGGCCCCTAGGTAATAATAGGTCTATTTTTATGTGAGGATTTTTGAAAGATGATATTTTGGCTTGTGTTGAAACTTGAGATTAGGT
>Ga0116227_10011927_pt1 | contig 14406 bp, 10 predicted proteins | sample S1TSphgellanicum_FD_89693 | JGI IMG/M metagenome (GOLD analysis project Ga0116227, IMG submission 89693) | Host-associated microbial communities from peat moss isolated from Minnesota, USA - S1T2_Fb - Sphagnum magellanicum MG | ecosystem: Host-associated > Plants > Peat moss > Unclassified... | reverse complement strand
GTAGAGTTTTCTTGGATACGGAAAAACATTGGAAGTTTGGAAAAACAATCTAGGAGAAAAAAATGAACATTAAATAAGGAAAACTTGTGTTCATGTTAGAGATGACATTTTTATGAATTAGTGGTGTAGTAAGTTTAATAGCATTAGGTTCGAGCTTATGTAACAAGCATGATATTAGTTTGATTATAGGGAGGTTTTGAATTGTGAAAAAACCTCTAAACCTCTCACCTTTAATTATGTTGCATATATATATCTATTGTTATAGGGTTTTTAAAACTCAAAAAGTAAAATCATTAGTGGAAGCACATTCCTAAGATGCAACACTATGATCAAAACTATGATTTAAAAAAATCATTAGCCAAGTGGCTAAATAAATGCAAATGAAGTTCATCAAGTGTTGGAAAGCCCCTTCCTTTCTATCTTTAGTCTTTTGAATTGGTTTTGGTGTGTGAAAGCTCAAAAAGGTTTGAAGCACATGTGTTGCAAAATTTCAGGCCCATTAAAAGATTATAGTAGAAATTATGTTTGGAGTTTTATGTTAGGTTGTAGTTTCACCTTGTGTTGGTTGAACATTTAGGTTCACAAAATCCATGATCGGTGGGTTTTGGTGAATGTAATAAATTACTAAAATTTTTGAAAATTTGAACTCCATTATTCATATATGAAAAGATAATGTTAGTTTGAATTTGCAAAGAATTATTGCCATGTTGATTTTGCCAACTATTCAATTCATGAGTGATGTTTTAATAGGAGGAATGGTTTTCTTTTATTTTTAAAAATAATTACAACTTGTTCAAATATACCCATCTCCTATATTTTCATTCAATATATTAGTATGGTAAAAATATTTAATTGAAAACTAATTCGAATGCAATAGTCAACCTTAAATTCAAACGTAATGTGACAATTACATACCTTTAACTTAATCTTTTAACAATAATCATAACCCTAATTCCACTATAAGACCATGGAATCAACATTCTAGCTATTATCATGAAGAAACGGTTGTCGTGTGAAAACTAAATAAAACTAATAAAAACACATCTAAGAAAACATTGCCTTCTTGAAGGTAGTCTTGACTTTAGCTTGAAAACTTAACAAAAAAATTTGTTTATGAAAATCAGGATAAACATGAAAGGATTAAAAAATAGCTACCTTCCATTCCTTGGATAATACTTTAATGAAACAAAACTTCATCCAAAGCTTGCATTATTTTCATGTTTAAAATTAATGCCATCATATTTGCAATTTTTACCTTCCACTAGTTGTTTTCATACAACAATTACCATTTTATTGCAACTACCTTTTAATGATTATTTTCTAGCAAATATGCTCCAAGAAATGAAATGAATAAAATTTTAATTAAAGTATGAATTGTTGTTTTCAAGTTGACCACCTTCCTCTTATAGCTACCATCTTGCCCAAACTATTCCAATTATTTTTCTTAAACACCTATGGGAATTGACTAATTTGAAGGTAGTTGAAAACCTCATGTAATCAAATGGGTCATTAAAAAAACAAAGATGTGTCCATCATTTGATCAAACACACTAATGGGTTCTATGAAAATATGGTAATTGTGGTAATGCATTAATTATTACATGCAAATTATCAAGTTTATACATGATAGTGAAACCACATTCCATTAGGCAATCCCACCATAAACTTGCTATTTGTTCACCAAATATTGCAATGCCATGTGCTCAACAAAGAAAAAAAAGTGATTTCAAAACAAATAATGGTAAAATAATTGAAAACGATAAATAAATATTAAGGCCCCCTACCCAATTATGGTGTACAACTATATTCCACAATGTTTAACAATTGATAAACATACACAATGGGTTGATCATGTTTCCTAATCATGTTTTACATTAACATAATGCCTACCATGAAGTTAGAAGCATCCATGTGAACATTGTTGGGCACAAAATTAGCACCTCTTTAACACCTTTACCTGAATCACTCCCCCTTACCCCTTGGAAACATCCAAGGGGTGTCACAGTTTGGTAATCACCCTTCTAACCTCTTTTAAATCCCAAATCTAGGTTAACCTAATCACATCAATATATTAAAACATACAAAAAAACGTTACAGCCAAGCCACTCGAGGTATCTTCACCTTTATCCTCTACTTAAAATATCCTAATTAACCCAATGCACGAGTTTGATATCTATCCAACAAGAATCCTTGACCTTCCTTGTTGATTTAAACGTTAACCTATCCTTGTTTAATCCAAACAACAACCTCATTTATTGTTCACACCTTCCCTTGCTTCTTACTCAACTATAACCAACCTTAAACCTAAACAAATGAATTACAACATGAACACACAACATACACAAATGGAAACAAGATTTCTTTGTAAAGAATCTTCATACATCAAAGTAAAAAAATAGTTACATTAGAGTTTTTAGTTATTAACTATTGATTTCCTACTCCAACCAAACTCCTATTCACACTGGACAAAATCACTAAATTGCCTATAAGTAGTTTTATCTTTTCTTTTTTTTTCCCCTCTCATCTTCATTTATTTTCCACTTTTAGCCACACTAACAACCACTACTTGTTCAAGCTTCTTGAGACCAATTATCTTTTTACCTACTTCCTTTGCCTTCACACAAAAGGACTCACCTTTTATTCCCACTTCTAGGTCACACCCTTCCTCCTTCATGCCCATCCTCCTTTTCTACCCTTCCTTATGACTTAGCACATGTTTTTTAAACCTTTTCTTCCCTTCACCTTTGAGTGGAACCTCCTTTGAAAACCTGTCTTGAACAATCACCATCACCAACCTTTGAAAACATGTCTTGAGCAATCACCATCACAACTAGTGATGCCTCTACCTCCATTTCCACTATGTGGTTTGATTGGGTGCACTTGGAAAGTTCACCTTTTCATGATGTAGTAACCTCCTCACATTGTTTTGCTTCTTCTTGATACGTCTAGCCTTCATTAGTCTAGATGTCCACAATCTTCCTCATCACTACTCATTCCCTCCTTACATACTACTCATCAATCAAGAGATGGAAGAGTGGTCAACAATGTTTTCCCCCCTTTAAGCTTTAAGAAGAAAAAATGGTTGTTGTTTCGACTTAAATTTAATTCCTAGTACCTTCCTAAAAGCCACCTTTGCCATATCTATACCTCCCTATCCAAAAAACTTAGTCGACCTAAGTGGGAACATAATAACCTTGTCTTAACCTAGTCCTATTATCATACCACACCTTATTCTAACCAAACCGCCCATCCCTTGCTAGTCCATCTTGGATAAAATCAACCTACTACCATAGCCTATGAACTTTGGGCTAACCCCAAAACTTCATTAGCCAACTTATTTATGCTTAACCAAAATTGGGTTAGGCTATTCAAGGTTCAACAAACATGAACTTCCTTGTTTTAGTGTGGTTCAGTAAAGATGGGGGCATCAATGTGCATGACCTTAATTATGTGAGACACCCATTCACATTCATCCATCTAGAAAAACTTTTCTATTTTTTACATAAACTTAGTGATTGGAGCCATAATAAAAGAAAAATATTTAATGAAACAATAATAAAATTATGTTATTCCATTAAACACTTGGATGTTATGTGAGACATTAGTTGGTGGGGGCACATTGATTATTGCTATAATCTTCTTTGGATTTTATCATTTTTTTCATGGGAAATGATGTATCTAAGGATCATCTCAAATAAAATAGGAATGTGCATTTGTCAAAGTTGATGTTGATGTCAAATTTTTGACATTTGTGAAAACTTGACATTTGTTTAGCTTGTCCAAGTGTGAGTTACATCATTGAAGACACTAAAATCATCCAAAAAAAGTTTCATGAAATCACCCAAATTGTCTTTGAATTTAAAATTAATTGCACATTGAAAGGTAGGTGGTACATTCTTGAGTCCAAAGGGCATGGCCACCCATATAAAAGGGCCCCAATCATGATGAACGTCATCTCATGGTGGTATTCAAGAGTAATCACAATTTGGTGATACCTGAAAAACCCATCCAAGAAGGAGTAATTTTCATGGCCCATTTTCGCATATAACATTTCCTCCATGAAGAGTACTGGGTAAGGGTCTTTTTTGTTTGTTGCATTCAATTTGTGAAAATCAATGCAAATGTGCAACCTTCCATTTTTCTTAGGCATAACCACAATTCGAGATAGCCATGTAGTTTGATTGACAAGTTTGATGAACCTTGCTACAAAGAGTTCGTTGAAGTCATGTTTGATAACTATAACACAATGGGGGTTCATGTGGTACTTAATGCAATGGGCATTCGGGATCATGGTATCAAGCTTGATATGTTGTTGTGGAATGTGAAAAGGAATCCCCTTCAAATCCTTGTATGTCCAAACAAAAAAATCTAAATGATTGTTCATTGGTTACTACAAGTGTGGGATCCAAATTTGCATTGGTTTTCAACAATTGTGGTTGATCAATAATTCTCAAATTCAAATTGCATATTTATAAATCCTCTAATAAGGTCCACCCCACTATCTTTAGATTTTGTATTTTAATTCTTACTAGAGTATTGTTAATTGTATTGATCTTGTGTTAGGAAATACAAGTCAATTTTCATGTAACTTGATAGGTGTGGTAGTGTGTTTCTTGATCATTACATTGACGTTATTTTTGAGGCCAAGTTCAAATCAAGTGGTAACTCGACAAATTCCAATGAAAAACAAATATGGTTCAACCTCTAGTAATACCTACTCCTTTTCATCCGTTGATGTAGTGGTGAAATTGTAACAAAGAAGGCATTTGGGGTGCCAAGTATTACTATTACATGTTCATGTCACTTGAATTATATGCAATGTGCCATCCCTTTTAAGGTAATATGGTTATTTCCTCACATTTCCAATTTTGCGTTCAAAATTTGCTTCCCCATTTCTTATATGTTCATTCATACTTCCATATTTCTTATTGATGTTTTAATTGTTTTAGTAGTCTCTTGTTTACTTAACCCTTTTGGTCAGCTTCCCATATTTGATTGGATTGGTTTCGGTAGTGCCATTTGATTTTTAAAAAATCCTTCTTCTTATTGTTTTTTTTCATTTCTTTATTGAATAACTTTATCAACAAATCATCATTGGTTTGTATATTTCACAATTCATCCACTATTTTCTTGATGAATTAATATTTCTTTCTCCCACTTCACCCATTGTCCCCTTGTAAAACTAACATTTTCCAATTGTTTGTTTAGCTTAAACATTTTTGCCTTTTTGCCTTTTAAAACTCCACAAGCTTCAATAAAAAGTTGATCCCATTCAACCATAACCACATTTTATTCCTACCTTGGGTTTCAAAATCTTGCCTTCGTAGTTATAATTTACTTTTATACTAGGCAAACTTTACAAAAATGTCCTTCCTTCCTATAGCAAAAACATTTCAAGTCATTCCCATTCTAGAATCCTTATCCAAGTTATAATATTCCCATAATTGTATTTATTATGGTTATAATTATCTTGTTAATAACTATCACAATTATAACCATCATGATTATAATTATTATGATTATGTCAATCCCATTGATCTTGTCAATAATTTTGCTTATTTTACCATCTTTGTCTTTTAGATCTTTGGTCAAATTATTGATTATCAAACCTAATTTAGTAGTTATTTGGCCTTGAGTAAATTTTTCTTTTCTTTTTTAAAGCCACTAACATTTCTACTTATGCCACATTTATTACAACCTCTTCACAAAGACATCATTCTCTTGACATTTTCATGGACATTATTCAATAATATGTTCACCATTTTTACATAGATTACAAAAAATTTCCAACAATTTGCATTTTTTTGTTTAATGACCTTCATTATAACAATTTCAGCAATAAACATCTTTAGTAGGTGTTAAAATGCTCCTCCTTTTTTTTCATCTTCTTCTAAGTCTTTTTTTAAATCTTCATTATTTGATTCATTTTTATTCCAAGTTGAAGTCTTTTGCCTAGGATGTAATTATTCTTCAACGGTTTTTGTCGAATTGGCAACTTTAATTATAGTTCTTTTACAAATTCCCAAAATTTTGAACTTTAATTTGGTGCACAACCTTTCATGAAATGTTTCATGTAGGTAAATGACATTACACCAATATGTGTGACCCTAGTGCACTTTATATTTCACTAAATTTTGAATGAATTTGAACAAATTTATCATGGCAAAAATGACCAACTGCTAGTGAACTAGGATGAATTGTTATGGATAAGTGAATTCACTAATAGCTTATCAAATTCATTAATAATTAATTCACAAGAATAACCTCTTAATTCATAATTAAGTTAGGTTAAATATTTAAAAACCTAAATTAACTTAAACCACTTAACCTATCAACTTAAGATGCAAATATGAAAGTTTGAACCTCTCATCATCACCTCCCCTCGTAATCATGCTTAAGGAACAAGTTTTTATACATTAAATATTGGGTCGTCATTTAAACAAATGAAATGATTTTTCATCACAAATTATTATCCACATTATTTTCTTAACCTATGTGTAGGCTACCATAGGCATAGGTTCCTATGCTAATCTTAAGCAATTCTAGGTTATTTTAATATATCTACCTTATGATATTTATTATTATTATTATTATTATTATTATGGTTATCCCACCCTTGGTTATTCTAGAATATTTGACATTATCCCACCCTACTTACTATTTTGTGTTATTTAAAAAATTACAAACCCCTCTAAATTATTTTATGTTATTTTAGGTTATTCCACACTAGGCTATTTTAAGCTATTCTAACTTAAGTTATTTGTTGTTATTTTAAACTAATCCACCTTAGGCTATTCTAAGGTATATCCTTGAACAACCTAAGTAAATAATTAAAAATAGCCCAAAATAACTTTAAATAACATAAGGTAAAATAATTTAACATAACTTAAGGTATAACCTTTAATATCCTAGGGTATAATATCATAAATCAATTTAGGGGAAAATAATCTATAATAACCTAAGGTGTAATAACCTAAATAATGAAAAATAACCTTGGGTAGAATAATGTAAAATCGTTTAAAACAACCTAGGGTGGAATAACCTATAATAATTAATATTAACCCAAGGTAAAATAACTAAGAATAACTTAAGGTGTAATAGCGTAAAATAATTGATAATAAATTAAGGTGGGTAATTTCAAGCTAAAAGGAGCTGATGGACATGTAACTAGTGCTTGGTTTTTCATGTTTTAATGTTCAAAGTTATATTAATCTTACAATTATCTTTTAATGTGTTTACATTAAATGGAATTTTAATATATAATGGAAACATGTGAAGTTTTTTGGAATTAATCTAATGAAGATGAAATAATCAAAAACATCATAAAAGCATTGTAACCAATGATTTATAGTGCATTTTGTTATTTAAAAAAATCCCAATATAATCTTTAATGGACTATAAAGGACATATTTATGAAAAGGACTTTCAAACATATCTTTAAATAATAGTATAATGCAAGATATTTGTGTGTCATATGAATTTTTTGATGATTTTTTCAAGTTTGCATTTGGAATATTTTAAGAATAAACAATGACAAAAGGTGCATCATTGACTTCTTTTAGCTTGAATTTACTTGGGTAGAGTAATCTAAAATAATCTAATTTAAAAATAAATAAATAAATAATAAATAACTTGGGGTACAATAACATAAGGTAAAATAGTTAAAAATAATTGAAAATAACATAGTGGAGATTAATTTAAAATAGCTTAAGGTACATAAGACAATAACATAAAAAAAAACAAATTTACAAATGAATTACTTGAATTAGTAATGAAATATGATGATTACATAGTGATTATGTAATAACATAATTTTAGATAAGGTGAAATTATCAAAGTGGGATGAACCTATTTCTTTAAATAAAGTCCCATAATGATTTACGTTAGTGAATTACACCTCATTTTTGTAGTACTATGTTTACTAGTTAATTTTACATCATAACATATAATCATAATAATATCATAATAATTTTCTATACATTCATATTTCTTTTGTTTTGTATCCTTCATAATATCAATTACTTGCTTTTCATTCTACATGACACTTAGTCTTGCTATAAATGCTCGTTGGACATGTGTCCATGTTACAACTAAAATGATCATTTCATACATATCAAACCAATCTATTGTTTTCCTTTTTAATGAATTTGGAAAACATTATAATTTGTGAACATTGATATTTTTTCTAATTAGTTAATTAAACTTTCAATAATTTATGAAGATGTGAAGCTAAATCATCCACATCACAATATAATGGTAGTTGAATTATCAAAACATTTATAACTAATATCACCATTATTGGAAATATTATTACAATTTAAAGTTGAACTTGATATTGTGCAATTGTTCAACTACAATAGTAAATTGTGGCATTAAATTTAATATTTGGTCTAAAATTAGGCTTTTTGTCTTTTCATTCACATGAATTTTATGAATGGAATGAATTTGATTGAAGGTACTAGTATTTACACATCTAATATGATTCACCACTTCCATGTCAAATATTTAAATTTGTGCTAGATTAGTTGGAGTTAATTGGTCCAATGTGCCTAATGTTTGTCTTTGGTCAAATCATGCACTCCAAAAGTGTTCCCATGTCATATCATCTTTTTCTTTTGATACTATTGGTTCATGGCCACTTGAGGATGACCCTATTTCATCTTGTTTGTTGGGTGCTATAAAATTTGGCAAGCTTTCTTTTCTTTCAATTCAAAATCTTGGCTCCTTTATTTCTTTGATTACCACATGTTGTTGACATTGTTGGTTCTTCTAGCAATGGTTTAAAATAATCATATTTAAATTATATACTCACTAACCCCAATCCCTTCCATTATGGAAATATTTTGGATTCTTGACAAAAATATTTGTGTCCCAAATTCTCTCTTCAACCCATAAAATTTCTTTAGATATTAGCTTCTTGTCAAGTTTTATCTTTATCCTACATAGGCTTTTAGTAGGATTTTTTCAAATATTTTATTATTTTTCATATTCAATCAATAACCTTTATTCATGTGGATTTAATACAATTAATGACAACAACAATTCTTATGACAAAAAAATTGATGATTGATATTTTTCATTACATTTTGTTTTCATTACATTACTAATGTTGATGATTCTAAATGCCCATAACAAATCACATGGAATCCATTTTGTAATTAAGGTGTAAATATTAGGTTTACACAATTTTTATTTGTTGGCAAGGATTATTTTATGGTGTGTAGCAACAATTTTCTAATTGGCATTACAAAAGATCACAAAAATCCAATAAAAGATCGATGGCTATAACCATCAAAGAGGAGACAAAAAGGGAAGGCCAAAAGTCACATAACCTATACGAACCAAGAAAAATGGAGAGAGCTAGTCCCTCTTGTGGTAGGAAGCTATTTCACCCACAACCACTTTAATGTCACTTGCATGCAAATTATGAGATTTAGTAGTAACGGGGAGGTCTATAACAAACATCATCCACCAATGTAATCTTCCTCTCTATAACAAAAATTAAAACATGTTGAAGAATAATATTAACATGTTGTTTGAAAAATTGAATGTAAAAAAACAAGGATAAATGACCTCCTAATCGCCAATCATGGAAAAGAGGGGCACATTCCCTGATGAAACGATCCATATCCTACCCAGGTGCGTTGTGCACTTCCATGGCCATTGGAATAAAATGGTACCCCTCATGAAACCCTTTATAATTATGGATCTTAACAATGGTGCTAAGTTTAGTTGACTAATGACATTCAAAGCCACTGTCTCCCATGTTGGGTTGGTAATCACCACATTGACAACAAAAACTTGGTCCTCTCGGGTCATGTAAAGATTGGATCGTAATGAAACTCCTGACGTAAGGGTGTACCATTATTATCTCTATACAGTGTGCTCACTCTTTCAAGCAAGGGCATACATGATGTTTTGGATGGCATCATGTGTGGTTATCCGTTGACCTCCAAATGGGCAACGAAATAAATACATGCCAGATGTGTCCAACTTGTGTGCACACTCGCACGTGAAAAAATTAAATGCCAAGGGCTAAATCAAACTGAGATGAAAATGCAACATTGAAATGAAAGTAGAATGTGCAATGCAAAATGAATGGATAAATGGCTTAATAACCAACCATAGCCCTACCCCCTTGCTTAAGCAAAAATGAATGTGGGCTTTGGATGTTGAGGGAATGGAGTCATCCTCTAAGATCGACCTAAGGGATGTGTCGTGGTGGAAGTCCATCAAAGATGCCTGAAGACCTAGTGTGTTAGAAATTATCAAATTTTCAAAAGAAGGGTGCATCTCCTTAGCTGTTAGAGGAAGGTCATTTCACACTACACATAAACATGACTAAAACAAATGTGGGCCCCCTTCAACTTGAGAAACATATTTTTTCAAAATGAATCTATTGAAAATACAAAACCTAGAGCACAAATATGGAGCCATCAAAACCCAATTCCCAAAAAAAACATATGGGGCATAATTTTCCATATAAAAAAGGCTTATACCACCAAAGGATATTGGTAATCGAGTTTGATGCCTTGCTAAGGGGCCTTGAAAAGACTCCCAGGATCTTGGATTTATAATGTCCCCACATACCTACATAATTATCTTGTCGAAATTCATTAAAAAAAATAGGAAGGATGAAGAAGGAAAAATTGTCCATGTGAAATAAGAAGGTTGATAAGTTACACATGAAGACAAAATGCCCAAAACAACTTGGGTGTTTCCTAGGAAAGGGATATCATAGATATGCGCCATGTCCTGAGATAAAACCTCATCCAAGAAATGTGTGGCAAACTCTTGAGAACCCATTGGCACACCCAAAATGCATAGACCACTTGTGACCAAAGTGTAGCCTTGAAAAATCTTTATGCCTAGAGAGATCCTTAATGGATTCCAAAGCTTGCACTTTAACACTTTGACCCTAAGCCCAACTAGGGCTAATTGGGTCGAAAGATGGTCACAAACACGGGTAATTTCACTCATAGGCCCCATGATGTGGGTATCGTCTGTTATAGATGGAGAAATGCAATTAATTGGGGGCTCGTGCAATGGTTTTTAGGAAAGCTCGATAATGAACCAAAACAAATAAAAGACCTCCTATGGGGTCCCTCCTACCTAAAGGACAAGGTTATAAATAATTAAGGCTCAACCTTCAAGGTTCATTTGGTTATAACACATGTTAAATAATATGCATATGTCTGATGGTTGGTTTATTTTCAATGGAATTTATTAAGAAATTGTTAAAACCTAAAGGTGTTGAACTTGTCTAAGGGGAGGAAAAGTAAGGATCATCTTCATTGGTACACATTTAGTCTTCTATGAATTGTCTAACTTGAAGTAGTGAATAATCCTTTTACTTGGCATTTATTGTCATTTAGCTATTCCATTTAAAAAATTTAGTTGCATGAAAGGTGTGTAAGTTCAAAATGTGAAAACTAGTCTATTTGTAGTTGATTTTTAGTTGCATACAAATATAAACATTACAAACTAGAAGGCGCATAATGTGATGAAATTAGAATTGTTGCATAGTTGCATTGTTCTAGCATTCATTTGGGTTAGAAATCCTACTTGAAGTCGGGGAATAATCCCCTTATTTATTTGTTGTCAAATTTAGTTGTTACATGCTATTCATTTTTTGCACAAAAGGTATGTAAGTTGCATAATTGGGAAGTTAGTTTATTTTTAGTTTATAAGTTTGTAGTTGCATATAAATACAAACATTACAAATTGTAAAATGCATAATGTGATGAAGGTAGAATTGTGGCATAGTTGCATGTTGGCACCCATTTAAGTTGTTCAACTTGAAATTGTTGAACTTAACCCTTTGATTTGCCACTTATTGTCATTTAATTGTTTCATGTTATCTATTGTTTTACACAAAAGGTACACAAGTTGCACAATGGGGAATTTAGTTGATTTGTAGTTGATTAGAAATACACACATTACAAATTGAAAGGTGCATAATGTGATTGAATCAAAATCGCGACAAAGTTGTATGTTGGCACCCATTCATGCATGTGTTAGTTGAATATTATTTTCACATTAAAACACTTTGAAATTCCATAGTTCCATGTGCATCAATTTTAATTTAGTCAAAATTTATTCATGACATTGAAACTCCAAAAAATGATGGGCAAATAAATCAATTATTAACCATGCATTAAATAAAATATTGACTATTGTAAATATCAAGTCAAAACCTTTAAAATTAATTAATTTGTTAATAGTTACTTTCATAAAAAAAATATAATTAATTTTACATATTTTGAATAATGTTAAACATGTATTTAGTACAAATATGACATTCGATAATATTAAGTCTAAGTTTTTATGAGTGTTAATTGATTAGATATTAGTTACCTTGATAGTTAGATTATTAAATAATAGTTTATGATTGAATTAATTATTTTTTAATGTTAGATAGGTAGTTTAATTATTAATAAAAACCACTCAACCTATATAAGAAAATGAGTTTGAAAGGTTTGTCATTCCTTTTCATTTAGTAATACGTTCATAAAGTTGTTTTTATTCTCTTTTGTATTTGAATATATACATTGTGTCTAGTTTGAACATGCATGCATAGGAATAATAAGGCTATTGTATACTCGTATTCATTGAAGTGAATACTTTGTCTATGAACATTTGGTGACCATCCTTTTTGGGCTATGATTGATTCAATAATGGTGACCCCTTTCACATGTTGCCCATGCTAGTAATAAAAAGAAAAATCAGCACCATAAAACAACCTGGTAAAGGGGACAATGCTCACCAAAGGCCCTTTGACATCACACAACTTTTTAAAAATTACCAAAGTAAGTACACATTATCACTAGTAACCACTACTTATATTTAATATGTTTAGCCATATTAATCATTTGGGTTCTATGTTGTATGCACCATATTTGGACAACCTCAAATAATTTATTCAAAAAAATCTATTGTATGTTTGCAAGTAATTCCTTAATTTTCACAACCAAATTATTCCAATTTTCTTTATCTACTTGAGTTAATTGATGTATTTAAATATTTAACATTTATGTCCATCCATATTAATTGTTTTGTTTTAGTATTCTTTTAGCTTCATCAACAACTATGGTTTTTTCCAACCATTCATTTAAAAATAAAATAAATTGCAATCATATTTTAACATCCATTAATATAAGTTTTTTCACATTCAACTTGATCATTCATACATATGAAATGGTATTTGCTAATATTTGGATAGTTTTAATGAAAGTCAATAAACATGTAAGTACTAGAAAGCCATTTCCTAACATTTGTAAATCAGGATACATGAATCGTCAAAGTGAAATCTTTCAAACTCCACGCCATTGTATTACCATTAAACATTTTAATAATAATATTGCTAATATTTGGATAGTTTAATGAAAATGCTTCAAATTGGCCAACAAAACAATTATAATCATCATTTTTGCGTTGATTTCTTGGTGGTAGTTTCAATGTTGAACCATATTCACAATGTTTTTTGAATAATTCATTAACTTCATAAAATGTAATGGTTATTTGGTCCCAAGAAGAAACAATACATGTTCACAATAACTATTTAATGTTAAACATCTTGATACAACCTTTGCTTAAACTATTGTAACCAAAAAAGGAGGATCCAGAAAACCCGCAGCAATGATGCGACCTCCCACGGACCCTGGTTCTCACAATCTATCAAACCACCTCAAATCCACAGACACTTAACCTTTCCTGACTCAGACTATCTTCTTGCCATCGCTCACCGATCTACTTGCAACTTGAAGACTGACAGACCCAGCAACGTATCGCTCGACACAACACACAACTCTGATCATACATCACACACAGATGCCTCTGAGGAAAAACACTCAGACATCATTCATGGATTGTATACATAGGTCCGAGAGCGCAAGCACTGCCCTCGAACACAATTTCTTACAAAACAGGAGGCGCTGATTGTCCCTCCAATTCTTCTTCTCTATCTCTCTCTGTGTCCTCCTGCAGCAATGAGCTAGACCACATATCAGACGCATCGGAAAATCACGATCCTGGCCAAGACTCTCTGCTACCGAGCTACTCACTTTTCTCCTTCTACCAGCCTCCTCACCACATTCTCTCCCTTCTCCAAAAACAGACTTCTCATCTCTTCTTCGAGTTCTCCGTTGGCTTCCTCCAGAAGCTCCTTCCAAATTTTCCAACGCCGTTCCATTCCCCTCGCGCCGTCCTCAGCCTTGTCACCTTCATAATTCGAGCTTCATCAATGCCAGCCGCCATGCCCAACTTTGCACACACCACACAACTTAGAAAATAAGGCAACCATGCATTTTCATGCAACAATGATGGAGCGCCGTCACAACAAGACGGTTGATGCAATTATGCCTAAAATCCAGGATTAGATCAGATTGTACAATAGTTAGACAATCTC
>Ga0116227_10011924_pt1 | contig 14410 bp, 5 predicted proteins | sample S1TSphgellanicum_FD_89693 | JGI IMG/M metagenome (GOLD analysis project Ga0116227, IMG submission 89693) | Host-associated microbial communities from peat moss isolated from Minnesota, USA - S1T2_Fb - Sphagnum magellanicum MG | ecosystem: Host-associated > Plants > Peat moss > Unclassified... | reverse complement strand
TGGCAACGCATCCGGACTGGCGGACGGCATCTCATTGACGACTGCCCGGACCGCCGGCTTTTGGGTTTTTGCCGGTTTTATCCCGGTTCTCCTTGTCGGCCTATTTGGCGCTTGGCGATTTACAGGAGATGCAGACAAAACCTGATCTCTTGCGATGACGGGGACGAGAAAGAGCCAAACTCTCCACCGAATGGTATCAGCTGGGCGAATGATCGAGCAACGTTGCATGCACTGCAAGGGCGGTCGCGGAAAAACCTTCCCCCACACTGGCATGGCTCCAACCCACTCCGGCACCAATCTGTGCGTCCGCGGCTCTCGTCTCAGCCGGGTAAGCCCAATCGGCCTTGGCCAGCACCGTGTCCCCGCGTGCATCCCCCAGCATAGGCTGCGCAAAATCCGGCAAGAGACTGGCCTGGGCGGTCATGGAACCAGGCGCCGATATGAACACATTGCCGTTGGTGCCGTAAGTCACAACGTCGGATGGGTCGATAGCACCGTTATCGACAAACAGGCTTTCATAGTTTCCACCACCAAGACTATAGCCGACAAATTCAATCGTGCCGCTGGAAACCGATATCGTCCCGTTATTGACGAACTCGCTAAAAATCAGACTGCTGCCGCCACCGCCGGTTTTTTCGAACAACCCATCATTCGTCAGGGCCGAGAATGTTCCGGACCCCATGGTTATCCACGCTCCATCCCCGACATCGAAAACGCCACCGGCCGCATTCACGAACGAAGCCGCGGCGCTGCCCCCATCGCCGATACCCATGCCACCTATATCGTTAAGGTTGCCGTTATTGATCCAGGTGGCGCCACTTCCAACGTTTATCGCGTTCGAAAAAGTGCTTGCGCCACTGGTGACGAATGTTCCCGGGCCATCGATGACGGGTGTCCCAATTCCGTTGAAATGATACACGGAAAATGGCCCGGCCAATTGAAGCAGGTAGCCATTCAGACTGATCGTGTCATACCCATTAAGGATAACCAATGTGCCGGAAACCGTTTGATCGGCGGCCAAGGTAAACTGACCACTGCCCAGATCGGTTTCATTAACCGTGATTTTTGAAACCGTCTCAAGTGTTGTTGAATTACTGAGACTAATCGTCCCGGCGCCGCTCAGTGTGCCACCAATCACGCTGGTCGGCCCTTGCAGCAGCAAATTCCCGGCCGCAACATCCAGTATCCCGGCATTGATGAAATTTGGATAGATCACGCTCCCACCCGAGGCGACACCGCTCGTCTTCTCGAAAACGCCGTCGTTGGTGAAGGTGGAATTGGTCGAAACACCGACCTGCATATGGTCATCACTGACAAGATTATAGGTGCCGGAAGCACTATTCACAAATTGTACAGCGTCGCCGCTATTGTCGCCCAAAGTCAGTCCAGCTGCATCACTGATCACCCCGGTATTGTCCCAGGTCGCTGTGCCGCCGAGTGTGCACAAACTAAGCGTGGTCGATCCCGACGTCGCGAACGTCCCGGCGCCGTCAATCGTAACCCCATCCAAACTATCCTGCCCGCTCAGGGTGAGCGTGTAGGTGCCGAGCATGATCGCCGGGCCGTCATTCCCATCCGAGGTAACACCCCCCGCATAGCCAAGGTTGCTGGTCAGCGCCAGCGTTGCCGCATCAAGCTCGATCGCTCCCACCGAGAGCACCAGTCCCGGCTCCAGCGTCGTCACCCCACCGCCATCGAACGCCACCGCGCTCGCCCCGCTGATGGTGCCACCAAGAGAATTAGCGGCCCCTTCAAAGTCGATCAGGCCAGTGCTGGATAAAACCCGCCCCGTATTGTCGAAATCCACCCCAACGGCAACCACCCCGGTCGTGCTCGTCTGCTCGAACAAGCCGTCATTGGTGAAACTCGCTTCGGCGGCTGCGCCAACCGTCGCGCTAAAATCGTCATTCACGTTAAACACGCCGGTTGCTGAATTGACAATGGTCACCGAGCCGCTGCCGCTGCCGCCCAGCGTCAACGGGGCGTGGCCGCTCACCGTGCCGGAATTCTGCCAGTCTACCGTGCCATCCAACGTCAACCCGTCGACCGAGAGCGTGGTGGTTCCGCTCGTGCTGAGCGTGCCCGGCCCGTTCACCACCGCATCATAGCCGCCAAAAGTCACCGCGCCGGAAAGCGCCAACTGGAAATGGCCGAGGTCGATGGCGATCCCGCTGATCGTCGAATTATCGCTGAACTTGCCGGCAAAACTTTGCGCCCCCGCCAGCAACACCGTGGCCCCGCTATCAAGATTCAGGGTCGCAACACTCAGCACCAGGCCCGGCTGCAGCGTGGTCGTCCCAAAGCCGTCGAAGGTCACCGCGCCTGCACCGCTGATGGTGCCGCCGAACGAATTGGCCGCTCCGCTGAAATCCAGCACGCTGATCGCGGACGTGATCACGCCGGTGCTCGTCACATCATCCGCCAGCGTGCTCACCCCGTTGCCGGATATCTTCGCCAGCGTCCCCGCATTGCTGAACGCCGCCGCGTTCTTGTTCGTAAAACCCGCATTATGGGCCAGGTCGAACGTGGCACCGGCCGCGTTGGTCACCACCGGCACGCCTTTGCCCGTGCCAAAATAGAAATTTCCGGAATCGACAATCGTGCCGTCATTGAGGAACGACAATGTCTTGCCCAAACCCATCGAGCCCGAGACCGTCAGTGTGCCCTCATTCACCACGCTGCCACTGCCGGTCAGTCCCGCGGTTCCGCCAGTCCCCACCACGCTGCCAGCGCCAGTCAGGGTCAGGGCGAAGCTCCCGACATTCAGCGTGGTGTTGCCGCCTGACGCTTCGTCGAACAGATTGGGTATGCTCACCGCGCCGCCAAGATCGACACTGGCCTTGCCGAGGATACCGAACGTCCCCGCGGTGATGCTCGTGCCGCCGGCCAGCGTCACCACGCCGGCCCCCACGGAAATCTCCCCCGGCCCGGTCAATGCCCCGGCCAGCGCGGTGGTCTTGCCGGCAAATTCCAGATTGCCGGCGAGTGCGGAAATGGTCCCGCTGGCCGTGTTGGTAAAATCCAACCCGATCACGCTGGTTCCGGTCGCGCCGCTCTTTTCCAGCGTCGCCTCATTGGTAAACTGCGCGGACGCGGCCTTGCCCGTCACATTGACATTCGCCGTAATGTCGTAGGTTCCTGCCTGGTTCAGGATCGCCGCCCCGGTTCCGGAGCCGTTGCCAATCAAAACCGCGCCCGTCTGCACGACCGTGCCGGTATTGGCGAACATGGCCGCGCCGTAGATACCATAACTGCCCAGCGTCGCCGTCCCGGCATTGCTGAACGAAGCGCTGCCAGCGATGCTGCCGCCGGTGAAGGAACTGGTCCCCATCAGGGTGATGGCGCCCGCCAATATCTTGCCGCCGGATTGCTGCAACCCGTCGGCAAAGCTTCCCGTCGTCAGAATGGTCAATGACCCGGCGCTCATGGTGAAGATATCCTCACCGACGGTCAGGCTATTCACCACGCTCTTGTCAGCCTGGGTATAGGTGATCGTCTGCACGGTTGCGGTGTCGATCACCGCATCGTTGCCGCTGCCCGGCACCTGCCCGGTGCTCCAATCGGCAGCATCTTTCCAGTCGCCGCCGGCAGTGCCGGTCCAGCTATCGGTGGTGGTACTCGGCACGATGTTGCCCCCCAGGCCAGGCGCCCACGCCACGTCCGAGGCCCGGTTCACCGTCACCATCGCCGCATGCACCATTGAGTATGCAGAATAGTCTGCACCCAATCAATCGGCTCGGAGAACCTTCATATGTGCGTAACCCGGGCAGTCGTGCCCGCGCTGCCGCCCCTGCGCTATCCCCCGCCCCGACATGTCATCGCCCGCATTGCGCGACAGGCCCGCGCAGATCGGTGCCGCCACCAGCGTGATCAGCCCCACCACCACCCACGCCGCGGAAAAATCCGATACCTGCGCCGCCGCATGGTGCTGCACCGCCATCGATGCCGCCAGCACCGCCGCAGCCGTGCAGATGCCCGCGCTCAGCATCAATTGCTGGAACGTGGTGTAGAAACTGGTGGCCGCACTCATCTGCGGCCGCGCGATATCCGCATAAGCCACGGCATTATAGGCGGTAAACTGCAAGGACTGGAAAAACCCGCCGGCGAAAATAACCGGATACATCACCCACAGGCTCCAGCCTGGCCGGAACAACGCCAGCCCCATGGTCAGCGCGGTCGCCACAACCCCGTTCCAGATCAGCGTCGTGCGGAAGCCGAACCGGCGCAGGATCGGCGCCGCACTCGCCTTCATCAGCATCGCTCCGGCGGCGCTGGCAAAGGTGATGAACCCGCTTTGCGCGGCTGAGACGCCAAAGCCCAGCTGCAACATCATCGACAGCAGAAACGGCAGCGCTCCGGCGGTGATCCGGGTGAACGCCCCACCCCAGACAGAAACCGAAAAACTCGGCACCCGCATCAGCCGCAAATCCAATATCGGGTTTTCCGCCCGATGCGCGTGCCGCACATACAGCACGCCCGCCGCCGCCCCCACCGCCAGGATAGCCCCGGTCTCCACCACTGACGTCACGCCGCGGCTGGCCAGTTCGAAGCCGAACATCAGGCCGCTCAGGCACAGGCCGGAGAGCACGAAGCCAAGCCAATCGAAGGGTGAATCGATCGGCTCGCGCACCTCCTCGATATACAGGCTGGCCATCACCATGCCGAGCACGCCGATCGGCACGTTGATATAGAAAATCCAATGCCAGGAGAGATAGGTCACGAACAGGCCACCCAGAGGCGGCCCAATCACCGGGCCGATCAGGCCAGGCACCAGTACCCAGGTCATCGCCCGCACCAGATCCTGCCTGGGCACGCTGCGCAGCAGCACCAGCCGCCCCACCGGCATCATCATCGCGCCGCCCATGCCCTGCAACACCCGGCTGGCCACCAGCATGCCGAGCGAGCTGGACACACCGCACAGGATCGAGCCCACGGTGAACAGCGCAATGGCCGCTCGGAACACCGTGCGCGAGCCGAACCGGTCCGCCGCCTGGCCACTGGCGGGGATGAACACCGCCAGGCTCAGCAAATAGGAGGTGAGCGCCACATTCATATGCAGCGGGCTCACCTGGAAATGATGCGCCATATCCGGCAGAGCCGTTGCCAGAACGGTGCCGTCCAGCTGCTCCATGAACATCGCCGAGGCAATGATCAGCGCCGTCAGCCTGAAATCCGCCACAACCGGCGCAGCTGGCGAAACAGCGTGCGGGGAGAGGGTTGTGGCCAGACTCATCGCCCTGATGTCGCGCCACCAGGCATGGCCCGCAACCCATTTCCTCTGCCGTGCTGCGTTGCAGCAACCGCGTTCCTGCGCTTTCCTGACGGCGAATTTGTATTGCTCAGGCAACCCTTTAGAAAGGGCGGGCGTTGACCGGCACGCTGCCTCTCCGGCCAGGCCCGCAACATCGATGACGTAACGGACGTATATGCCTTTCCCCCGCCCGGTACGCCTGTGTTCATTTCTGATTGGCTTATCCTGCACTCTGGTGCCGGGATCGGTTGCGTTTGCGGCCGATCCGGTCACCTACACTGTCAAAATCGCGCCGACCGGCAACGCCGCGCTCGATGCCGCTATCAGCGGCAGCTCCCAGCTCAACGCGCTGCGCAAGAATGCCCCGGCCGGCCCATTCGCGCTGGTTGCGCGGGCGCGCGACGATCTCGGGCGCCTGCAAACCGCCTTGGACAGCTTTGGCTACTACCAGGCCAGGCTCACCATCACCATCGATGGCACCTCCCTGGATGACCCGGCTTTGCCCGACAAGCTGGCCGCTGTGCCGGCCAACGCCAAGGCGGACATCGCTATCGGCATCGATACCGGGCCGTTATTCCATCTGCGGCACGTCACCCTGGATGGCGCCGTGCCCGCGGCGGCGGCCGCCAGCTTCACCCTGTCACCCGGGCAGCCCGCCATCGCCGGCAATGTACTCGGCGCGGGCGCCACGCTGCTGAGCGCGTTGCAGGAACAGGGCTACGCCCTCGCCAAGGTCGATCCGCCGATCGCCACCGAACGTCCCGCCGAGCATGCGATAGACGTGTCGTTCCATGTCGTCACCGGGCCGCGCGTGGACCTTGGCCCGATCTCCATCACCGGCCTGCAACGCGTGCACGCAGCCTATGTCCGCCGCCGCCTGCTGATCCACCAGGGCCAGCTTTACCAGCCCAGCAAGATCGAAGCCGCCAGGCAGGACCTCGCCTCGGTGGGCGTGTTCTCCGGCGTAAAGATCAGCGCCGCCAAAACCCTCGATCAGGCGGGCCAGATTCCGCTGCGGGTAGATGTCACCGAGCGCGCCCGGCACGCCGTCAGTTTCAATGTGGCCTACTCCACCGATCTCGGCGGCAGCGCCGGTGTCACCTGGTCGCACCGCAATCTGCTCGGCAATGCCGAGCAGCTGAATCTCACCGCCGATATCACCGGGCTGGGCGGCACGGCGGATTCAGGCATCGGCTATCTGGCCAAGGCCCAGTTCATCAAGCCGGACTTCTACGCCCGCGACCAAGCCTTCGAGTTCGACATCGAGGCGATCAAGCAGGATCTCGATAGCTACAACCAGACCGCCTTGATCGCCGGCCCATCCCTCACCCGCAAGCTCTCCCAGCAATGGAGTGTGAGTATCGGCCTCACCGGTACCCAGGAACGCATCCTGCAGGAAGGCGTGAACCGCGATTACACCCTGCTCGGCGTGCCGCTCACCGGCCGGTTCGACAACACCAATGTGCCCAACCCGCTGGATGACCCCACCCACGGCATGCGCGCCACGCTGATCGCCACCCCCACCGAATCGCTGTCAGGCGGCAACGCCACGTTCGTTATCCTGCAAGCCCAGGCCTCCACCTATGTCGATCTGGATATGCTGGGCCTGACCAAACCGGGCCACACCGTGCTCGCCTTCCGCGGTCTGGTCGGCAGCGCCCAGGGCGCCTCGGATTTCGCCCTGCCGCCCGACCAGCGCTTTTACGGCGGCGGCTCGGCCACCGTGCGCGGCTTCAAATACCAGGGAATCGGCCCGCAATTCGCCGACGGCAACCCGATTGGCGGCACCTCCATCGATGCCGCCACCATCGAACTCCGCCAGCGCATCTGGAAGGATATCGGCGCCGTCGTCTTCGTCGATGCCGGCCAGGTCAGCACCTCCAGCGCCCCCTTGCAGGGCCGGGTAGAAGAGGGCGCAGGCTTCGGCGTGCGCTACTACACGCCGATCGGCCCAATCCGTGTCGATATCGCCGTGCCGCTGGATCGCGAACCGGGCGGCGACAGCTTTGAACTCTATCTCGGTCTGGGGCAGGCATTTTGAGCGCCACGCAAAATCCGGCGCCGCCGCGCCGCCACCGCCTGCGCAACATCGTGCTGTGGGTGGCCGGCATCCTCGTGCTGCTGCCCGTGTGTCTCGTTGCCCTCATCCTGATCGTCGCCAATACCGGGCCGGGACGCAGCCTGATCCAGAGCCAGGTGAAAAGTCTCACCGGCGGCATGGTGGTGCTGAACGGCCTCTCCGGCCGCTTCCCCGATGCGCTGCGCCTGTCCCACGCCGAAATCAATGATGCCAAGGGCCCCTGGCTGACCCTGGACGGCGTCACCCTCATTTGGTCGCCGACCGCATTGCTGGGCGGCGTCGCCAGCATCGATCTGCTAACCGCGGACCACATCGCCATCCCCCGTTTGGCCGCGCCATCGCCGCCGGCCCCGCCCGCCAAACCATCGCCAGGCGGCGGCTTCAGCCTGCCCGTCCGCGTCGATCTCGGCGCGCTGCACGTCGCCAAACTCGATATCGGCGCCCCGGTGGCCGGCGCCGCAGCCAGTGTCCGCATCGATGGCGGCGGCAGTTTTCAATCCCTCGATGCCGCGCGGGCAAAACTCGCCATCCAGCGTCTGGACGGCCAGGGCAGCTACCAGCTCGACGGTATCGTCTCCGCCGCTACCATATCGGCAAAGCTGCACCTCGCCGAACCGCAAGGCGGCCTCGTCTCCGGCCTCGCCAATCTCCCGGCCCTGGGCGCCCTGAATGTCACCGCCGCCATCAACGGCCCACGCAGCGCCGAACAAACCCAGCTCGCCGTCTCCGCCGGCGCGCTGAAGGCCACCGGCCAAGGCCTGCTCGATCTGGTGGGCCAATCGGTCAATCTGGATGTCGATGCAAACGCGCCTGCCATGACGCCCCGCCCGGACATCTCGTGGTCCGCCATCGCCCTCCAGGCCCACATCCATGGCCCGTTCAAAACGCCGGATGTCAGCGCCCATGCCGTGCTGGAAAATCTCAAAGGCGGCGGCGCCTCCATCGCCATTTTCACCGCCGACGCCACCGGCAATCGCGGCACGGTCGATCTGCACACAACCCTCGCCGGCCTGATCATCCCCAGCGCCAAGCCGGATATTTTTGCCAAGGCGCCATTGGACCTGACCGTCCATGCCGATCTGGACAAGCCAGGCATCCCACTCCGCTTCGCCCTCAAACACCCATTGGTCACTGCCGATGGCACCGCCCAGGCCGGTGGCGACATCTCCGCCCGTATCCACACCACCATCCCCGATCTCGCCCCGCTGGCGGCAATCGGCGGCGTCGATCTGCAAGGCAGCACACAGGCCGTCGCCGCCATGGCCACCCATGGGCAGGACACCGATATCACCCTGGACGGCACCACCGATTTCACCGGCGGCCAGGCGCCGGTTCCCACCCTGCTCGGCAAGACCACCTTCGGCGTCACCGCCAAGCTCACCGGCCAGGACATCGCCATCTCCCGCGCGGTGATCGACGGCCAGGCGGCGCATGCCTCCGTCACCGGCACCGACACCCATGCCGGCCTGGCTTTGGCTTACCGCCTGATCCTCACCGACCTTGCCGCCATATCGCCCCAGGCCAGGGGCGCCCTGCAGGCCACCGGCCGTATCGACGGCCCGCAAACCGGCCTTGCGGTCACCGCCGACATCACCGGCGATGTCGGCACCGCCGCCATCCCCAAAGGCCCGCTCACTTTGGCGATCCGCGCCGAAAACCTGCCATCCCACCCCTCCGGCACCATCGACGGCCAGGGCCGCTTCGCCGGCGCACCATTGTCGCTGAGCGCGAAACTGGAGCGTCAGGATGATGGCGGGTTTCACGCCGTACTCACGCGCGCCGCCTGGAAAAGCCTTGCCGCCAGCGCCGACATGATCCTGGCCAAAGGCGCCACGCTGCCAACCGGCACGCTCAATGCCAGCATGACGCGCCTTGCCGATCTCGCCACCGTCACTGGCCAGCCCATCTCCGGCAGTCTCCGCGCGAAAATCACCACCCAGACCGCCGGCCTGCCCACCGCCAGGATCGACGTACAGGCCGCCGGCCTTGCCGCCAGCAATGCCGCCATCACCCATCTTTCGCTCACCGGCACTATCCGCGACCCAGCCGGCAAAAAGCCCGATGTCGCGCTGGTTCTGGCCGCGGACGGCCTGGCCGCGTCCAACGTCACCGGCAATGCCCGGATCACCGCCAATGGCGGGCTGGATGCCCTGGCTATCCGCGCCACCAGCGATGTCCTGGCCTCCGGCGCCCCCGGCACACTCGCCACCCAGGCGCTGCTGAACCTGGCCGGCCACACACTTACCCTGCAAAGCCTCGCCGCCGATTACAAAGGCGAAGCCCTCCGCCTCGCAGCACCTGCCCGTGTGGCCTTCGGCGGCGCCATCGGCCTTGACCGGCTGCGCCTCAATCTCGGCGCCGCCACGCTGGACCTCTCCGGCAAGATCTCACCCGCGCTGGATCTCACCGCCTCGCTCCGCAACGTCACCCCCGACCTGGCAAAGCCCTTTGCGCCGAGTCTATCCGCCGCCGGCGTACTCACGGCCGATGCGCGGCTCACCGGCACCACCGCGGCACCGCAAGGCAATATCCGGCTCCAGGCCACCGGCTTTCGCATGCGCAGCGGCCCCGCGGCCTCGGTGCCCGCCGCCAGCGTTCTGGCCACCATCGGCCTGAACGGCGGCACCGCCCAGATCGACGCCCGCATCCTCGCCGGCCCGAAACTCCATCTCTCCGCCACCGGCACCGCCCCGCTGAAACCCGGCGCCCCGCTCGACATCCACGCCACCGGCGGCTTCGACCTCACCCTTCTCGATCCCATTCTCGGTGCCAGCGGCAGGCGCGCCGCCGGCCAAATGGCGCTCGATGCCACCATCAGCGGCACCAGCGCCGCACCGCGCATCGACGGTGACGTCACCCTGGCCGGCGGCGAGGTGCAGGATTTCGCCCAGGGCCTGCGACTCACCGGCATCACCGCCCGCCTTGCCGAAGCTGGCGACACGCTCACCATCCAGGATTTTTCCGCCAAAGCCGGCCCTGGCACGCTCGCCCTCACCGGCTCGGTCGGCGTTCTCGCCCCCGGCCTGCCTGTGGACCTCCATTTCACCGCCAGCAATGCCCGCCCGCTCTCCAGCGATTTGCTGACCGCGTTTCTCGACGCCGACATCTCCGTCAAGGGCCAGGCCGCCGGCGACATGCAGGCGGCGGGCAAAATCTTCATCCGCCGCGCCGACATCAACATCCCCAACGCGCTTCCTCCCAGTGTCGCCGTGCTGAATCTGCGCCGCCCCGGCTACAAGCCGCCGCCACCAAACACCGCGCCACCTGGCATTATCCATCTGGACATCGCCGTCGATGCGCCCAGCGCCATTTTCGTCCGCGGGCACGGCCTGGATGCGGAACTCGGCGGCAAGCTGACCATCGGCGGCAGCGCGGCCCAACCGCAAATCGATGGCGGCTTCCAGATGCGGCGCGGCAGCATCAGTGTGGCCGGCACCACGCTGAATTTCTCCAAGGGCGAAATCGGCTTCGACGGCTCCGGCGTCACCGGCAAGATCGACCCAACGCTGGATTTCGTCGCCGACAGCACCTCCGGCAGCGTCACCGCCACCCTCACTGTCGGCGGCTATGCCGATGCGCCAAAAATCACCCTCTCCAGCGTGCCCGATTTGCCGCAGGACGAGGTGCTGGCGCATCTGCTGTTCGGCACCAGCATCAAAGACCTTTCCGCCATCCAGATCGCCGAAATCGGCTCGGCCTTGGCGGAATTGTCAGGCGTCACCGGCGGCGGCGGCGACCCTCTCGGCGCCGTCCGCAAGGGCCTCGGCCTGGATCGCCTGTCGGTGGGCGCCGGCAGCGGTTCGGGCTCCGGCGCCACTGTCGAGGCGGGGCGCTACGTGGCCCGCGGCGTCTATATCGGCGCCAAACAGGCTACCTCCGGCAGCGGCACGGCGGCCGAGGTGCAAATCGACCTCACCCGCCACCTGAAGGCAAAAGCCCAGCTCGCCACCGGCGGAGGCAGCGTCCAGGGCTCCACCCCCGACAACGACCCCGGCTCCACCATCGGCCTCTCCTACCAATTCGACTACTGACCCGGCGCGGCGCAGGAAAGGCCAGTTACACGTTCCCAAAGCTTGCCAGTTTGGCAGGGGCGTACCGATCGCTTTCAGTGACACGGCTCGCCTTTGTAAAGCTCTGGATCAGGGCGGGTATTTCGCTTGCCGGCTGGGGGCGGCTGAACAAGTAGCCCTGCGCTTCGGTGCAGCCAGTGCGGATCAGTGCCGCGAGTTGCGCTTCGGTTTCCACGCCCTCGGCGGTGGTGCGCATGTCCAGGCTGCGGCACAGATCGATCACGGCGCCGACAATGGCCGCACTCTCGCGCGTCTCGCCGAGATGGGCGATGAAGGAACGGTCGATCTTTACTTTATCGAACGGAAAACGCTGGAGGTAGCTGAGCGAGGAATAGCCGGTACCGAAATCATCCATCGCCACACCAATGCCAAGCGCCTTGAGCCGGTGCAGCGTCTTCAGCACGATTTCCGTGTCCTTCAACATGACGGATTCAGTTATTTCCAGTTCCAGCCGCGCTGGATCGAGACCCGACCGGTCCAGCGCGGAGCCGATGGTCTCCACCAGAGTGGGGCTGCCGAACTGCACGACGGACAGATTCACCGCCACGCGCGGCGTGCCCGGCCAGGTTACCGCCTCCGCGCAGGCACGATGCAGAACCCACGCGCCGATCGGGACGATCAGGCCGATCGATTCCGCCAAGGGGATAAACCTGTCCGGCGGAACCAGGCCGCGCGTGGGATGGCGCCAGCGCAGCAGCGCCTCGAAGCCCAGCAGGTCGCGGCTCGCGGCGTTGACCAGGGGTTGATAGAACAGCTCGAACGCTTCGTCGTCCAGTGCGGCACGCAAATCCATCTCAAGGCTGCGCCTGGCTTGCAGCCGCGCATCCATTTCCGCCTCGAAGAACCGAAAGCCGCCACGGCCGGCGGCTTTGGCGCCGTACAGCGCGGTATCCGCGTGGCGCAAAACCATGTCTGGATCGACACCATCATCGGGCACGATGGCCAGCCCGATACTGGCGCCGATAATCACCCGGTGGCCATCGATCTCATAGGGTGCCGAGAGGGTGGTGATCAGCCGCTCGGCCAGCGTGCTTGCGTCGATGGCGGTTTTCAGGCTGGACATGATGCAGGCGAACTCGTCACCGCCCAACCTGGCGATGGTGTCTGTGGGTCGGATCACCGCCTGCAACCGCGCGGTAACCGCGCGCAGCAGGCTGTCGCCCACCGGGTGGCCAAGGGTATCGTTGACAATCTTGAAATGATCCAGATCAAGGCACATCACCGCGAAGCGCTCGCCGCGCATGGCGCGGGCCAGCGCTTCATCGAGGCGAATGCGCAGCAGCGTCCGGTTCGCCAGCCCGGTCAGCGGGTCGTGATGCGCCAGATGGGCAATGCGCGCCTCCGCTGCCCGCCGCTCGGTAACGTCGATCATCACGCCATAACAGGAAACGGGCGTGCCATCGGCCCGGTAGTCGATCCTGCTGCGCGTCTCAAAATGCCGCACGCCCCCGTCGGGATGGGTGAACCGATAGTCGAGCACCATAATCGGCTGGCGCCTGGCCAAGGCGGCAAGCGTTTCGTGTTCCGCACGCTGCGCATCGTCGGGGAGCAGCATGTGGAGCAGCTCCGCACTCGGGATCGGGGCGTCCCCCGCCGGCAATCCATGCATCACCCGCGTCTGGGCGCCGAAATAGATCAGATCGGAGACCAGATCGCGCCTGAAACTGCCGATCCTGCCGATATCGAGTGACAGGCGCAGCATTTCCTCGCTGTCGCGCAACGCCGCTTCCGCCGCCTTCTGCGCGGTGACGTCTTGCACGATGAAGAACGAGCGGATGGGGTGGCCTTCGCTGGTCGATGCGGCAGAGACGCTGATCTTGCAGTGGATCACGCTGCCATCGGGCCGGATGACGCGATTTTCCGATTCATAGGGCTGGCCGGTGCGGTGGAACTCGCTCCATTTGGCCCAGGCGGTCGGCACGTCGTCTGGATGCACGACAGGCGACGAATCGGGCAAGGCGAGCAATTCCGCCTCGCTTCGCCCGGTCATCCGGCAATATTCGGCATTCACCCGCACATATTTGCCGCTGATCACATCGATATCGGCAAAGCCCGCATAGGCGTTATTGAAAATCGTTTGCAGATCGGATTCCCGCTCAGCGAGGTCTTGCTGAATGGCCCGGCTGTGGCGCTCGGCGCTGATCAGCTGGATCAGTTCGCCATGCTGCCGGCGCAGGATAGAAGCCATTGCCGCGATATAGAGGCACAGCATGGCCGAGGCGCCCCATCCCCATGATCCGGCCATCGGCCAGGCGGGCAGCATGGGGGCGAGCCAGAGGCCGATTTGCGCCAGGGCGTAGCGGGGCGTGCCCGCATTGCGGGAGGTGATGCCGGCGGCGGTGCCAAGCGCGAGCGCCACCGCCCAGAGGCGTGTCAGTTCGTCCTGGCCGCAGGCGATACACTCGGCGCAGGTGGCGCCGCAGATAACCGACCAGGCCAGCCCAAGCGCCTGATAGGGTCGGCGCCAGGCCAGCAACTTGTCCGGCGTACACGCCGCCAGCGCCGGGCGCATGCGCAGCAGCACACAGGACCGGCCGGCCGACAGGCAGAGATTGGCGATCAGCAGGCAGATGGGTAGCGCGCCGCCCAGGCGAAGCACGGCCAGGCCGCTCAGGATCAGGCTCGCGGCGTGGCCGATCAACAGCGTGCCCGTGCGCGCATAGAGCGGCGCGATCAGCGCGGCCTCCACCTCGGCAGGCCTGAGATGCGCGGTCATGCGCGTGGGTAAGGAGCGCGGCACATGAGCGCGGCAGTCTTACCCACAAACATGACCGCAAGCTTAAGCGACGGCCCGTTGCCCCGGGGCCCTTAGCCTTTGTTTGAAACGGCATCTTTGTCGGCGTGCCGACGCACTTATTTGCCGACGATGCCTTAGCCTTTGCGGCGGCGGGCGTTGGATTCGTTGCCGGCTTTGCGGGGGGCGGCGGATTTGATGAAGCGTTTGGGCGCGGCGGGGTCGCGGCGCTGGGTTGGGCCGGGGGCTTCGGCACGGGTCACGCGCACATTGTC
>Ga0116227_10011923_pt1 | contig 14410 bp, 11 predicted proteins | sample S1TSphgellanicum_FD_89693 | JGI IMG/M metagenome (GOLD analysis project Ga0116227, IMG submission 89693) | Host-associated microbial communities from peat moss isolated from Minnesota, USA - S1T2_Fb - Sphagnum magellanicum MG | ecosystem: Host-associated > Plants > Peat moss > Unclassified... | reverse complement strand
GGCGTGCTGCCGACAATGATCCAGCCGCTCTTGAGCATGGTCATGGCTGTGGTCAGGCCGACGCCGCCTGGGCACTGCGGCAGGGTTTGGGGCAGTCTGGCGAGCAGATAGGTGTCGTGCGTCGAGGGGCGGAAGCCGACGATGGTGGTGCCGGTGCCCTGGAGATTAGAGATGTTGTTGAAATTATCGACGAGCACGTCGTCTTTCTGGACTTTGCCGGCCGATACGGGTGCGACAACGACGGCGTAGGGGTTGAGGTCTCCATTATCAGTGACGGTAGAAGTTTGCGTAATATGCCGGTGAACATGTTCCAGAAACCCATGCGCCTGTTCCGCTTGTGCCGCATGCGTTGCGATCAGCACGAACGCCATTGGCAAAAGTTTTTTGGTTCTTTTTTTCAAAAAAGAACTCTTCCTTACTTTCATCTGTGTTTCCTCAAAACAGAATGTTCGTTCGCAGGCCCATGACAAATTCATCGCCGATGCGCTTGCCCGGTTCGTCCGGATTGGCGATTCCGCCGCCTGGGTTGATGACATACTGGATATCCGGCTGGAGCTGCCACCAGGGGTGCATCTGATATTGATAGGTGGCCTCGATATAGGTCTCGCCGGAGCGGATGGGGCTGAAACTCCCGTGCGCAAGGGCGGCGAGGTCGCGGTCATAGGCGGAGGCGGCGCCGCTGAGGTGGCCGTAGCCCATGCCGAGCGAGAGCGTGTCGTCGGCGCGGTTGGTGATGGGTTCGTGCAGGATGATGCCGGCGTTGAGACTGAAATCGACCAGGTTGCGGTCGGCCTCGGGTGTGTAGAGGACGCGGCCGAATATACTGACCGATTTGTTCGGGTCGCTCGCCTTGCGCCAGATCATCTGGTCGGCGACGGCATAGAGCGAGTAGTCGCCCCGGTGCTGTAACGGCATGCCGTTGCTGGCGAGCGAGGCGAGCGACAGTCCATCGGTGCCGATGCGCTGGTCGCTGAACGATTCGGTGTCGTACCAGAGGCCGATCCGGTAGGTGTGGCCGAGCGGGGCGCCTTCGCCGGGATAGACCATGCTGCCGATGGCGGGATAGGTGTATTGCAGCTCGGCGAAGGCCAGAATGCCGCCGTTGAGGGCAAAACTGGTGCCTGAGGCGTCGGTGGCTTGCGAATCGCCGCCGTTGGTGGGCGCCGGGTTGCCGTTGAACACGCCGGCCAGGATCGTCACCGGGTTGACCGGCCGGTAGCGCAGCCGCACGCCGAGGTCGGAGAGCGGATAGGCCGGGCCGCCGCCCGGCAGATCGACGGAGGGCACCAGCGGCCAGCCGAACATGGTGTTGACGAATTCCGCCCCGCCGGCGCTGTAAATAAACTCCTGATCGACGCTCTGCTGGCCGATCTTGATGTCCAGCCGGTCTTCATCGAGAAATTTCTGGTCGTACCAGGCTTCCCACAGGCGCGTGGCGCGGTCGCCCTCGATGCCGCTGGCGGTTTGCAGGGAGAGCAGATTGTCGGCGCTGAGGTTGCGGCCGTGAAGCTGCAGGGCACTGACGTTGAGCAGGCCGCCATAGAGGCCGAAGGCGCGCTGCGTATCGAGCTGCATGATGATTTGCGTCAGCCCGTCATAATCGATGCCGCGTCGGACGCCGCCGGTGGCGTTGCCCAGCACTTCGCTGGTCTCCTGGATGGCGAGCGAAATGCCGAGTTTGCTCAGTTCCGTACGCAGGCCGAAGAGGTCGCCGAGCAGAAAGTTGGTGCGCTCCAGATTGCCGAGGATGCCGCTGAAACCCTGGGTGCCGTCCGGGTTTTGGGCGCCGCTGACCGGCACCGAGAGGGGCGGGGGCGCGGCGAGGGCGGCCTGGGATCCCGCGAGGATCGCCATGGCCAGGGCGGTAATACCCTGTTTTCGATGGTGTGCTGGCAGTTTCAACCTCAATCCTCCCGGCCGCTTTGGCCCGGCGACTCTGTTGGGGCCGCCGGTGGGGGCGTTTTAGATGAGAATGCTTCGCAAGTGCAAGTGGGAATGTCAGGTTTTGCCTTTGGGACATCGTGAGGCGCCGCTGGCGCGACTGCCTGTCGACAATTCTGCTTAGATTTTGCTTGCATAGGCACATGGTCACGCTAGATTGCGATTTATTGTCGACACAACGGTTGACGCCGGGCGACTGCGGCGCTATCTGGCCGACATGTTGGATCTCCCTGTCAGTGACCGGCTGTTCGATCAGCTTGCTGAGGCGATCGTCGGCGGGGAGCTGGCGGCCGGTGCCCGGATCAGCGAGCCGGACCTGGCGGCGCGCTATGGCACCAGCCGGGCGCCGCTGCGCGAAGCCATCCGCCGGCTGGAGGAGCGTAAACTGGTGTCGCGCGTGGCGCATCAGGGGGCGCGGGTGGCGGTGCTGAGCCCGGCGCGCATTGCCGAAATTTACGTCGTGCGCGAGGCGCTGGAGGGGATTGCCGCGCGGGAAGCCGCGACGCGGATCACGTCGGCCGAGCTGGACCGGTTGCACGCGCATCTCGCTGCGCATAGTGCGATGCTCAATGGCGAGGGCAGCGAGGATTACCGGCAGGGGGTGGCAGACGATGATTTTCATTTCGTGATCATCCGCGCTTCGGGCAATGCCACGCTGATCGACCTGCTGCTTGACCAATATTACGCGCTGATACGCATGTTCCGTAAACAGCACCGGCAGGTTGCGGGGCGTGCGCGGCGCGCACTATTCGAACACCAGCGTATCACCGAAGCGCTTGCCGATCATGATGCGGATCTGGCGGAAATGCTCATGCGCCGGCATATCGCCGCGGCGCGCGCCGGCATTGCCGAAGCGCTCGCCCAAATTCCTACGCCAAATCTTGAGGAGAGATCATGAAACTGCATGACGTGACCGTGCATCCGGAGGCCGACCGGCTGGCACGGCAAGATCAGTTGGCGTGGAAGATCGCCGCGGTCGCGTCCGACCCGGTGGCGGTTGAGCCAGAGGTGGTCGAGATGATCGGCAACCGCATCATCGATAATGCGTCGGTGGCGATGGCGGCGATCAACCGGCATCCGGTGGCGACCGCCCGCGCACAGGCGCTGGCGCATCCGCGGCCGGGCGGGGCCACCGTGTTCGGCTGCGCGCCGGATGTGCGCGTGCACGCCGAATGGGCGGCCTGGGCGAACGGCACGGCGGTGCGCGAGCTCGATTACCACGACACGTTTTTAGCCGCCGAATACAGCCATCCCGGCGACAACATCCCGCCCATTCTGGCAACCGCGCAGCAGACCGGGCGCGATGGCGCCGCGTTGGTGCGCGCCATTGCGACGGGCTACGAAATCCAGGTGAACTTGGTACGCGCCATATGTTTGCATGCGCACAAGATCGATCATGTGGCGCATCTGGGGCCGTCGGCCGCAGCGGGCATCGGCACGCTGCTCGATCTGCCGACGGAGGTGATTTATCAGGCGGTGCAGCAGGCGCTGCATGTGACGACGGCAACGCGCCAGAGCCGCAAGGGCGAAATCAGTTCCTGGAAAGCCTATGCGCCGAGCCATGCGGGCAAGCTGGCGATCGAGGCGGTGGACCGCGCGATGCGCGGCGAAGGCAGCCCGAGCCCGATTTATGAAGGCGAGGACAGCGTCATTGCCTGGATGCTCGACGGTAAGACCGCACATTACCAGGTGCCGTTGCCGGAGCCCGGCGAGGCAAAGCGCGCCATTCTCGACACGTACACAAAGGAGCACAGTGCTGAATATCAAAGCCAGGCGCTGATCGATCTGGCATTCCGCATGGGCAGGCTTGTGCCGGATTGGGAGCGTGTGGCGGATGTGCTGATTGAGACCAGCCATCACACGCATTACGTCATTGGCACCGGGTCCAACGATCCCCAGAAATTTGACCCGTCAGCAAGCCGGGAGACTCTGGATCATTCGATCATGTATATCGTCGCCGTCGCGCTGCAGGATGGCGCCTGGCATCATGTGCGCAGCTATGCGCCAGAGCGCGCGGCACGGGAAGACACGGTGCGATTGTGGCAGAAGATACGCACAGTGGAGGATCAGCGCTGGACGGCGCGGTATCACACCAGCGATCCTGCTTTGAAAGCTTTTGGCGGGCGGATTGTTATCACCTTGACCGATGGGACGGTGATTGCCGACGAAATGGCGGTTGCCAATGCGCATACGTTGGGGGCGACGCCGTGGCAGCGGGCGGATTATATATGCAAATTCCGTACGCTGACCGAGGGCGTGATTCCTGTGTCGGAGGCCGATCGGTTTCTGGCTGCTGTTGATCGGCTGGAGACACTGCGGGCAGATGAGCTTGTGGAGTTGACGTTGAGCCTTCCGCCTGGGGCGCTTGCCGGTGCGGCGGCCGGGCTCTTCTAGCCTACCGTCCGAGCAAATTTGTAAAAGTTTTTTGGTTCTTTTTTTCAAAAAAGAACTGCTTTCTTTTTTGCTGGAGTGGCCAATGAACGACGCGCCCCTGCCTAAACCGAAAAAATCCGTAGCCCTCTCCGGTGTAGTTGCCGGCAACACCGCACTTTGCACGGTAGGCCGCACCGGCAACGATTTACACTATCGCGGCTACGATATTCTGGATGTTGCAAAGGCCTGCGAGTTCGAGGAGATCGCTTATCTGCTTGTGCATGAGCGTTTGCCCAATGTGCCCGAGTTGCAGGCTTACAAGGCCAGGCTGCGGGCGCTGCGCGGCATTCCGGCCTCGGTGCGCACGGTGCTGGAGGCGCTGCCGGCGGCGACCCATCCGATGGATGTGATGCGCACGGCGGTGAGTGCGCTGGGGTGCGCGTTGCCGGAGAATATCGCGCATGACGCGCCGGGCGCGCGCGATGTGGCGGACCGGTTGATGGCGAGCCTGGGGTCGATGCTGCTGTACTGGTTCCACTGGTCGCACAACGGCAAGCGTATCGAGGTAGAGACGGACGACGATAGTATCGGCGGGCACTTCCTGCATCTGCTGCATGGTGCGCCGCCGTGTGCCGAATGGGTGCGGGCGATGCATACGTCGCTGATCCTGTATGCCGAACATGAGTTCAATGCCTCGACATTTACGGCGCGCGTTGTCGCCGGGACGGGATCGGACATGTATTCGGCGATTACCGGCGGCATCGGCGCACTGCGCGGCCCGAAGCATGGCGGCGCCAACGAGGAGGCCTTAAAAATCCAGCAGCGTTATGCGTCGCCGGATGAGGCGGAGGCGGATATTCGCCGGCGTGTCGAGGCCAGACAGGTGGTGATCGGGTTCGGGCATCCGGTCTATACGGTTGCCGATCCGCGCAACGTGGTCATCAAGGAGGTGGCGCGCAGCCTGTGCGGGCAGGCGGGCAACATGCTGCTGTTCCGCGTGGCGGAACGCATCGAGAGCGTGATGGCGGACGTCAAACGTATGTTTCCGAATCTCGACTGGTTCAGCGCGGTCTCCTACAGCGCGATGGGGGTTCCTGTGGGTATGTTCACGCCGCTGTTCGTGATATCGCGCACCAGCGGCTGGGCGGCGCATGTCATTGAACAGCGGGCGGACGGGAAAATTATCCGGCCTTCCGCCAATTATATTGGCCCCGAGGATATGGCCTTCATTCCGCTTAAGGATCGCGTGGCATGACTTATCTTGTCAGTGCCGAAGCACCGGATGCGCCGGCCGGCCAGCGTCTGCGCGCGCTTCTGGCGCGCGGCAGGATTTTGCAAATGCCCGGTGCGCATAATGGGCTTGCCGCATTGCAGGCAAAGGCCGCAGGTTTCGAGGCGCTTTATCTCTCCGGTGCGGCGATGAGTGCCAGCATGGGTTTGCCCGATCTCGGCATCATCACTGTCGATGAGGTGGCCTTTTTTATCCGCCAGGTGGCGCGTGCCGGCTTGCCGGTTCTGGTTGATGGCGACACGGGATATGGTGAAGCGCTGAATGTGATGCATATGGTGCGCACGTTCGAGGATGCGGGGGCGGCGGCGGTGCATCTGGAAGATCAGATGCTGCCGAAGAAATGCGGTCATCTGAACGACAAGCGCCTGGTGGCGCCGGCCGACATGGCGGCGAAGGTGGCGGCCGCGGCGCGGGCGCGGCGCAATCTGGTCATCATGGCGCGCACCGACGCCGCCGCCAGCGAGGGCCTGGATGCCGCCATCGCACGCGCGAAACTTTATGTTGAGGCCGGTGCGGACTTGATCTTTCCGGAAGCTTTGCACACGGCCGACATGTTCAGGGCGTTTGCCGCAGCACTTCCCGGCGTGCCGTTGCTGGCCAACATGACGGAATTCGGGCGTACGCCGTTTTTTACCGCGTCCGAGTTCGAGGCGATGGGCTATCGCATGGTGATCTGGCCGGTGTCGGCCTTGCGCGCAGCCAACAAGGCGCAGGCAGAGCTTTATGAAGCCATCCGCCGCGACGGCGGGACGCAGGGGATGCTGGAGCGCATGCAGACCCGTGTGGAGCTTTACGCAACGATTGATTATGCGGGTTACGAGGCGCTGGATGCGTCGATCGTGGCGAGCGTGGCGCCGGTGGGGATGCCGCAGGATGGGTAGCGATGCCGCACCCCATCCCACGTGCACATAGTCAGAGGCTAAAGCGGGCGGGGGAGTTCAGCGCCTGTTTGAGGAAGCCGAGCAGGGCGCTGTTGAGGTCGGTTTGGTTGAGCGCGGAGATGAAGTAGTTGCCGGATGGATAGCTGGACTGCGAGGAGCAGGCTTGCAAATTGTAGGGGATGGAGGAGGTGCCGATGCTTTGCACGATGTTGGCCCAGTTGTTCGCCATGTAGGAGTTGTGCGGAATCGGATAGTAGGGTGTGTACACCACATAGACCTGGTAGCCCATGTTTTTGAATTGCTGGCAGTACGACGGATCGAACGCGCGGCGCTCGGCCGACGTCCCATATTCGGGGCTGTAAGGGTCGTCCTGGAAACCGTCGGTGACGATAATCAGCACCTTTTGCGGCGTGGCCGCCGTGGCGCCGGTGTTGCCGACCGCAGTCGTTACGTAGGTGCTGGCTAAACTGTTCATCGCTTCGGGAAATGCGGTGTCATCGTTATTGCCGATCAGGCCGCCGGTGACCGGCTGGATGCCGGTGTCGGTGACCGAGGGATAGGTCGGCGGCAGGCCGACGGCGGCCTCGGCCGCAGAGAAATTTGTGCCGGCTTCGCAGCCCGCGGCGCCCGGCGTACAGCCCGTGGGATAGATCTGGGTCACCGTGCTGTTAAAAGTGTAGATACCGACAGAAAGATTGTTGATCGTCGAGACATTGTCCTGCTGCATGGTATCGAGCACGGTCTTCGTGGCGTTCTTCACCAGGTCGAAACGCAACTGGATATTGTTGCGGCGTGCGAGGCCCCATAGGTCTGCCGTGCCGTGGCGCGGGTCGCTCGAGAGAGTTGAGGTCCAATGGCAGGCAAAGGCGCATGGGGGGCCGGGTATCGGATAGTTGCCGTCTGACTGCTTGGGCAGTACGCCCTGGCAGGTCTGTCCGGTGGCGGATGACGTTTTGTAGGATCCATAGCTATTCTCTACGGTAAAGCTGCTGCCGTCGGCCGAAGTCAGCGTCCCGGTTGGATACTCGTTTGCAACGTACGACGGATAGGGCGACGTTGATACAGGGGCGGCAACCGCCGGGCTAAGGCTGATAATCGACAGCGCCCCTGTGCTCGTCGTGCCGCCGGCCGTGGTGCCGCTGAAGCTGTTGCCATTCGCGCTGGTGGCGTAATCGTCATATCTCTCTCCCGAAGCGTTGGTCCATTGTGTCTTGTCGTTTGGCGTATTGCTCGTATCATAGAAGGCGTTGGACGGATCGCACGCCGACAGCGTCATCAGCTGGTTCATGCCTGCCGTGGTCGCGGCTATGTCCATGGATGAGGAATTGTCCAGCAGCAGCACCACTTCCAGATACGGCGCGATATTGATGGTGGCGGCAGCGGTATCCGTGAAACTATAATAGTTCGTGCCGAAGAGGCGCCCAAAAATCGACTTTATCTGGCCATTATAGTAGGTGACGGTTGCGGTAATCGTCGTGGTACCGGTAATCGTCACGCTCAGTGAACCTCCGTTGAGGTTCAACGTCGGTTCCGTTGAAATCGCTTGCGTCAGGAACCATTGATCGCCGGCCACCTTGCCTTCCGCCACATAGTTCGGATCATTGGCGATTTCAGCCGCCGCGGCGATTTTGACCGCATTGAGCGCCGCCGTATTCACTGCATCGTTCAGGTTCGCATGGATTTCCGCCCACATGCCGTAGTCCACGGCAAGGCCGCAAATGCCGATCATGGGAACCACCGCAGTCGCGAATAGCACCGAGACGGCGCCGCGGCGGCAATTTGCGAAATGTGACGGCATGGATATTCCTTGGTTTAATCTGGCGCTAAGAAAGGACTTCTTTTTTTCAAAAAAGAACATTCTTCAAGTGATCGGCCCGCAATATTTTACATTGCTGGTCGCCGACCCACTGCTATTGTAACTGACCTCCTGACTGGGACCGCCGATCGGCGCAGGCAGCGTTGACGATGCCCAGAACACGATCGATTTGATGAAGGGATTCGGCGTCGGCGTGAAGACGAAACGCACGTCGGCGACGAGTTGCGGGGCCATGGTCATGGTGAAGGGGCCAAACAGGGCGGGCGTTGCCATGGGTGAAACCATGGTGAGCAACTGCGTCTGGTTGTTAGGGAAAGTAGCTGACGCAATCAGCGTGCCGCAGACGCGGTAGAGCTGACCCGCGGGACTCGTCACCTGGGATAGCGTGCCGTTAATCTGGTCGAGATAGTTGCCGCCTTCGGTGAGGTAGCTGCTCCAGAGCGTCTGCGGCGTTTGCGCGGCACAGCCTGAGGTGTTGGCGCAACGTGGGCTATAATCAACCTCCGAGAGGGTGACGGCGAAGGCGCCGGGGCCGAGCAGGCCGTCGCCCTTTCCATAGTCTAGCCCAGGCATTTCAACGTAAATCGTTGACATGGCGGCCTGCATATCGGTGTAGCTGAGCTGCGGCGTGCCGGCGCTGTTGTTTTTCGCTTCATCCTCGGCGAGCTTTTCGGCGGCCTGAACGATAGCCTCGGCAGCGTTGTTGACTTCTTCCCAGGCGATGTAGGCGCGGCAGATATTCAGCGCGGCCACGAAGATGATGCCCATCACCGGCGCCACCAGCGCAAACTCCGTCGCGGCGATGCCACGCCGGCCGGCCAGTGCCCGCCGTCGCTCAGTTGAACTCATTGACGAACCCCGCCGACGACATGGTGACGTGGGCGCGCCTGGTGCTGCCGTAGAACGATACGTTGGCGTTCCAGCCGGGGATCAGCGTGCCGACGAAGGTGGGGCCGGTATACCAGGCCACGATGAGCATGAGCTGGCCGCTGGTGCCGGTGTTCACCTGGCCACCGGTGGTGACACCATTTATGGTGGTGCCTTGCGCCGCGGCGTAAGTGATCAGGTTCCGCGTGTTCGAATAATCCTGTCCCGTCGGGATCGGCTCCACACCGACCGTCAGCAGGTTGCAATTCAGCAGCCCATGCAGGTTCGGGCAGACCGAGGCCGCAGCCAGTTGCGCGCTGGTCTCGCCAGTCTGGCTGGTGGTTTCAACCTGGATGTTGCGGGCGGCTTGCTCCACCGCGGTGTCGAGCGCGGCCTGGACGAACAAATCGTAGCCCATTTCGAACAAGCCCAGCATCATGGCCATGAAGGCGGCACCGCAAATGGCGAGCTCGAGCGACGTGACGCAGCGCCGGTCTCGTAGCAGTCCGCGCCGTCTGCATGCCGCGGAACCAGAAGCCGGCTTTTTCCGGCGTGAGCCTTTCTGGCTGACCATGAAAAAACTCTCGATAAAATCAGGAAGATGCTTAATGAAGGGCGCGCCTGTCGCGCCTAGCCAGTGGTTGCGTATATCCTGCGCGATCCCTGACCGGTAGCGTTCAGCTTGCCGTGTATCTCTAACGGCGAGTGACGCTTGCGTCAACACAACCTGGAATATGTCACAAAAAGTTTATTCGCCGTTCCCTTCTGTCGCTAGCCAGAATAATTGATACAACGCAGTGACTTCCATGATCCTCGATCATGGCGGCGTGGTGTTACTCGGCTTTCAGGCCGAAGCTCACCCACACTTCCAGCGCCAACCGCACGCCGGTCATGCCTGGCGGCGGCAGAGGATAGGTGGCCTTACGTACGGCCGTCAGTGCCGCTTCGTCCAGCAGGTCTGACCGGCTGGAATGGATGAGTGCTATCTCCTGCACGGCGCCATCGATGTAGGCAAAGCCAATTTGCGCGCGGCCCTCGCGGCGCATCTGGCGTGCCACGGCGGGGTATGCGGCGGCGGCGCGCACCGCTTCGCGTATGCGTAGCTCCAGGCCGGCGACCTCGCCTGGGCTGTGCGCCGGGTGCGCGGCGGGGGCGGCTGCCTGGGTTTGGGGTGAAGCGGCCGGCGTTACCGGTAAGGCGCGTGCCTGGTGCGGCGCCTCATTCGGCGCGGTGGCATGCACACTGCGGCCAGGCACGGCCCGGTTGAGTGCGCTGAGGCTGGCGGTTGCAGGGGTGGTCAGGCGGTCCGCCGCGACAGTTGCAAGCGGCACTGCGGCCAGAGGTTCGAACTCGACTGCGACAGATGACTGCGCGGGCGGCGGCGCGAGTGGCGACATCGCCAGGTACAGGGCGCTGATCATCGCCGCATGCACGCTGATCGATGCCACCGCAGCCGCGGCATGCGGCCCGCCGCGCGCTGAGCGGGGTAGGCGGCAGGCAGCTGTTTTTGCAGCCGAATCTGTTTCGAACATCAAGGCGCCAGGCTCCGCGCTGTTCGGCCGGAACAACCATTGCGCGTTTTCCCGCATGGGGCGACCAGTTGCCGGCAGATTTCTCCCAAACATCACATGGCGCGTGAACGCGCGTCACCTTACCAGGACATGAAACATTCTCCACCAAGAGAGCTGTCTTGCCCCTGTCATCATATCGCGCGCCGAAGCCTGCTAAGGCGCGCATTGTTTCGACCGGAGTTCCGATTTTGCACCTACGCCATTGTCTCGGTTTCGGCCTGCTCTTCTGCGCCGGCTCCCATGCCATGGCCCAGGCGCCGAGCCCGCTGCCGGATATCGACGTTGTCGGCGTCTCGCCGGTGCCGGGCGGCACGGTGGACCGCGCGCTGCTGCCCGAGACCACACAGGTTCTGACACCGGCGCAGATAGACCGCACGAATGTGCCCAGCCTGAACGGCGCGCTGCTGGAGGACGTGCCGAGCGCGGTGGTGAACGACACGTCGGGCACGCCGTTTCAGCCGGACATATTGTTTCGTGGTTTTATCGCCTCGCCGGTGGCGGGCACGCCGGAGGGGCTGGCCGTTTATGTGGATGGCGCGCGCTTCAACGAACCGTTCGGCGATACGGTGAACTGGGATCTGATCCCGGCCATCGCCATTGCCAGCGTGAACGTGGAGGCGTCCAACCCGCTGTTCGGCCTGAACGCACTTGGCGGCTCCGTCGATGTTCAGCTCAAGGACGGTTTTACCTATGACGGCGCGGATCTGACCGCCTATGGGGGCTCTTACGACCGTGGCGCCGGCATTCTGCAATACGGGCATCAGATCGGCAATTACGCGGTCTATTTTGCCGGCCAAATTCTCAATGACGGCGGCTTCCGGCAGACACAGGCGACGCAACTCTATCAGCTGTATGCCGACCTTGGCTGGCGCAACGATGTTGCGGAATTGCACCTCTCGGTCGATGCGTCCGATAATACGCTGGGTAATCCAGGCGCCTCGCCGGTGCAGGAACTGGACGTCAATCCGGCCTCGATTTTTACCGCGCCGAACGACGTTTATAACAAATATGTCGATGTCAATCTGCGCGGCACGGCTTCGCTGGATGCGCAAACCTCTCTGCAGGGCCTGGCCTATTTCCACAATCTGACGCAGCGGATCAGCAATGGCGCCACCGCCGAGGTGGCGCCGTGCGACGCAATCGGCACGCCTGGCTATTCCGGCGATCTCTGCAACGAGGATAGCGGCGCGCCGGTCACGACGCGCGGCGGCGGCATTGTGCCGGATTTTCTGCACGGCGGGGTGTATTCCGCCCTGGCTCTGCTCGGCACCGACAGCCACGCCTATGGCGCCTCAGCCCAGATCGTGCGCGACGACGATTTATATGGCCACGCCAATCATCTTGTGGCAGGCGGCAGTTTCGATGGATCGGATGCGGTGTTCGACGGCCAGACGCAGTTGGGCGGTTTTGATACCAGCGACAATTTCTTTGTCGGCCCCGGTGTCACGCAGGATCAACCGAGCGAGAGCGTCTCGCCCACGCGGGTGGCGACGGTGACGCGCGATTTTGCCCTGTTCGCTACGGACCGGTTTGCCGTGACCAAAACGCTGAATTTCGATGTGTCGGGCCGTTTCAACAATGTCGAAGAGGATTTGCACGACAAGCTCGGCACGGTGCTGAATGGCCAGCATACGTTCAACCGTTTCAATCCCTCGGCCGGCCTGACCTGGCAGATCACGCCTTCGGTGCAACTCTACGGCAGTTATGCGGAGACGAACCGGGCGCCGACGCCGCAGGAACTTTCATGTGCCACGGCCGCCTACCCGTGTTCGCTGCTGAGCTTCTTCGTCGGCGACCCGGATCTCAAGCAGGTCGTCTCCCGCACCGTGGAAATTGGTCTGCGCGGCCGGGTGGCCGACGTGGCGGGCGGGAAACTGAACTGGAACGCTGATTTTTATCACACCAAGAATCATGATGACCTGACCTATGAAGTCGATGTCAGCAACGTCAACCTGGCCTATTACACCAACGTCGGCTCGACCTTGCGCGAGGGGGTGGAGGCCAATCTGAAATACGATACAGAAAAACTCCATGTGACAATCGGCTACGCTTTTACCCATGCGGTGTTCGAAAATTCGCTGCTGCTCGGCAGCGGCGACAATCCGGATTCCGACGCAAACGGTTTTATTCATGTGAGGCCGGGTGACTATCTGCCCGGCATTCCCATGCACCGCGGCACGCTGACCGTCGAATATAAAATCACGCCACGCTGGAGTTTTGGCGGGTCCGAGATTGCCGAAAGCGGGCTGTATCGGTTTGGCGACGAAAGCAATCTCACCAAGAAGGTTGGCGGCTACGCGATCCTGAATCTGGATACGAGCTACCGGATTACCGATCATATCACGGTGTTCGCACTGGCGAATAACGTGCTGAATGAGCGATATGATACCTATGGCACATTTGGTCCGGTAGGCGACGTGCCGTTTCCGGCCGTCCCCGGCGGCGTGAACGATACGCGCACGGCTAGTCCGGGGGCGCCGATTGAGGGTTATGGGGGGGGTGCGGGTAAGTTTTTAAGAAAGGACTTCTTTTTTGAAAAAAAGAAGCAAAAAACTTTTGCACATTTGGGCTGAGCCTGGACAATGCCGTCGGATGGGTCTTGACCCATCACCTCCGCCTGGCAACAGGCGTTCGTGCGTGCCATGATGGGTCAAGACCCATCCTACGACTTCTACCGTCCAGGTCGCGTCGGCTAGATACGAACGGAGCACCCCATGTCAGCCAGCGGCGGCGTCTCGGCCGAGGAAGTGGCCCGGTTCAGCGCGCTGGCGGACCGCTGGTGGGATCCGGATGGGCCGATGCGGCCGCTGCACCGAATGAACCCGCTGCGCGTCGGCTGGATCGACGCGCACCTCCGCCAGCGTTTCGATGGCGGCGTGCGCCTGCTCGACGTAGGTTGCGGCGCCGGCCTGGCGAGCGAGGCGCTGGCCCGCGCCGGCCACGATGTGACCGGCGTGGACGCTTCTGAGGCGGCGATCGAAGCCGCAAGGGCGCATGCCGCGGAACAAATCGACTACCAGGTCGGCACGGCCGAGGATCTGCTGGGCGCCGGCGCCAGGTTTGACGCCGTGACGGCGCTGGAAATCATCGAGCATGTGCCCGACCAGCCCGCGTTCATGCGCACGCTGGCGCAGTTGGTGGAACCGGGCGGCATGGTGTTCGTCTCCACGCTGAACCGCAGTTGGCGGTCGCTCGCGGTGGCCAAGATCGGCGCCGAGTATATTGCGCGCCTGCTCCCGGCCGGCACGCATGACTGGCGGCGCTTCGTCAAACCCGAGGAACTGGCGTCCATGGCCCGCGACGCCGGGCTGCGGCTGGATGCGGTCGCCGGCATGGTGTTTGAGCCGACGATGCGCGGCTGGCGCGAGTCGCGCGATCTTTCGATCAATTATATCGCAGCTTTTTTAAGGGGTTGAGAACCCGGCTACGGTTTGAGCGATACGCGCCCGACCGTCGTCCCATGCCGCAGATCGACTATGGCAACCCGGTCCGGGCCGCCGCCTGACAGAGTGACGGCGAGGCGATCGCCGACGGCCGCGACGCCGGCGATGCGTGTGCCCACCGGCTCGTCCAGCACGACATTGCCCGCCGGGGCGGCCGCGCCTGGGCCGAACCGCGTGACGATCGTCACCGCGACAGTGGCGACGCCGAGCACGATCAGCACGCCCAT
>Ga0116227_10011919_pt1 | contig 14415 bp, 9 predicted proteins | sample S1TSphgellanicum_FD_89693 | JGI IMG/M metagenome (GOLD analysis project Ga0116227, IMG submission 89693) | Host-associated microbial communities from peat moss isolated from Minnesota, USA - S1T2_Fb - Sphagnum magellanicum MG | ecosystem: Host-associated > Plants > Peat moss > Unclassified... | reverse complement strand
GTCTTTTCTTTTTTTTTTTTTTTTTTTTTTTTTTTTTTTTTTTTTTTTTTTTTTTCTTTTTTTTTTTCGTCTTCTTCTTTTTTTTTTTTTTTTTTTGTTTGTTTTTCTTCATCTTCTTGTCTTTTTCAGTGTTGTCTTTCTCCTTCCTTTTTTTTACCCCCTCCCTCTGTTGTTTTGCTTTGCCTTGGCTTCTGCTCAGCAAAACCCTCCTTTTCCAATTTGTTCCCTTCTCTTACAGCCGTCATCCTCTTTCTTGTCTTCTTGTGATTTATTTTTAGTGTGCTAGGGCGCAAGCAATGCTCAAGGGCCAGGGCAAAATGACATCCATATTGGGAAGTTACATCCCTTCTCTGATGAATGAAGGTCCTCATTGAATCCAGAGCCTTTCCCCTCTTCCCTGGCAGGGGTTTCATTTTTTGGAAACTCCCACCCTTCACAAAACCAAAAGTTAAGTTACTATGAAAAACATGCCCTCCAACTGCACTAAAAAAAACAAGGCGTCACAAACACGGTGGCCCTGCCAATAAATAAGATGTTGTACATCTACGTACTGTGTTCACACTCTGAACACCAAAAAAAATCCGTTCCAGTTTAAACAGTCTAAACACTTTCACCCAAGAAACCGGCTCAGCTAATGTGAAATCAGTTCTAACAAGGTAAAACTTCCAAAAATTGGATTAAATGCGATAGTCCCTGTCCCTGTGGGGGCAGGGCCCAACAAATGAGATCTGGACACTGGCAGAGAATCCTTCCTTACACTAGATGAGGATGGACCTTCTTGGTTAGAAGGGAACCTGACCACAGATGAGGATGGAAGTTGTTACTCTGGGTAAGGCTATGGCATTCTATACATAAAGCATCAATATTTTTTCTTTTGTATATTTTGGTTCCAAACTGGGTTGAAAAAATTATGTTTGCTAATTTTGGAATAATGTCAAAAAAATCAGTAATTTTACAATTCAAAAAATATTCTCTAACCTATTAGAGTAACTTTCACCGGATGGAAGTTAGTGACGAGTTTGCCCCCTCCTCATTGTCCCTATCATTGCAACGCTGTTCCTTTGCAGTGTCATTGTCATAATGACGATGTACATCAGAGAAGGGTCTATAGCAGACCCCTCTGGATTTTGGACTCCACCTTGGCCTACGAGCCTCCAGGGATCTCAAATCTGGAAGAGTCTGCTGATAGACCCTTCTCCTGTACATAAAGGATCATACATACCTATTCTGACCTTTTTCAGGCCCTGCCACATAGCAGAAATGGCCAGTGTATATAACTGGCCATTTCTCACCTATGTAACTATGATGATCCTTTTATGCTGGGAAGCTGGCACTGGGTGCTGATCATGGCTACCAGTTCCCCTTTTGGCTTACTGGCTTAGAGTGCATAACTCCCAAAAGATGTTGATGAGAATCAAATACTTCAACCAAATAGTTTGAACAATTTCCACAGAAAATTTATACTGAAACTAACTCTAACATCAAAACATGAATAAACTTTTGCACCAAAGATCTACATGAAAACTATGTGAAAATTATTACCTTTTGTTCATCATGTATTTGAATTATTATTATCATATTAACTGGGCAGCTTCAGCACTTGTATTTATTTATTTTTAAATACAAAAATAAATATAAATTTTCTTATTTTTAAATTTGAATTTTGATGCATGAGTTTTTAATTCTAAACAATTTGACAGGTAGTAAATATAGTTATTAAACACACTATTATGCTAATGTTCTTACTGTCTTTGAGGTTAGCTGGTTCAGAAATAGTGCAATTGTTATGTATGCACTTAGGCCAGGGTTCAATTCTTTTTGTCAATAAATTAAAATTTTTGAAAATTTCAATATAGAGTGTTCATTTATTTAAAATTAGTTAAATAAAATTTATTTTAATATATACAAAAGCTGCCCATGTACTAGGATATATAACCTTCAAGATTGCAATCGAACAAGGCCCATAAGAACACTCCAACTATTGTATTTGAAATCACCTCCCCCACAAAAGATGCTTTCATCAATTGAAGGGACATTTCACTGATCACATGCAAGTCAGATCCACCATTCTAATAAAAAAAACCTTTGGTACTTTATGCTGGGAAGGCCTTCACGTAGGTTTGCCTAATTTTTGGGACCATGCTCTCAAGCAATCACCCTTGAGGCTCCAACCCGAAAATTAGGGGGAGGCAATCTGGAGCAAGCCTTCCCCTAGACGGGTACTTTACTCAAGTAAGACATTAACCAACTTTGTCCTATTAGGTAGTGCCTCACCTACAATATTAATGGTGTGCACCAATATTAGGGTATGAAGGTAGTCTGTGAAATTAGGCTTCAACTCCCTCTCTCTCTCACCTGTTAGGCTAGGCTTCAACTCCCTCTCTCTCACCTGTTAGGCTAGGCTTCAACTCCCTCTCTCTCACCTGTTAGGCTATGTTAATGTATAGTGAAATCGCCATTCAAAATACATTGCCAAATGCCCAACTCCCCATTTCCAAAAAGAAATAAAACCTGGACAACTGGACCTGCCTTCTTTGCTAAGTTTAGAGCTGTCAATTTGCACATGCAAGTGGGGTCCATATGAATGCATAATTTTCTTTGAAACGATGGGAAATCTGTGTGTTTGTATGTGTCTTTGGGAAGTGGGGAATTTACCTATGCTAATAACTCTCCCTTGATTTGTGCACCAAAATCCAGGAGCAAATAAGGGAAAGGTAGGGAGGAGAATAATATTAAGTCCCCATGGATTGATTAGGAATGTTGTCAGGCATTTGCTTGAGGGCCAAGAATGGCCATTTTGCCAGGCAGGTGGTGTAAAGGCAATGTGCAAGGTAACTGGCCTTCCATTCATTGTCTGTGTGTCAAAATCCAGAACAAGTAAGGTAGCTCATTGTGTAATAGTTGTCGCCCAAAACTGGCTACGTTTCACCTCTCATATTAATTAGATATGGTCTCTCCCAAGCTCAATTTTTTATTTTTCCAACGAGCCAATTTGATCCATCACTCAAAAAACATCAAAACTTATGGAGGCTCCCCAAAACAGGACGTCCTATTTTGAAGTATAGAGTTCCTCCCCTTTGGCCCACCTAAATAGGTGAAAGGAGCACAACATTTGCCAAAGCATGTGGAATAAAAGTGAGGTGCTATGGAGAACATGTTGGGGAACTTAAAGGGAACCAGAGAAAAATGAAAAAAACATCCTTTCCCCAACAAACTTAAAAGGGAAAAAACCAAGGCACCATGAGTGCATGCTTGGGCCTTCCCATTGGCTGCATGAAATTTGTCTTCCCAAAAGAGTTTGTGACCATTTTTGGCCTGCGCTAATACCCCTTGCAAAGAACACTTGGCAGATTCTAACCAGATCATGAGAAAAAGAATGGAATTGTGTAATATGGTTAGGTGCTTTGAACCCAGGACGAATTTCTTTTTATTCAAAATTCAAAAAATATATAGGTCCTTTATTTATCACCTTTTGCAATGAAATTCATTCTTACTGCAACAAAACAAAACCAAACCAAAGCATTCAAATCAAAATTGTGTCCTTTAATTCAGGGTCTGTTCCTTATGTACATGTTCAAGTTCTCCCCATTCGCCCAACCTCAGTCAAGCCCCTCTAGGTCCATTTGCTCCTGATGGGAACCTCTCTCAAGTCTTGAGGGATCCACCAATTTACAACATCAAGTTCTGCCTTTGGCCCGCCGCACCCCTGACCCCCAGGATTCCAGGCCTTGATCAAGCAAGCCCCACTTAGTCTTCTTGCTTAAACTGGACACTCAGAGTACAGGATGCATCTTTTGGTGGCGGGAGCTTATAAAAGGAATTGAAATAGCATCACAACAAACAACATTAGAAAATGCAACAATAACCGTTGAGCTGGTTTCTGGTTTCTTTGTGAATCTCTAGTAGTGTGGCCTGTGCCCTTGGCCCAAGTGTTACCTCGTCATCAACTGATTTTTCCTTCCAAAACCTGATTTTTCGAAATTTATTTGAATTTTCAGCAGCAGAAATCACTTAAAAATCAATATCTTCCCCCCTTCTAAATCCACATATTACCATATGAATTCCATTAAATCGTGCTCATCAAGATCTTTCCAACAGCACCAAAGGCACATTCCAATTCCACTGAAAATTTCAGCTACGATTTAATTTAATTTTCAGTGCAAAAATCATTCAATATTCAAGAACTTTTGCACCGCAAGTCCTAACATCATGGAACCAAGCCCATGCACCCCTCCTCCAGAGCTTTCCAAAGACACCAAGAAGATGATCTGAAGCATCCCAGTTTGGTGGATCTCATAATTACAATACAAAACAAAACAAACTGCCATTCCTTCATAGATAGATTGGGGCCAATCTGAACACAAGTCTCAATTTTGATAATAATGCCCATGCCCACCACTTTCTCCATTCACAATTAGAGAACACCATATGAAATCCTTTGTTAAGTTTGTACCTTGGGTCGCACTGACCCTATAGATATAACCAAGTAAATGTAGGGCAATAGGTAGGGTATTAAAAATGTGTACAAGGATAGCATCTTGGCCAATGAGGAGACAATTAGTTGTGCTATTAGAATTGGAACATGAGCACATAACATTTTAAGGAAATACTGATGAACAGATAAAGAACAGTGTTTTTTTGTGGTGAAATTCCACCATTTTTCAACAAAGAAATTGGGAATTTTTGGGGAATTTTTTTCTTTTTCTAGTGTAGATTTGATCAATTTTGTTATATTTCGCCAAATTTTTTGTATCAATTTTTTTAATTAACTTATAAAAATATTGACAAAACACTGATATGGAAGCCCCTGTACACCAATAACAAATTCAAGGCACTCCTTGATAGCATAGTCAAAAGCAGTATAAAATATTAGCGTTGTTCCTGGTGATTATCCTAGTCCCTAGGCTGGTTAGGCACTAATTTTTTGGTCATGCCAAAAAAATTGCAAAATACCTGCTATGCCAAAAATCTGAAAAAAGCTCTCAAGCACACTAGCTTCATTATCTAGTATATTGCCTAATTGTAAAAATATTATTACCTTTACTGCCAAAAAGCAAATGTCAAAAAAATTATTATTATTAGGCACCTTGCTGCTGAACCAGCCCAGGTACTATGTGCAAAGAACAAAGGAAAAAGTAAAAAACCAAAAAGGTTTACCTGTAACATCCAAATAGGGATATTAATTATACATAATATTACCTATAATTTTTAGGATACATCTTGGATTTAGAATGTAGCAGAAGCTTCCAGAAGCTCCCATATTGATCAAGATCCTAAGGGGCATTTTTTCATGAACTTGATGTCATCACAATTTTTCTTTCCATTAACATGCTGTCCAAAGAGGCAATTGTTTTGAAAATGGGAGTTATATTAGTGTTGAGAACTGTAATGGGGGCTTGTAGTTGCACTCCAAAATCATCATCATGTCCAGTTTAGAGTGTCCATGTGTTGAACAAGAAACTTGTGAATCAACTGCTTTATAATTGTTTGAATCAGAACCTGATGAGTGAGTGTGGCACCCATGGAGAGTCTGGTGTTTGCAACTTGATTTACTCAGCAAGGTGTGAGGTGTATTGAACAGGGAGGAGGCTGTATGTCTGTTTCCAAAGTGAGAGTACACACCTGGCCCCTTTTCAGTGGTTCATACCATCTATCAATTCCCATAACTCAAACAAGTCTGTCAGAAACAAATGCCCTCAAAAATGTTCAGGATGGATTTTCCACATATCTATCATTTACCAACTATAAACCTCAAATGTGACCAACCAAATTAGACAAATGTTGATTCAATATTTGACCTAATGGACCTACCTGCACAACATGTTGACACACATTATAGTTGCATTCTAGCAAAATTCTTATGAATATCATCATATCAGTGCCATACTAAACAAACCCTACATTCTGTGTAGGGATTCAGCCCAGATGGGCACCTTCCCAAATTAAGGGGCCTACGGAATGCGACATGTAGTCTAGCCTAGCCCCACCTATGGGGCCTCAATACTTCATCAAGATTAGTAACACAGTGTGGTCACTAGTAAGCTCACAAGCTCAAGGGAGAAAGATAATACTACCATTGTTTGCACAATAAGACGAGGATTCTATAGTGAAAACACACCTGTTCACCATCCCAAACAAAGGTATTGTAATGTGTAGGAGCCCTCGAGCAAACACTGCTAACTTACTGGAAGAAAAAATAGGAGAAAACTCCATCAAATGGAGACACCTAGAAAGTGAAAGGAAAAGCTCACCTTCTTTCTCATTTGTCTTCTGTCCTCACTTTTCCTTGTGCATTCTTTTGCTTCGGCCACTACTTATCCATGTCCAGAGAGGCCAAGTTTCTATGTTAAGTGATCCACTGGTAATGGATGAAAATGACTGCTATAGATGCTTCAATTTCTGGATTGACCCACCATGCAACAGCCCCTGCTGAAAACAAAACTCTAGAGCCTGGATTTAACGCTCTTACCAAAGTATAAGCAAAAAACTCTGAAAAATTTCACACTAAAGGGGCATGCAATAGTTCACACTACACAGGTGTACTGCTCTGAGGTGACCTTCATTCATCTGCTCATGAAGAGAGTTCGCACCAAAAGCTTTCACCAATCCATCCATTCATCTCCCTCCACTTCAAAGATCCACCAAGTTTCAGAGCCATTAAAAGTCTCCACTGCCAACTAATCTTTTTCAGGCAATGCTCGATGTCTACCTTTGGCAAATTAGACAGCTAACAAATTCCAATGTTTACAAATTTATCATATTCACACACTGATACGACACATCCAAAATACATAGAGCACTGAGAAAAAGCATTAACATCTTGGAGCAACTTAGAAGGTCAGCACTAGTAGGACAAGCAAAATGTGTTTGCAAGTCATGAAAAGTACGCACCAGTTGCGACAAACACATAAGAAGTTTCAAGCACAGCCTATAGATTCATCAAACACTCACAAGTTGCACCAGAAAAACTCCCATCTTGATCTTGTCAATGGATGAAACTTACTTTCCAAAACCCTGCATATGAAACAAAGCCAAGAATTAGCAAGACAATTGGGACAGTTGATACCAGACATTGCAAACTAGGAGCACATGTTCTCCCTTTAACATAAGAGTGGTAAAGAAAGATCTGAAGTACAGAAGAGAGAGGGAAATTGACTTACAGCAAAGATGGTGTTGTGGCCAGGGTCAGCAGGTGGGCTAGTATCAATGGGGCCAGTGCCAGAGTAAAAAGCCTGGAATGCAGCACCCAGCACCACGAGCATTGTTAACCTTCCGTTTTTTATTTCACTCATCCTAAGATCCTTGACATTCTCAGGTGAGGCTGAGCTAACCTTCCGTTTTTTATTTCACTCATCCTAAGATCCTTGACATTCTCAGGTGAGGCTGAGCCCCAGTCAAGGGGGTCAAACCATAAACCCCCAGGATAACCAACATCTGTGCCAGTGAGCTTGTTGTTGGGGAATATTGCATCAGTGTTGACAGAGCCAGGCTTCAAGATATCAGTCCATATCCTTCACTCAGCCCATGCAAAGAGAATAAGCTCCACCACAAAAAGAGTTGTAGAATCTGTGAAATATTTAGCCTCTCCTGCAGTGAACCATGATGGGTGTTGAGAATTTCAGCCTTTGTAAGAGGCTCAGGAATGAAGATACCAGCCAATCCAAGCGCAGCCCATCGGCAGTGCACAATCTCTGATGGCACAATCCATTTGAGCAGCTCTGGCTCAGATCCTGCATTTCAAGAGGTGAAATCACTTTTAGAACAAGAGAATCTCATTTCTCCCCACATAATCAAAAGTAGTGAACATGCAGGCTCATTCCAAGACATCATCCCAATAATCAACGGATGTTGTCATGACATCCAAAAGACTCAAACATACTACAAACTTCACATTTCTAAAGATTTCAAGGTTTTGCATGCTGAGTGATTATTGTATGCAGAATTTAGTTGTGGAAGTCAAACTTACACCAACAGACAATGTGTAGCAAGCAGGTTTAGAATGAGGCATGCTTAACAAGGTGTTTGGAGTGAAGGGTCCAGTGTTCAGTGATGGGTGAATTAAAACAGATTAGGATTTTGAGCTTAAAATCTTTGAGCATTGCATCTTTGCCTCTGGAATACAAAGACATTGTGTAAAATGGACATCATCAGGTTTCAAATCACTCAAAATGGACTACAGGAACATATGGGGCTGCAACTAGAGAGGGGGTCTAGAGCTATTTTTGAAACATTTTTGAAACAAACTATCTTTTATCCTCTTCTTCCTGTGTTTTCTGCATTGCTCCTTTACTTCTAAGGCTCAAGGAACATTTGTAGCCCTCCAGTTTAAGTGTCCAATGACACAAAAATTGCTCAATTTGGTTAATTAACGAGGAAAATATTGAAAAGTGTTTGGTGATGATTAGTTCTACCCTAATCTCTGACGCTTCTCCCCTTGGCTGGTCCACCATTCTGTGGCTTTTTATCTCATCTACTCTGCTTTTATATCAGCTTCCGTGAACAACCAGATTTTTCTTTTCATCCTCTGCTTTTATATCAACTTCCACCAAAGACCAAATTTTTCTTCCACAATCCCAGTATGGTTCATTGTCAATTTGCTCATGTTTCTTGGAGCATCCCTATATATTTTCATCCCATCCTCAATTAGCTCATGTTTCTTCAAACATGTATATTTTCATCCCACTATTTTTCTCATCCACCTCCCCCCCTTCCCAACCTACCCTCTATTTATCAACTTTGCCAACTGATCCAAAAGATCATCAATGGAAAACCAAAGACCTTTAAAAAAAGGTCAACCATTGAAGCCAACAACACTTTTTTAGAAAAATCATCAACTACTGAAACCCACAAGACTTTTTTTCCACACATCATCATCAATTGAAACCCACAAGACTAAATTGAAAAATGACTATCATTATTTGAAATGTGCAACATTAAGATTTTATTTTCAATGATGATCATCAGCATTTAAAACCCACAATGCTAAAGGGGAAAAAAAACATTATCTTGAATTGAAACCCATGAGAGGTATTTTTAAAAGATCGTCATCAATTGTCAGCGACAACAATAAATTAAACAGATCATCAATTTGAGAAGAAGCTCAAATGAGAATCCACAGCAATCCTATCCAAGAAATGACCCTCTGTAGTGACCACATGCCTGTCTACTCCCTCTTGCATAGATTTGTCATGGTCCGCTGACACTCACAGTTGGCAAAAAGGATCTGAAAAGATTTGCATAAGTTACAATGTTGATGAAATCAAATGTATTAGGCATATGAAAGCACAGATCAAAATAAAAACTCAAACATGAGTCCAAAAGATTCAGCCCCTTACCACAAACTTGAATTCAGACAGTGAGTGCACTTCAAAGAGAGTGCACACCAAGAAGTGGTACCAGATTTGCAACAACTGCCACAATTTAAATGCCCTTATGTCCCTGTTCAACATCTCTGACAGAACACTCAACTTGACATGATTTCAAATAATGTCAATTGCAATTCAAGACTATTAAGGGCATGGAGAACACCAACCAGACACATGTTATTAATTGTTCTCACCTTAAAAGATGAGCATACTTTGGATGCCCTGCCCAAATCAGGCATCACAAAAATGTTCTCCAAAGGAGAATACAAAGAATACTCTATGCTATATTAGCAACCAACTGCTTGTCTAATATGGAGGTGATAAGGTCAACCTTATTGGGGCACTTTTCCTTGTATTGCTTCACAATAACTGAACCAGCCAATGAAAGAAGGTCAACACTGTCCTTTTCATCTCGGCCACGGCCTTTGGTCTGAGTGATGGCAGTTCCACACTGCAACAACAAAGGTCATCCAATCTTTATTTAAACCACTAGAAAAAGTCCCACATGGTCCAAAAACCAATATCACATGCAGCCAAGGCTATGCAAACCAGCTGTCCCACAAGAATCACTGACAAATCACACTGGAAATTCAGAGCATTAGATAGGAGTCAAGAGAAAATGTAAGTGACAATCACTTTACCATGCAAATCCCAAACAGTGCCCGCATGTTCTGTCCCCCACTCATCTCAATTGCAGCTGCATAATACTTCCGAGCTGCCCGCAAGTTGTCCAAACCTCCCATTGTATACAACAACTGCAACCACACCAAGAAACTCGCATAAAACAAAAATCAGGGAACCTGCAACCAATGATTGGAACAAAATTTGTGGCCTTGAAAAATCCGTGACTACATAACAGAAATATTAGTGCACTAACCTCAGCATAGCCCAAATGATAAAGTGCATTTGTGGGTTGTGATAAAATAAGCTCTTCGAAGCAAAACGCAGCCTGCTTGTACCTGTTCCAAAGCAAAAGAGACATTAAGAATCTACTTTCCCTATATCAAGAAAATTAATTGAACAGAGGCCTGGTAAATGAGGTAGGTATACAGGACCCTGTTTTTCAGTGCACTTACATCTGTAGTAAGATGTACATATCTGCAAGTTCTCTCCATGCATCATGGTCAGCCATAAATCTGCACAACAGGAGAGAAATACTCACAGAACTTGAGATACTTTGAAGCAACAACTCCTAATCTATGTTTATCATATCCTTCAAGATTGGAATTACCGCTGAATGTGACCTACCTAAGAGGTCCACAGGTTGTCAAGCTCATGAGAACATAAATGACACAACAAGACACAGCAGCACTAGAAAAGGACATTGAACTGCATAAAGCTTTAAGACATACGTTTCAAGGTACTTATTGGTGGCCTCCACAGCACCCATCAAATTGCCCTGCGCCTTGGCCATTGCAATCCTTCTTTTATGCAATGCCTGCAGATGAAATTTCTTCATAAATATTGAGAACTTATCAATACTTACATTAAGTCAACTTGAATAGAATCAAGAGACACAATGATAAGGTGACAGAGACTGGAGATCCAACAATATATCACGAAATGGGAAAAAGAGACTTCTTCAGCTCCCAGTTGTGGGTGGAGGTCAATGTGTTACATTAACCAATATAATGAATTTCTGTCACAAGACCCACAGTAAGATGAAGACTCAGCCACTATGCTGGCTACATCTACAGATTGTAATAGAGCCAAGGAAACCAAGAAGAAAGGGAGCCAGAAAAAAATAAGGAAAGAGGAGAAACAGCATGGAGAACTTTGAAGAGGATGGATGATCTTTTGAGGAAAAAGTCAGCTTTGAAATTGAAAATAGTTGCAAGACAAACTCACTGAAGAACTCTAAAAAACTCATCTTCCTTCACTATCTGTCTGCCTTTCTTTGCTTCTGACACCACAGAAAAACACTGAACAAAAGGGAAGAGAAGCTTTAAGAGAAGGAAGAAGCAACCTGACAGAGTCAGAGGGACTGAAACCACAGAAAAACACCAACCAAAGGGAAAACAAACTTTAAGAGAAGGAAGAAGCAGCCTGACAGAGTCAGAGGGATTGTCTGCAAGTAGGTCTGAGTATAAACTCTCTGCTTGTTGCCATGCACCTTTGGCCTCCCACCACATTCCCTCCAACCGTGCTGCACATGTTGTAAAAGACCACCATGTCATTGTTGACACAATGTTTGATTCAGGTGAACAAAAAATGCACTGAACTTGCCATAGCAAGACCCTTCAGCATCCTATTCTAAGAACAATCAAGACACCACAACCAGTTTCATTCTAGCAGGACTACAAAGCACCTATACTGAATGATTCTACCACATGACAACACCAGGGAGATACCCACTGTCCACAGCACATATTTTTTGCATCACGTCTCAGCACAGAAACTCTCTCACCTATCTCTGTTGATTCTTCACCCAATTGCCAATGTAAGTTGACAAGAAACATACTCTAGAACTAGTATCATTTGTAGCTTTCAGGTGCTTTTAAGATTTCAACCCTTCCAGAGACAATGGTCATGTATTTCATGTCTGCTAATAGGGTGCCACTGCCACAGAAGAGATGAGAGCAGCAAGATAAGTGGCTCCCCTGTTACTCTTGAAATTGCACTGCAATGTGGTTGATGAGAGGGGACAGAGGTACACAAAGATACATACCAACACGCATGCTCTCAGGAAACTTTGTCCTCAATGCTCCTATGCATTCCTGTGACAGATGACTCCTTATCATTATTAGCTTTCACTCAGTGAATGCTACCAAAAAAACAAGTGCCATCTCTGGTCACCTATGGCTTGTGGGCTTTTCTGGACTTTTGCAAGGGCTATTATATAGGAAGCATTCACCATGTGTCTTGTTGACACAGGTCCAAGTGGATTCTGATCAAGCCAAACATACTTAGGAGAACTTCAATCTCCAGAAAAATCAGCAGTTTACATATCTACTGACGAGCTGATCATGGCTCAATTGAAAGCAAATGTCCTATGCATTTTTTCAAGTCATCAAACTGACAACAGGCAGCCAGTTGGAAGTACCTTGGCAGCTTCAAGCGCATGAGAATCCATAGCTGCAATTGCCACTTGTTCATAAATTGTCCAAACTGCATGATTATCACACAAAGACTCTCAGTACACTTTAAATTGGTTTCCAATGTCTGCGAATTCCTGAAGAAACAAAAGACATACTGGACTTATCAGCAGTTACTCTGGATGGTTGTTTTCAGACCTACTCCGTTCCTGATGTATCCAACAAGCTATCTGAGGTCTGTCTGATGGGCCCCCCCAAAAAAAAATGTCATCCTGTCTCTCCATGCAATGCATAAGCCCTGCCTTTTTCGAACTTGAGATTCAAGAATTCCCCCTTCCTCCATGACCTAAAGACCTAGGCCTGAAAGAGGAATGAAACCCCTCATGAACTAACCAAAAAACTGATTCACCTTCAATAAAATGGTCACAAAACAAGCACGAGAAACAGGGAACATTGAAACCCTCATACCATCAGCTCCAAGCTTCGATCTTGCAGAAGAGTTGTTGAGAAGGGCTAAGCCATGACGAGCAACGGTGCTTGATCTTCTGACGCGAAGTTTGCGTACTAGAGCTAAGTATTGTGCAACATCTCCCCCGCCTCCTTCCACATCCCTCTCCAACTTCTGCAGCTCCATTTCCTCCGTCGCTCCCACCATCTCTTTTTGTCCGTCTCCTATCCTTCCCCCCACCTCTCTCTCTCTCTCTCTCTCTCTCTCTCTCTCTCTCTCTCTTCCCTTGCCTCCTTGTCTTCCTTTCTTGCACCTTCAGATCCACTCCGTCCTCCAAAAACTCAAATCCTTCACACCCAAATTGCTCAGATCCACGCAAACAAAAACGCTGATCTGCACCTCGTGAAAACAACGTTGCCCTAAAACATGCTCAGAAGAAGAGCGAAAACCTCAAGTGCGTGACGGAACCTGCCAAGAAAACGACGAAGTTCATCCGGGTCACCCACCATAACCCGGGGGGGTGTCGTGGGCAGCTCACCCGGGGCGGTTATTATTAGTTTTACAATTTACTTTGTCTTCTTTTATATAATGAGTTAGGCTCCCACAAAATGTACCATACTTCTTCTTTTTTCTTTCTTTGATTATGTCCCCAGAAAATATAGATTATTTTGTTGTTACAATGTTGCATCTTGTAAGGAAATGGCAATTATTTATCTCTTGCAAATTTGTGCAAAATGTTAATTGATTTTTAGAGCATATGTTTTTATCAGTAGGGAGCTAGCTATATATATGTATATTCCAATTTTATGATGTAGCTAAGATGGTGAACATCCATAAGCCAATTTAGCCAAGTTTGGCTATTAACAAAATATGAAAGGAAAATTTTTTTTATGTTCTTAATATATTTTGAGCTAGCTACTTGAAATGATGTGTGTGGAGGTTTTATTTGATTTTTTCGAATTTGTGCAATTTTTTTCAAAAAAATCATTGAATTTGCAACAATTAGTTTCCAAATTTTCAGAACAGTATGATATTTTGCACCCAAAAAAAGGTTGGTAATGAGTAGCATTTAAGGTCAATAAGTAATTAATTTACATAGCATCAACTTTTAGCCTTCATGTCCATTTAATTACATTGTTGGTGACTTCATCCATAAGACAATAATATGTACTATAAGGCCCGCTTTACACTAGGAGTCAGGGCCAATGTTCAACCCAAATCCAGCATCCTATATAGTAAACGAACGATGGTCCCGACCAAATGAAGCTTCCCTTAAATCCGTGCGTTTGGTCGGCTTCCCCTGAATCCGTCCAGTCATCCATCCAGCCGGACTCATTGGTTCTGGGTATTTGAAAAATTTTCAGAATCAAAAGAATCACTGGGTTAGGGTATTTCATAAAAAATAACAAAATCACAGAATCAATAAATAGTCAGAGTGCGAAATGCGAAGGACCGGCCGGGGGGAATCGACGGGTTAAAGAACCGGAGTGGGAAATGCGAAGGATCGGTCGGGGGGATCGACGAGGTAAACAACCGGAGTGGGAAATGCGAAGGACCGGCCGGGGGG